>RCNG010001716.1_pt1 | contig 10909 bp, 8 predicted proteins | sample 2041371 | NCBI WGS metagenome assembly RCNG01 (sample SAMN09708227, study PRJNA481090) | Marine sediment metagenome, whole genome shotgun sequencing project. | biome: marine sediment; feature: ocean; material: sediment; isolation source: Sewage treatment plant 1 marine sediment (STP1) ... | reverse complement strand
TATTGCCATTTTTAATCGCACACTCAATAACACCTTTTCCTGCATTACTGATCAAACACGATTTAAACGCACTGAAATATGGATCAAATTTCTCATCAAGTTTTCCAGGCAGAAAACCCATGCTATTGCCCGCTTCAACCGCTGGTCTGGTAAAAATTATACGATCTGCATCACCCGCGATTAATGCCTGCGCAGCCATTGCCGCGGTACAGTAGCTTTTACCGGTACCTGCAGGGCCTAAACCGAAGATTAATGTATGTGTTTTGATTGCAGACATAAACAGGTCTTGCGCTTTGTTTTTTGCCTGGATGGCTTTTATTTGCTTTACTGAGGAGAGGTTTGAGTTACGGGAGTGAGAGGATGGGGGGTATGAATCGTGGTGCGGAGAAGAGTGGAAGTCGATTACAACGTTATCCTCCGACAGGTAATCTAGTTTTTTAAATTTATTTTTTTGCCTTTTCGCTCGACCATACTTTCTCGACATGTAGACACCTCGGAAGTTTGTTAATAAACTGATTAAATAAATCTGTAAAATAAATCAAATCTAAATTTTATTGTATATTCGAATCCTCTTGAAGCTTTTACTGGTTAGTATTTTTACAACTTTTTTATGAACAAGTAAACAACTTATTTCTAACAATTATTATGTCTTATAAATTTTATTTTTCAAGTAATAATTTGTAAATTAGTACATGCACGGGTGTAAAACTACATCCACCTTGTTGCACTTTTAGACTAGACTAGCCACATGGGCGAAGAAATACAATATAGCCGTTTTAATAAATCTGACTACCAGCACTTTACTTCTCACCTTAAAGAAGAAACGACATTGCTGAAAAGCTGGTTTGATAATCAGCAATTTTCGTCCGCCCGTTTAACGGCGGGTTATGAACTTGAAGCCTGGTTAATTAATAAAATTGGCGAGCCTGCCGCTATCAATGAAGCATTTCTTGAACAGGCTAATAATACTTTATTAAGCCCGGAACTGGCAAAATTTAATATCGAGCTCAATGTAGAACCAGAGCTATTATCACACAATGTTTTATCTACATTTGAAAGCAAACTCGACAAACTATGGCAACAGTGTTCAACCATTGCGGCTTCTCTAGAGGCAAACATTCTTGGCATCGGTATTTTACCTACCCTGGAGGACAGCGATCTCACTCTGAGCAATATATCACTGCTTAATCGTTACAAGGCGCTCAACGAACAGGTCCTCCGGCATCGTAATGGTGTTGATATTGAATTAGATATCAATGGCGAGGAACATTTACGGCTAAGTCATAAAGATGTAATGCTGGAAGCTGCAGCCACCTCATTGCAGATTCATATCCAGGTACCACAGGATATTGCTGCACGTTATTATAATGCCTCTGTTTTACTGTCAGCACCGATGGTTGCGGTAAGCACAAATTCACCATGTTTATTCGGTCGGCGTTTGTGGCAGGAAACACGTATACCCGTTTTCGAGCAAGCGGTACCTACCGGGGGTTATGGAGGGGCTGCTTCGGGCCCGATACATCGCGTCAGCTTTGGCTCGGCTTATGTGCGCGAATCACTGTATGAATGTTTTCAGGAAAATCTCGACCACTTCCCGGTATTGCTTCCCGTACAATATCAAACAGTCATCGACAAAGTTAGCTACCTGCGTTTGCATAATGGCACTATCTGGCGCTGGAATCGGCCATTAATCGGTTTTGACGAGGACCACACGCCGCATTTACGCATTGAGCATCGCGTATGTGCAAGTGCGCCAAGCACGATTGATAATATTGCCAACATTGCGTTTTATTATGGACTGGTACATTATTATGCCACAACTGAAACCCCTGCTGAACACACTATGTCATTTGCTGATGCTAAAAATAACTTTTACCGTGCGGCACAGGTTGGACTAAAACATAAAACCCGCTGGCTCAGTAAAAAAACAGATACCCTGCAGAGAATCATTCTGGACAAATTACTAGCAGAAGCCGAAACCGGCTTATATAAGTTAGGTATAAATCAGCAAGACAGTCAGCGTTACCTTGGTGTTATTCAGCAACGTGTTGAACAAAATAAAACAGGTAGCCAGTGGCAGTTAAATTTTCTTAATGCACATCAAGATAACCGAACCCAACTCACGTTAAACTATCTAAAAAACCAGATGTCTGGCAAACCTGTACATGAATGGGATTTTGAGACGAACCAATAAATTTTCGATAAAACCATGTTAAACGAAATGAGTCATATACCCGACGCGCTACTTAGTGCAAAAACCGAAGAACTATCTGACATTCTTGGCGCACCAACTCTTTTCCATCTAAATGGCATTAACAAACAACCCTTATTTATCTGCACATTATTACACGGTGATGAAACAACCGGTTTTTACGCTATTCAGCGCCTGTTAAAAAAACACAAGGACAAACCTTTGCCACGAGCAATTTCTATTTTTATAGGCAATATCGCCGCTGCAAAACAAAATCAACGGCGCCTGGATAATCAGGATGATTACAACCGCATCTGGCCGGGCAGTCATCACAGCGATTCTGTTGAAAAAGATATGATGCAAACCGTGACGCATATCATGGAGAAAAAAAAACCATTCGCCAGTATCGACATTCACAACAATACTGGAAAAAATCCACATTATGGTTGCATCAATACACTCAATCCGCACGGACTTGTGCTAGCTTCTAAGTTCAGTAACATCGCTGTTTATTTTACTGACCCTAAAGGCGTACAGTCCTCAGCCTTTGCTGACTTTTGCCCTTCGATAGTGCTTGAATGTGGCCAGTCAAGCGATCAATCCGGCGAAGATCACGCCTTAGCCTACCTGGAAACAATTTTACAACTTGATGACTTATCTTCGCATAGCCGTAATCATCTAAAGCTGTATCACACCATTGCTCGCGTTACCATTCCTAAAACAGTAAGCGTAGGTGAGCACACTGATAATATCGTATTAAATACACAGTTAGAAGAAAAAAACTTTCATCAGATCCAGCCAGGCACTGAATTTGCCTTAATCAACTCAAACAAGGAAAAATTAATTATTGTAAACAGTGAAAGTCACGAAGATATAACAGATGAGTATCTAGAACGGCAGGACAATAAACTTTTGTTTATAAAACCAATTACATTAGCCATGTTTACCTGCAATGAAAAAGCCATAAGACAGGATTGTGTTTGTTATTTCATGGAAGAATTACGAGTAGGTTATGAAAACGCCAGCTACTTATCTGCGCAAGTCTAGCGTGGAATCTCATTACAAAAACAATTCACCACAGATCAGGGCAGGAAGCCCGTAATCAGGACCGCGTATACGTACATGGATGGACGGACAGATATTTTCTCCTCGGCAATAGCTCCATCATTGCCTAATAAGTTACATCCATGTAACGATCCCTATGGTCGAGATGACAGGTACTAGATGTGATTTTTAATCACTCTTATACAACCTATGGACTTTCAGTCCATAGTAGTTGAGTTTGTTAACTGCGCCTTCTCCACAGTTAACAAAAAAACAGCTTTTCTCTGTGCTCCGTGTGCCCTGCGATGAAAATATTTCTAAGCTTTTGACTGTTAGACTACACATAAACCCTATATTAGTCCTGCTTAAATGCCAGTCTACCACTGCCCAAAAAGACCACTGCTACTGCGGTAAGCAAATAAAATAACTGCAACTCAATAGCTGAGCCACCATGTTCAGATAAACTGAAGAAGTCACCGGTGTGCGCTAAAAACAGGGCGAAAAGCATATTAGTCGCAATTAACAAACCACCTACCCTCGCCTGATAACCTACAATCACCATCAGCGGTGCAACTACCTCGCCAATATAAACAGCGTAAGCTAAAAACACCGGCAGGCCATTAGCCGTTAACATGCCGCTAATAAAATCCAGCGATGCCGGATACATGATTTTAGCTACGCCATGAAACAGCATTAAACCGCCAACACATAATCTAAGAATCAATCTTCCAGTATCAGGACTTAACGAAGATAAAATCATTACACACCTCTTGATTGAGTTGTTTATCAAATATAGATCTGTAATAATTATTTACAGGTATATCTTTCACTTAATGTAAGCTATGCTTTTAAACTAACATACTGACAAAATAATAAAAACAATAATGAATAATATATCTCTGCTACTACCAAAAAATCGTCGTCCTGTATGGACAGCTGAGTTCGCAGCTATTGACGAGGAGCTGGATAACGAATTATCTAATTTAGTTAGCATCCCTCTGTTAGGGAAAATCACAGCCGGCAAACCAATAGAACGCATAGAAGAAAATGAACAGATAAAAGTGCCCGCCAAAATGGTGCGTAAAGATACTTATGCGCTCAAAGTGTCCGGTCATTCAATGATTGATGACAATATTCAGGACGGTGATATCGTTATTATCGAAAAGAAACAATCAGCAGAGAATGGTCAATCAGTGGTTGCGCTCATTAACAATGAACAGGTCACCCTGAAAAAGTTTTATATCGAAGCCGACGGTATTCGCTTACAGCCAGCGAACCCTGATATGGTAGCAATTCATCTCAAAAATGAAGAAGTCGAAGTACTGGGTGTTGTAACCGGTGTCATTCGACAATTTGACTAGCTTAACGTTTTCTCATTTCCTCGCTCTGCATGGAAACGCATAGTTTTTTAGTTCTATTGACTTACATTTACGGTTGATTTTTATTTAGGCATTGCGGGTCTCGCCCCGCTGGCGAGTAACTCTTTTGCTACAGCCCAAAAGAGTCACCAGAAAAGGCCGCCACAACAGCTACGCCCCTAAAAAGCAGGGGTTCCCATTTAACCAGTACCATTATCATGCTGCGCCAGAACTCGCAAAAAGCGCTCAGACATGCTGGCACAGAAAGCTCATGATAACGATACTGGCTAAATGGCTTGCTGAGGTGGATTGAAAGTCAAAGTCAAAAACAGTGAAACACTCTAAGTTATGTGTTTTAAAATAAGCTTTTGTTTATGTTGTTGGGTATTGTTTTTTCTTTTCTTGTTTTTACTCCCTCTTTCGTTTGCTGAATTCTCTGGTATTGGTAGAGCAAATTCGCCAGGGAGGGCGAATTTAGCCTTGTGCGCCCGGACGGCGCATCAAGGCGGGCTTGTAGGCAATAGTAGAGAATTCAGGAACCCCGAACGCTTTTCTCGGGGCAAACGAATTGGGCGGCCTTTTCTGGTTACTCTTTGTGGCTGTAGACAAAGAGTGACTCGCCAGCGGGGCGAGACCCGCAATCTCTAAGAGTAAATCAGTCCTTAACACGAAAAACAAATATCGCACCTTTCCCACTATCACAAAAGAAAAAACACTTAGCCGTCTAACAAAATCTCGAAATCACAGCTCCTTTGCTTCCTGCAACTACTGAATTAATGCGTCCATGCGCGTCACATTTCCGCCACTACAAGTCCATGGAAACAATATCACTACTTAAAACTTAAGGAGATAGTCAATGCATCTAGTGGTAATATTCGCCATCTGACAAAGTTGTTAGTTAATCTGAAACTCATAATGCAGCGACCCTTCAGCAGAAAACAGTTATCTCCATGATTTTTAAGTAATTATATGAAAGTTCAAGTAAGTGAATTAATTGTAAAATATATGGAGCGCCTTGGCATCGAAACCATTTTTGGCATGCCCGGTGCCCACATATTGCCCGTTTACGATAACCTGTTCGACTCGCCCATTCAATCCGTACTCGCCAAACATGAACAGGGGGCCGCCTTCATGGCCTGCGGTTATGCCCGCGCCTCCGGAAAAATCGCTGCCTGCATCACCACGGCAGGACCTGGTGCGACCAACCTGGTCACCGGTATTGCCAATGCTTATGCCGATAAACAGGCCATACTTATTATTACCGGTGAATCGCCAACCTATATCTTCGGCAAAGGTGGATTGCAGGAAAGCTCAGGTGAAGGCGACAGCATTAACCAGTGCGCTCTATTTGACAGCATTACCCGTTATAGCCGGGTGATAGAACGCACCGATTATCTGGAGAATGTACTCAATCAGGCTTCAAAAATTTTATTAGCCGATAATTCTGGCCCGGTATTACTCAGCCTACCTTTTAATGTTCAAAAAGAAATGGTCGAACTTGAGATACTCGATAACATCATTACCCATAAAAAACCATTGACTGCACCTTTAAACGACGAGAAAAATTGTGTCGAATCGTGGCAGCAAATAGATCATTTTATTGATTTGCTAGTGCGCAGCAAACAGCCTGTTATTGTATCCGGTTATGGTTGCATTAAGTCAGGTGCCCAGTCTTTAGTCACCGAATTAAGTCAGTCACTAAACATTCCCGTCACTTCCAGTCTTAAAGGAAAAGGTACAATCAATGAATGCTCTGAGCTGTCACTGGGTAGTTTAGGCGTCACTTCCAGTGGTTATGCTTATGACTACATTATTAACAGGTCAGACCTGGTTGTTGTTTTAGGTGCCAGCTTTAACGAACGTACCAGTTATTTATGGAACGATAAATTACTGTCGGATAAAAATGTTGTGCAAGTCGATATCAATAATGAACAGCTCAATAAAGTTTACCATGCTGATCTCACGATTCATGCGGATATCAAACGAACATTGACTAGTCTTATACAGAAACTGAAAAAAAAGTCCCTCGATAAAAAACACCTGGAAAACATTAACGACTATAAAAATAATTTTGAAAGCAAAACCAGTCGTGATGGCAACTCGATCTTCCAGGCGGAATTCTCATTAGTGAAGCTATTTTTTGAAAAAATGAATAGCCATTTCCCGGAAGGCATCTCGGTTTTTGATGACAACATTATTTTTGCGCAAAACTTACTGCGGGTCTCAACAAAAAACCGTTTTTATCCAAATTCAGGCATCTCATCATTAGGCCATGCGATTCCCGCAGCCATCGGCGCGCAATTTGCCGAACAAACAACCATGTTTGCGATTATTGGTGACGGTGGTTTTCAAATGTGCTGTATGGAAATAATGACGGCTGTTAATTATGAAAAGCCATTAAATATCATTCTATTCAATAACAGCAGCATGGGTTTGATACGAAAAAATCAGGTGCAAAGCTATAACAGACGTTTTATCGATTGCGACTTCAATAATCCAGACTACAGCAAACTGGCTGAATCCTTCGGCATAAATCACATTTTAATAAAATCAGAAGATAATATTAAAACGCTGTTCAACCATACTGATTTTACCGCAGGCATAAATCTTATCGAAATTATTATCGATAAAAATGCATTCCCGAATTATTCTTCAAGACGATAATAGCAGACAATGATCTCCGCTCTAAACACTTCATTACTGCAAAAAACCGGAGCGTTTTCAGAAAACTCAGATGAATTAGAGGATTTTCTTAAACAGTTATCTCAGTCTGCAGATGACAATGCAATCGATAGAGCGATCTCTCAATATACAAAAACAATAGTGAAACTTGAGCAGAAAATATGGAAACACAAAACCACACAGGAAAACATAAAACAATATCAAAATGCATTTTTGGTACTGGAAAAACTTCACCAACTAAAAACAACTGACACCCGGTATAACTTTAAAATCGTTATTCCGGTTGCAGACAGGCCTAAGCATTTAAAACACTGCCTGGACAGTCTGCTTAAACTCTGCAAACGTTATCGCTATGGCGGATTTAAAAACAAACAGTTTAATAAAATATCAGTGTTAGTTGCAGATGACTCCAGAGACATTATCAATATCAAGCGCCACGAGTCTTACTGCAGCGAACTTACCGCACAAGGCATAAATACAGAATACTTCGGACTAAAAGAGCAGCTAATGCTGGTCAATGAAACAACAACACATAACACTAGCCTGACCCGGATCATTTCTAACGCAGAAGACATTAATGATCCATTAAGCTTTTCGCATAAAGGCGCGTCCATTATGCGAAACATCACCTATCTAAAATTAAAGCAGACACTTTCTCGGGGCAAAAAAAGCAATAATACTTTACTATACTTTATCGACAGTGATCAGGAATTTTGCATACATACTATAAACTCAGCTAAAAATTCTGACGGTAATTTTTATGCAATTAATTATTTTCACTATCTAAACGAGATCTTCAAGACACAGGACATCTCTATCCTTACCGGTAAAGTTGTTGGTGACCCGCCTGTTTCACCTTCAGTAATGGCAGGAAATTTTCAACAGGACACTCAAAACTTTTTAAACGTCATAGAAAAATTTAACCCTGACCAGCCATGCCAGTTTCATCAGCACGAAACAGACAGTAAGGTTGATGCCGCCTACCATGACATGGCCAACCTCTTCGGTTTTGCCAACCACGAACAGGCTTTTGATTACCACTGCACACTACAGGGCCAGCATAATAATGCTGATTGTTTCAGTGATTTTTCTGACAAACTCGGGCGTTTTTTTTATGGCGAACACCCTACCCGAAAAACCTTTTTCCACTATTTAAACGGATTTTCTACAACGACTCCAGCGAGAACAGTCTACACCGGAAACTATGTTATAAAACCTGAAAACCTGAACCATTTCATTCCCTTTGCCACACTTAAACTGCGCATGGCAGGACCGGTTCTTGGCAGACTATTAAATGCCAGACTACAAGGTAAATTTGTTTCTGCAAACTTGCCTATGCTACACAACCGAACCGTTGATTCGACCGGGCAGGCTGAATTTCGTGCAGGCGTAAAAAATCACGATGACACTAGTGATCATGGTGTTGATCTTGGAAATGAATTTATTCGTCAGTTTTATGGTGACGTTATGCTGTTTTCTATAAAGAAAATCACTGAGTCAGGCCTACCTTATAAAGCCACCGACAGTCATAACATCCAATCTATTATTGATGAAACATACGACAGTATAAAAGCAAACTATATTGAAAAACATAACACAGTTCTACAACTAAAGTCACAGTTACTTTCACATCTAAATGATCAAGCCTGCTGGTGGAACAACATACCTGATGAATCAGAAAATATTTATCAGGCCAAAATAAACTTCAATACCTTCCTGGAGAACATCCAGTCAAACTTTGAAGAAAGCAGTTATGCTTATCAGCAAATATTTTCATCAAACCATGTTACCAGGCATTTAGAATCCATTCTGGATGCAATCCTACATTACCAAAATGATATGGACAACTGGGAAAAAATACTTAATTCAAAGCTGATGAATGATCACAAATGAACGTATTTATCTTAAACTCAGGCCGCTGCGGATCATCCTCCTTCATAAAAGCATGTCAGCACATCACAAATTATTCTTCTGCCCATGAATCACTATCAACCGAGACTGGCTCTATGCGTTTTAATTATCCATTAGATCATATTGAAGCAGATAATCGCCTGTCATGGTTATTAGGCCGATTAGATAATAAATATGCAGATGAAGCTTTTTACGTGCATTTAACACGTAATAATATAAACGTAACCGCAAGTTTTTCCAAACGCATAAATTTTGGTATTCTAAAAGCTTACGAGCAAGGCATCTTAATGCATGAGCAACATCTGTTACCGGCTAAAGACATAGCTGAGGACTATATTGAAACAGTTGAATCTAATATTAAACTTTTTCTCAAAGATAAATCGAAAAAAATAAACGTTTCAGTCGAAACAGCAAAAACAGATTTTACTGAATTCTGGGACAGTATAGGCGCCGAAGGTAATTTAAAAAAAGCGTTAAAAGAATGGGATACAAAACATAACGCCTCCTGAGCATTACCTGCACATCGACAATCATACTTCACAATAACGTTTGTACCGCTTAATACTAAAGTGTTTGACAGGGAGTTACCGACACTTATTGCTCATTTAAAAAACTTAAAACATTAGTCCGCGAATCACGCGAAGAACGCAAAAAAAAGCAAAGAAAAAAACATAAGTTGTTTATTTACTCGCTTTACTGCGTACATCGTAACAAAGAATAAAAAAGGTTTTACTTCGCGTCTTTCGCGTTCTTCGCGGACTAATGTTTTTGACCTTGAATGGGCGCTATTTACCTGCCAGCTCATGTCCAAAACACAAACCATCACCTTTTTAAAATATAACAGCCTCGTTCATTCGCAACATATTCTGCCTGAAATGGTGGATACGCTTTTAGCCAACGCCTGACCAGTTCCTGCTCATCTTCTCTGGCAGCATCATCCAAAAATATAACACAATGTTTTGCCAGCCGCTCATGCAACAAAGGCAGCGCCGGGTATCGGGAATGTTTCTGTATAAACCCAGGCGGTCCATCGATAACAAGCATATCAATCTTTATATGAGTAAGATTATTTAAAGCATACCATTTAAAGCTCTCGCTGTTTAACCTGACGTCCTGTAGTTGCGCAAAAATAACATCACAATATGCTGACAGTAAAAAATCATTTAACTGCTGACTTGTTTGCGTTACAAATTCTTCTCCATTCTCAAGACTATAAACATGCCCAACCCGGTTTAACTGACAACACTTTGATAAAACCAGGCTACTGGTTCCACTACTACATTCTACGATAACCTGTGGTTTATCTTTTAAACAAAAGTCACTTATTATTTTCAGGAAATCAGGCGCAGCTGACCAGTGTTCTGTAACGGGCAACGCTTTATCAAAACCCAGCTTTTTTTCTAATGACTGATATGACAGCACAACAAACTCACTATATTAACTATTGGCAAAAAATCATGATAATGGCAACCATTTAACCTAAATAAATCAGTTGAATCGACCGGTGTACTGCTCCTCGGCAACTGCTCCTGCGTTGCCCTACTACCGTCCATCCATGGACATATGCAAAACCGGAACTTCCACCATCCATGGCGGTCGTAGAGAGCGATCAAGGTGATGAATATACGATACTTTATCGGTTATTTTGAGCGAAAACGTATCACCCATACGGTTTTCAGCAGGGATGCTGTTATATCGCGGATGCAGGATGCATAAGAGCGTG
>RCNG010001715.1_pt1 | contig 10911 bp, 12 predicted proteins | sample 2041371 | NCBI WGS metagenome assembly RCNG01 (sample SAMN09708227, study PRJNA481090) | Marine sediment metagenome, whole genome shotgun sequencing project. | biome: marine sediment; feature: ocean; material: sediment; isolation source: Sewage treatment plant 1 marine sediment (STP1) ... | reverse complement strand
AACATCCCGGGCACTGAGGCGATTTTGATAACTTCTGAGCCGGAGTTTAAGCTCATCAAAACCAGCGGCACAGAGAGGTACATTAAAAATAATTAATGTGTGTGTATTACTCAGGAATCGGCGGCTGTTGCAGCAGGTTGCTGAGGACTCTCGACAGTCTTGCCGCGATAGGTAATCACCTTTGTCGGACACTTTTTCATCGCGGTTTCGGTTTGCTCGTTTAGCTCGTATCTGGCGTAGTCTATCCGTGCCAGATTATCCTTTACCGAGAACATATCCGTTTGTTTGACACAGATGCCTATCCATGGATTGCATTCACAGCAATTACTTTAAAAGTACTTGATAATGTTAATGAAGACCAGAAAAGAGTTCATGAGTCTGCTCAAGTTAAAGCAACAATAGCACCAGTTGGAGAGAAAATTGTCTGGAATTCAGGCGGAGCAACAGGTTCTGTCACCACGGTAAGGGATGGGGACAGCACTTCAGGACGCTATTGTCGAGAATTTCAACATCAAGTCAATATTGCAGGCAAGAAACAGCAGGCATATGGTGTCGCATGTAGGCAACCAGATGGTTCCTGGGAAGTTATAACAACAAACTGAAATTAATATAAATAGACAAAATAAATTTAAGCAGAAAATCTAATCTGAGAATAATTTAAACCTCAATAATCTTCATGAATTAAATTATTTTTAGACTGCATTTCACGGAAATAAAACTGTATAAAATATTTTACATGAATAGATCATGGAGCTAGAAAAACATGTCCAAAATAATTTTTTTTAAACAATTAATGGTTATTAGTATCACTACAATATTTATGTCATCAAATGTAATTGCCGAAGAAAACACAGATAAAATGATTCTAGAAGCAAGTAAAGATCATGAAATGGAAGTCATTAAGCCACCTTTAAAATCAGATGACAATACATTAAAGACACTTGAATGGCTCCGTGAAATTGGAAGAAAACAAGTTGGTGAGGCTTCCTATAAAATGGCCATTTATTCGATGCAACAACAGGATTGGGGTAAAGCTAAAAAATTAATTTATGAAGCAGTGACAATGGAACCAAACAACCAGGAGTATCTTAAATTTGGAATTCATATTGCTTATGATCAGCACGATTACAAAATGGCTGAATCCTATTTATTAAGAATATTAAACACTCAAAAAAAATTACTTGATGATAATCCCTTAGAGCTTGCAAATTTGCTGGATAATCTTGCTATTATATACAAAGCACAAAATCGTTTTAATGATGCAAGAATGGTAATACAAAAATCTTTATCTATAAACGAAGCAAATGAAGGCGATCAATATCCAAAATTAATCGAACGTCTGTATAGAATGACTGCCCTTAATCTGCATTTAGGCGATTATGGTGACGCATTGCTTCAAATGGAGCAAACGATACAAATTCTTGATAAAAATCCCAGCGAATCTTCAGCGCAAGAGGCTGCAAAAGCTTATCATAACATTGGTGATATTTACAGATCCCGGAAGCATTTTAATAATGCTGAAACAGCTTATCTAAAGGCGTTGGAGTTATGGGATGAAAATACACAACAGGGTAAATCCGGTATGAGTTTAACAATAAAAAGTTTGTCCCTCGTACAGACAGCAAAAATATCAAAATAAATAAAAGTTTGACGGTATGAACGCTTTAAAACAATAATAAATTCTAGACTGAAGCTTCACCAATTAACAGCGCCGTATGGAATTAATGATGGGTTTGCTATAAATCTAGCAAACCTAATTTAAATAATCTTATTTTTTTGGTAACGTAAAAATTTCTAAGAAACTTTAGTTCTCTAAATCTAATATCTTTAAAATCACGTATCTTACATTTTTTGTCTCGACTCTGGAATCCATATCAGCAATTCTTCAATTTTTCCTGAAAATCATCCGTAGTAAAAAGCGAACATTGTAGAGTGATTTCATAATTCACAACTTCTCCATCCTTTCTGCGCAATTTCTACACATTATTAATGTAGAATTTTCTATATTGAAAAACGGAAAATAAAATGCCTATTAACAATATTAATGGATGTATCGGTTGTGGAATATGTGTACAGACTTGTCCCACAGATGTAATCCGCATAGATAAAAAAACCAGGAAAGCAGTTATAAAATATGTTGCTGACTGTCAGATCTGTCATCTGTGTCGTATGTATTGCCCTGTCGATGCCATCACGATTACTCCCGAAAAATCGATACCCGTTGTGGTTTCCTGGGGTTAATTATGAATACAAATATCAAGACGTATCACATCATTGTAGCAGTCTTTATCTTTATAATTTTACCAGTTGGGCTGTTTGAGTTTGGAGACTTTCCCAGTCGTTCGAATTTAAAGGAAGCCATATCGCTGGTCACTATTTTAGCTTTTTCCTTAATGTTAAGTCAGTTTTTTCTGGCAAGAAGCAATTATGATTTTGTTAAATTTTTTAAATTCAGTCGTGTTTTAAGTGTACATAAATTGACTGGTTATTCGGTTGTTGTTTTTTTCCTGATACATCCATTTCTAATTGTATTGCCAAGATTTTTTGAAGCAGGTGTCTCCCCATTAGATGCGTTCATTCAGATTCTAACCACCTTTGAGAGTTTAGGTGTCATTCTCGGCCAAATTTCCTGGGGACTGATTTTTTTGCTAGGTCTGACATCTATCTTTAGAAATAAATTGTTCAAAGGTAAGCTAAAAATAAAATACAAAACATGGAAAATCTTCCATGGTCTTCTATCGATTCTGTTCATTGTCATTGCATCCTGGCATGCCATTGAACTGGGGCGTCATACCGATAGAGTTATTTCGACATTCATCATTTTGCTGGCCATCACTGGCTCAGGTCTCTTAGTAAAGCAATACACTTCTTCATCTAAAACTGCATTGGACGTAACACAATGAATAACTCACACGAAAAAAATGACATGTCTCGCCGTCAGTTTTTATCACTTACAGGCGGTGCGACAGGTATTGCAGCACTTGCTTCAATGGGTATAGGTACTGATGGTTGGGCAGAAAATGAGGTAACACTTGATAGCAGAGATATTGGTCATAAGTATCACCAAACTGATGTGCTGGTCATTGGTGGCGGTATGGCTGGACTATTTGCAGCTGTTAAAGCGTATGATGCCGGTGCTAAAGTGATGATCGCTTCTAAGGGGCGTCTTGGATCATCAGGACAAACTCCCTTTGCAAAGGGAATATTCGCTTACGATAAAAACAAAGCCAACGTAACACTTGATGAGTTTACTGATGGGGTATCACGGTCTGCGTTGGGAACCAATAATCCAGTCTATACCCGACAAATGGCTGAGCATTCTCTAGCCCGTGTAAATGAGCTCAGGGAGTGGGGCTTTTTCGACTCCCCACTCTATAACAATACTTTTAGTAAACCAATCAATGATAGAAAAATTCCATTGCTCGAACGTATCATGATCACACACCTTATCAAAGAAGATGAAAGGATAGTTGGTGCTGCTGGTTTTAGCCTGGATGAAGAAAAAGTCATTACCTTTACCGCCAAAAGCATCATTTTATGTACGGGTGCTGGTGGTTTCAAACCCAACGGTTTTCCTATTTGTGACCTTACCCATGATGGTACAGTAATGGCTTATAACATCGGTGCCAAAGTCACCGGTAAGGAATGGAATGACGGACATCCAGGTCAGGCAAAAAATACCGCCGCCTGCTTTGACGGCTGGCACGGTATGTTTGAACGTAAGCCGGGATTAACAGGTGTTGAAATTCATCATGATCTGGGTGTAGAAATCAATTACATTGCCTACATGAATGGTAATCCTCTTGAAGCTGGCCCTCCTGGAATGCACCAGAATAGCAAAGTCACTGGCGGACCATACAGACCAGAAGGATTTGACCATCCAGGTCATCCACCTCTACCCGGAGAGAAATCGATGTCAGGAGGACCTCCTCCAGGACCACCTCCAGGACCTGGATTTGGTGGTGGCCCCGAGCCAGGTGGACACCCACCACCAATGATGGGTGCTCCCGTCGGTGGTTCTTCTGCGGGTATGGCAATTCATAAATCTGAAGGGCTAGTGCCCATCAATGATCAATGTGAATCCAATATTCCTGGGCTCTATGCCGCAGGTGATGCCCTGGGTTCCTATATGGCTGGAGGGATCTATACACAGGTGGGATCTTCTCTGGCTGGTTCGGCGGTTCAAGGTGCCGTTGCTGGTGAAGCTGCAGCAAAATACACTCAGGCTATGACTATGCCTGTTATAGCGGAGAAAAAGTTAAAGCAAGTGAAGAATGAGATCCTTGCTCCGTTAAAAAGAGAAGCGGGCTTTGGCCCTGCCTGGGTAACCCAGACTCTTCAAGGCATCATGATCCCGAACTTTGTCTTGTACATCAAAAAAGAGAGCATGTTAAAGGCTGCACTTGCTTATATCGAAGAGCTTAGAGATCACCACATGCCAATGCTAAGAGCAGCAGATATGCATGAGCTAAGACTGGCCCATGAAACCGCAAATATGATTATCAGTGCCGAGATGAAGCTAAAAGCATCCCTCATGCGCAAGGAAAGTCGGTGCAGTCATTTCCGGCTCGACTATCCTGAACTTGACGAGGAAAACTGGCAAGCCTGGATCAATATTTACAAAGACAATAAGGGTGAAATGCAGTTGGAAAAACAGCTGTTTGATCGATGGCCAGCACAGGCCTGAGTATATTTAATTCCTAAATCTGATATCTCACTACATTTCTACACATTATCTGCACACTGTTTATTTACACCAATAATCAAATTCAAGTTACGACAAAGATGGTGGAAAGGAGAGAAAAACATGGTTTCAAATATATCCAGTAATTTAATGTCAGGTATCAAGTCTACAATGCAGAGTAATCGTCAGCAATCAATTACTCAGGAGCAACGACAGCTCATTGAAGACACCCTTACTCAATATGATCCGGAAAACCTGACTCAGGAACAGGCAGCTTCTATTGTTGAAGTATTTAAGGAAGCTGGTATCGGACCTGGTCGCGAACTGGCTGAGGCTATGGATGAATCAGGATTTGATGCCAGATCAGTGGGAGACCTCGCTGGTGTTGGTGATCCACAGCAGGCTGGTTCCAAAATGCCGCCTGAGGGAAATCCAACAACACTGAACATCAGTGATTCAACGCTCCAACAACTCAATGAGTTACTTGATGAATACTACAGCAACAATCTTTCAGAGAATGAACGAGAAAACAAATTGAGCGCTATAAAAGAAATATTTCAGGGAACCATGCCTGAGGGTAGCTTGGTTAACGTGTACGCATAGCCTCAGGATAGGTTAATAGAGTGGATACTTAAAAATTACCATACCATTGTGATCTTGATAACAAACTGTGCAAAACTAGTGTGACTACTACTGTGTGGAACCTGTGCAGATATTGGAGAAAACGCCAGTATTTCCTTGAAAAAGGCTGTCTGATAAAAAAATTCTGGTTATACTGCTTAAATGACACTTTCTATTTCAAAAAAACTCATTTTCTCGTTCCTGGGGCTGACTGTTGTCGTACTAGTTGCTACCCTGGGACTAGCCCGTTGGAGCTTTGAACATGGCTTTTTGGACTATGTTAATGCGTTAGAAGAAAAACGACTCCATTTATTGGCAACTAGTCTGTCTCGAGAATACAAGAACTCAGGTAATACCTGGTCGACTATGACCAAACAACATTTTGAAGAGATGCTATGGGAGTTATCTCCAGAAAAAAGTATTGGAGGTGCTGGCCCCAAAATACCACCACCTCCTGGTTTCATGCTACCTCCACCCACTTTCAGTCCATCTGATCAGGCAGCTCCAGGCCCACCACCTAACTATCCAGGACGGAGAGTTCCAGGCCCGCCACCTGGCCATCCAAGGCCTGGATCTCCAACGGCCTTATTCGATATAAACGGTCAAATCATTGCCGGTATGTCGCTACCACATGAGGCTATTAATCCGATTAGTGTTCCGGTATTAGTCGACGGGAAACGTGTGGCTGAGCTCAGAAGTGCCCCGCGCCGCCATTTTAAATCGCCCCAGGAAACAGCATTTTCAAGACAACAGTTGATAACCAGTCTGTTAATTGGTATTGCCTCTCTGACATTGGCAGTTATCGTCTCATGGTTACTGACTAGAATATTATTAGCCCCGATCCGACGTATGATCGCTGGTGTCTTCCAGTTGTCTAATGGTGAATACTCAATACGATTTAATGAGAGAAAGAAAGATGAATTAGGGAAATTGATGAGTAATCTTGATCGACTAGCCCATAAACTGGAAGAAAACCGGGATTCTCGCCGCCGTTGGCTGGCAGACATTTCCCACGAACTACGTACACCCATCACGATTCTCACGGGTGAGATTGAAACCATGAAAGATGGTATCCGCCCACTCGATATACAACAGGTCCTCTCACTCGACCAGGAAGTGACCCGCTTACGTTATCTAATCGATGATCTTTATGAACTTTCGCTGTCTGATATTGGAGGACTACGCTACTCATTTAGTTCGGTCGATGTTTTGGACTGCCTGAGTACATCTGTCGGCTTAGTCCAAAATCGCGCAAAAGAGCAAGGTATTGAATTATTAGTATCAGGTGAAGCAGGTCAAAAAGTGAATGGCGATGGTCAGCGTTTGGGCCAACTATTTTCCAATCTCATTGAAAACTCTCTTGCTTATACCGATTCACCTGGAAAAATAGAAATTTCGCTATCAAGTACAGGGCAACAGGCTCTTATCAGCATACAAGATACACCACCAGGCGTTAACCAGGAGGAGTGCTTAAAGTTGTTCGATCCACTCTATCGTCTTGAAGGCTCTCGTAGTCGTCGCACCGCGGGTGCGGGTCTGGGGCTTGCCATTTGCAAGAATATTGTCGATGCACATCAAGGCAAAATAAGCGCTTCTCCGACAAAATTAGGCGGACTATCTATTAACATTGTTTTCCCTATATTGATCGAGAAATAATATGACTGACAATAAAATCATCGTCGTCGAAGATGAAGAAAAAATAGCACAAATTCTTGTAGACTATCTGGAAAAAGATGGTTTTGAGGTATCCGTATTAAGTGATGGTTATGACGCTGTCGATATTATAAAGGCCAGTAACCCAAAGTTCATAATTCTGGATCTCATGTTGCCAGGAAAAGATGGCTTAAGTATCTGTCGAGAAGTCAGGCAGTTTTCTAACGTACCCATTATGATGTTAACTGCAAAAGTAGATGAAATTGACCGACTACTTGGACTGGAAATTGGAGCAGACGACTATGTCTGCAAACCCTTCCTGCCCAGAGAGGTAGTTGCTCGTGTTCGAACCATATTGCGGCGTGTTCAGCAGCAACCAGTTAGTAAGGAAAATATAATTGAATATCACGATATTGTCTTGTCTCCAGATCGTTTTCAATGCTTGATTGGAGGAGTGGAACTGGAACTCAGCCCCGTCGAATTTCGTATGCTCCAAACTCTTCTGTCGCAACCAGGGAGGGTATATTCAAGAGACAGATTAATGCATTCAAGCTATCTGGATGAAAGAATAGTGAGTAATCGCACAATCGATAGTCATATTAAAAATCTGCGCAAAAAAATGCATGATGTTGTCGGAGATGAAGAAATCATTCACTCTATCTATGGTGTAGGATATAAGATAGAGTAGTAAAATTAAAATCCACTAGTTTTCCACATTGTCTACACTTTCACTCCTTTATTCCATGTCATACTGTATTCCACGAACAGTAAAACTAAAAAGGAGTTAAATATGTTATTCCCAAAAAGAAAAAGTAAATTAGCAACTGCAGTATTCTTATTCACCTTATCAGTACCTGTCCTGTCCTACGCAGATAGGGGAGATCGAGGCAGACCTCAAGGTCCACCACCTGAAGCGACTGAGGCGTGCAAAAGCCTTTCAGTTGGAGACGCCTGCAGTTTCTCTGGTCGCCGTGGGGAAGTGGTCGGCACTTGCATCAATCCACAAGGAGATGAAGACATATTGGCATGTGCACCTAAAGGTGGTCCTCGCCATTAAATACTACAAATATTGTTGGAGATTTCTATGGCTATAGAAAATCAAATAACACCATTCAAAGTCGCTTCTGCTGTTGGCGGAAGCGTTTTTCTCAGTTCAGATAAAACTCATTCCCTGGCACCTAACAATGCCAGGTATTTAGCACAACAATTAGTCATGGCAGCTGATCGTGCTGAAAGTGGTTTTACTGAAACTGACTTATTAGTTCCTTTTAACCAGAATGGAATCACTCAACTCAATCATAAAAGGTTTCTTTATGAACAGCAGTATTCAATCAAGTTCACTGACTTGGGTGACTTTGTGTCTCATGTAGTTTCTAAACAGTTGTATGAGATGAGTTATGGTTAAGATCATTTATCCAGACTTTCTGCTTTTATTAGCTATAAGCTGTATTTATATCAAACAGGAATAAAAAATGATGGGATTGTATAGAATATGAATCAGAATAAACGAAAATTAATGCCTGTTCCTGACCTTGGGATTTATTGCCTGATGCTAATATTTCTTTCTGTTGATGTAGTTATTGCTGAGCCTTTGTTTGATCTTGGGGATGAATTAATCTCACCTAACAATGAATTACATTTGTCTATTGATTTAAATAAATTAGATGATAAAACGACACGTCCGAATTTTACAGGTGTTTGGGTATTGAATCATTCTGCCAGCGATGATTCAAAAGAAGTTTTAAATAAAATGAAAAAAGGTAAGAATGGTCCTTCAGGTAGTGGCAAAAGATCTGGTAGAGGTCCTGGTGGAATGGGAAGGGGTAAACCTGAAAGCGGTAGACCTGGAGATATGGCTCATTCAATCGATGAATCATTACCCATTGGTAACAATAATGGGCCTGAGCTGCTAGAAAAATTGCTTATTAATGAATTAGTAATACAACATAATGAACCTTTATTCAGAGTCAACATGAAAAGAATCTATACAGATTTACGAGGTTCATCAGTATCTGTATTGGGAGGAGCCGATCAGTCAGTTAGTTTTGCTGGCTGGGAGGGAAACAGTTTAGTTATTGAAACGACTCAAGATGATACCCCAAAAACAAATGAGCGTTTCACATTACTTGCCAACCCTAAACGGCTTGAGCGTACAACAGAGATACAGCTTCGTGGTCAAAAAAATAACACTGTTCAGATAAAGCAAATTTATGAGTTAAAAAAACAAGCGATTAAAAGCTATAATAATTCTTCTTTCTCTTTTCATTATTAGTGTAAATAATATTCATCCTAAAAATACTGATTGATGTTTTACTAGCAGTGCCTCTTAGCTCCTGTGTTTAACCACTATTGATTATGATGATCCCCTTTGGCGTCATTGGAGCAATATGTAGGCATTGCCTTTTTATCTGGCTATTAGCGTTCTCTCTCTGAACTGTATTATTAATATCAATAAATTACACAACTTAAACTTTATAATCCTCAGCTAAAACTGGGACATCAAGAATTAGAAAATTTTCTTGTTTCTATTATGAATAATTAGGAATGGCTGCTAATGGGAAGTAGGATAATGAATTGAAAATCTCTTTAATAAAAGTAATAGGTCAGATATGACTGAATAAAAAATAATTGAAATGGCAGCAAAACACCCTTTGTGAATGTATAAGTAATCGCTAATTAATCAGCTTGGGGTCGATAACGTTCATATTGATGATTCTTTATCTGTAATATTTAACCGATTATAAAATTGCCGCTTTCCTAAAACCATCGTTAGAAAATAAAAATCCTCCAATCGCAGCTAAGTACAAGAACCGACCATTGTGGCTTTTTACTGAAAGTAAAAACTCTAGTATTTCTTTATCCCATCGCTTTTGATCTAAAGGAGTTATTCTATCTTAATGAGAATAGTTTTTATTCATCTACAAAGCTGCCATTCCTGAGAGTGGTTCAAATGGTTCAAGATAACACGTCGCTGTCATTTTCTTATATCTAATATTAAGGACAGGAAATAACTCTAAGCATTCTTTTTGAAAATGCTTCTGGCATTCCGCGGGGCTTTCTGGAAATTCATCTGAGTTAATGTGGAAATTATAATCTTATGTATTGAGCCCGGGCAGGAATGATATTTCGGATACCGCCGCTTGGATTTACCACATCTCCTTTGTAACGAGGTAAAATAATGACATGTAAATGGTCTATACTTCGCCCTGCTTCTCTCCCATCATTGTTCCCTAGCGTATAGGCATTAGGTTGGTTTTCTAGAAACGGTAATTTCAGAACCGCTTCAATGTGATCTTTGGGACGGTCTTTAAGATAGTCTCTTTTGAGCATTTCCTTGTAGAGTGATTTCATATCAGTTGATTCTATAATCTGCTTGACGCTACTAATCGCTTCAAAATAGTCACTGTGTTCGGTTTCATTTAAGCTAAAAATCGAAGCAACATGTCTTTTGGGCATAATCAGTGCGTGACCAGGATTCACTGGATTGGTATCAAATATACTAATGAATGATTGGTTCTCGAATATAAAAGGATCAGCTTCGCCATTGATAACTCTGCAAAAATAACAACTTTTCTCTGGGTGAGATAAATTCATAATGATTTCTTTTTATTACTAAACATATTCCCGAGCATTATATCGAATAGTCTATGCGATACCAATAACACTGCCTTATTTTATCATTCACCCCCTGTTTGTCTTACTGCTACTTCCCGCTTTTTATTACAAACAGTTAACATCTAGGGAAATAATTTAACAAAAATTTAAAAATCCATTTTCTCTATAATTCACATTATGTTTTACATTTGATACTATGTTACAAGTATTAGATAAAATAGTAGCCTTCATTATTTCCCTTGCAGTCTTATTGACAACAATATCATACGTATTTTGAATATCAGAATTCAGGAGTTATAGTCTTGAAGTGTCGATTTCAAGGCAATATCTTTCTGGTT
>RCNG010001713.1_pt1 | contig 10914 bp, 10 predicted proteins | sample 2041371 | NCBI WGS metagenome assembly RCNG01 (sample SAMN09708227, study PRJNA481090) | Marine sediment metagenome, whole genome shotgun sequencing project. | biome: marine sediment; feature: ocean; material: sediment; isolation source: Sewage treatment plant 1 marine sediment (STP1) ... | reverse complement strand
TCCTTTTCCAAGTGAAGAAGTAACACCTCCCGTAACGAAAACATATTTAGTATCTGGCATATTGCACATCTATGTTACGGGATTCAAAGGTACAAAATGCAACTAGAATTTATTGGATATCTTCAGGAAATTCTTTCCTAATTTTTCTAATGAGGCCCTCCATACCATTCATTTTAACTTCAAGAATAGCCTGCATATGTTCCCCAAGCTTACCATTAGGAAAACCATTTCTTTGAAACCAGATTAAATAAGCCTCAGGTAAATCAAGCAGGTAACGGTCTTTAAACTTACCATAAGGCATTTTATAATGAGCGAGTTCTATAATCTTTTTCCTATCGGGAAATAGTTCCATTATTAAATCTAAATAAATTATCTTTAAATATGTTACGAAAGATATAAAATGAAACGAAGAACATTTATCGGCTCTTCTGTAGCCGCCTCCGCAAGTTTATTTTCCGTTGCCGGTGTTGCCATGGAAAGTAAATCAATTACTCCCAGCGATTTAAAAGGAAATATTAATCACAGCGTATGTCGTTGGTGCTATAGCAAGATTCCTATGGAGGATTTTCTACAAAGCCTTAATGAATTAGGCATTAAAGCAATGGATTTAACAGGTCCCGAAGATTGGCCTTTAATGAAAAAGTATGACATCTATGCATCTATGTGCTGGGGCGCAGGTTTTGGTATTGAGAAAGGCTGGAACGATCCTAAACTACACGAAGAACTGATAAAAGACTATTTAAAAATGATACCGAAAGTAGCGGAAGCTGGCTACACCAATCTGATTTGTTTTAGTGGAAATCGCAATGGTATGAATGATGAAGACGGGCTCAAAAATTGCGCAGAAGGATTAAAACAAATTATGCCTCTGGCTGAAAAACATGGAGTGGTTATTCAGATGGAACTTCTAAACTCTAAAGTAGACCACAAAGATTATATGTGCGATCATACCGAATGGGGCGTGGCTTTGTGTAAAGAAATAGGTTCAGAGAACTTCAAATTGCTATATGATATCTACCATATGCAGATTATGGAGGGGGATATAATTCGTACAATCGGGGATTATAATGAATATTTTGGACACTATCATACCGGAGGTAATCCCGGACGACATGAAATTGATGAGACTCAGGAATTGTATTATCCGGCTATAATGAAGGCTATTTTAGAAACGGGATTTAAAGGGTATGTGGCCCAGGAATTTATACCCAGCTGGGAGGACAAAATTGCTGCTTTAAAGCAGGGGGTGACCATTTGTGATGTATAGCGCATAAGAGAATCCGAAACCAAATTCTTAATTTCTAAGGGCATCTTGTATTTTCTGATTCCAGGATAGCTGCTGCTCAATGTTTCGGGAGTAGTTCGTCTCATTGTCATAAACTTGCTGAAATTCTGATAGCTCCTTATTTATCTGACGATAGATGGCCTTTACCTCAGCCTTCACATTTTTTGTAAATATGGTAGTAGCCATAATTTTTCGCATTTTCCTGGCAAACAATTCAGAAATATCAAAATGCAACTGCTCATGACTCAGAATTACCTCATCACATATTTTTGGCTGATACCATGATCTATCCGGATAAAAAAAAGCACTTACCGTATAATCCAATTCAAATTTTCCATCTTCTTCTGTTGTAGAAAATTGATAGCTCAAGCCACTTGCAGTGGTGGCCGCTACCTTGGAACCCTTAATGGGTTTGGCTTTGAAATTAGACCAGCTTAACCTTAGTTCTGGGTGCCAAAGAATTGCCTCCTCCTGTGCGTATGTCATTACAGACCATAGAAATATGAGAAGGCCGAATATGAATCTTAGAGATCCCAATGAAATACAATTTCTTTTTTAATATCTGTTTGAAGACTTAAAAGTACCGGGCAGGTTCGCGCAGTATGCTCCAGAATCTTTTTTTGTTTTTCAGTAATTATCACTGGTAGGTGGAGCTCTAAATCAATCTGAGATATCCTTCTGGGATCTGCAGCCATATGCTTGGTGACCTCTGCCTCAGAATTTTTTAGATCAACCTCCATGTCTCTGGCCTTAATACCCATCATTGTAAGCATACAACTGGCTAAAGCTGTAGCAACGGTATCTGTTGGCGAAAAGGCTTGTCCAAGGCCATTATTATCAACAGGTGCATCTGTTATGATTTCATTTCCTGAGCGCAGGTGAATACAGCTAGTACGCAATTCGCCTACATATGTAACTTTTGACGTCATGGTTGGGGATTAACCTCGGTTATTCGCATATCCTTATACATCATTATATATGAGGCTGTATTGTAATATCCGGAAGATAGTTCATTGTCATAATCAAATTTATTCCCGCAATACTCTGTAACCCCAATGATATTTGAGGCCTCAAACAAATTAAGTTTATAGGCCAATTTTAAAAGTAGGTCATATGTAAGGTCAAAACCGCGTACCGCATACCGGTCGGGATCCGCCCCAAAACGTCTTTTGTATCTTCTTACAAAAGCATTGTTATTTGTTTCTCTATATACAGAGGGATAAGTAAAATTCAGGTTAGACAAATGCGCCCCTGAGATAACATTATTTTCGAATGCCTTATTCTTATTTGTAGTAAACATTCGCACTTTGGTGGAATCCGAATTAGACGAATTAAGAATGGAACTTACACTGGAAACCACTTTAAAATTATCGGTCTCTACAATTACCCAGTTCTCGGTATCAAGGGAAAGAAGACTTGCAAATACAGCCAAATTTAAAGAAATATTTTTTTCATCTTCCTGAAGATCAATAGATTTGGCCAAAGGAAACTTTTCTTTTATTTGTTCGCCAACCGACTTATTCTTTGCATCGGTAATCACAATTATATTCTCATCCGTTATAGAGTCTTTAATAAAACCGAGCATTCGTTCGCGTAATATCTGATCAGACGGAATAGAAAAGAAAACATTTTCGAGTTCAAAATCACTTGTTGATGCCAAAGGTGCAATAACAGGCACTTTAGCATTTGCTGCCTTAACTGCTACTTCTTTTAAGGAATTTAATTGTAATGGCCCAATAATGGCACTTACTCCTTCTAAATTTTCTCCCTGAAGTAGTTGTCTTGTTTTGTCAGGATTTAATTGTGTATCAAATGTTTTTACATCAACAGAAATTCCAAGTTCCGAAATAGAATCCAGTGCAACCAGGGCACCACTATACAAGCCAAGGCTATAACTTATTGCGTTACTTCGTGCAATTGCGTTTGTAGCCCTATCAATATCACTAAGGTCTAATTTATCTGTACGAAAAGGAAGTAAGTATATTAGTTTGGGTTTATTAATGGTATTGATACTATCCAAAAGGTTTATTTTATCAAGAATCAAAGAATTCTTCACTTCTAAGTTTCCCTTTTGCTCTTTAGGGAGTTTTAATACCATTCCGGCCTTTAGCCCTTTGGAAAGATCTGGATTGAGTGCCAGTAATTCCTTATAGTCAATTCCTAAATTCCTTGTTAAGGAGTATACTGTTTGTTTGGGTTTAACTTCATAAAAAATATAATTCTCCGTATTAACCTCATTATCAGTAATTTTAATTTCAGGCAACCGAATTACCATACCTTCCTTTAAACCCCCGCGTTCCCCAATCTCAGGATTAAGCCTTACTATATCCTGGGAACTAATATTATATTCCTGTGAAAGGCTATATAAAGTCTTTTTTAGCGGAACGGTATAGGAAATATACAATTGTACATTTTGATCCTCCAGACTGCTGCCTGCAATTTTAGGAAGTTTCAACTCTTGACCTTCAGCCAGAAAACTCGTAACATCTGATAATTCTGGATTTAAGGCAAGGAGGCTATCTATAGTAATTCCGTATTTATTGGCAATGCTCCATCTCGTTTCTTTGGGCAATACCGTGTAATTTTCAAAATCATCCAGGTTAATACTGTCCTTTTCAACTTCAACTTTTTGGTGTTTTGGGATTTTTAAACGCATTCCCTTTTTCAATTGTTTTGCGTACAATTCGGTATTATAGCGTTTAATATCCTCTTCCGAAATATTGTATCGCTGGGATATTCCAAAAATAGTTTCCCTTTTCTTCACTTTATGAGAAATAAACTCAATTGGTGTTTCCTGAATTTCCTCTGCAAGTTTTTTTTGTAACGCAATTGAATCCTTTGCGCTTAAGACTTTTGCTCCCAAAGGGATAACGAGTATAGTATTAGGCTTGAGTAAATCGTCCTCTGCGATTTCTTTGTTATACTTCAGGATATCAGCCGGGTTTACCTTGTATTGCCTTGCAATACTGTAAACGGTTTCTCCAACTTTTACTGCATGAGAGCTAAACTGTTGTGCCATGGCATGCCATGAAAACAATATAATTGCTGCCGTTGTAATTAAAAATCTTATTGACATGCTTGTAGGTTTTATTCCCATTCTATTGTTGCCGGGGGTTTTGAGGAGATATCGTAAACCACTCTATTTACTCCCGGAACTTTATTTATTATTTCATTGGAGGTCTTTTGCAAAAATTCGTAAGGTAAATTAACCCAATCTGCCGTCATACCGTCTGTGCTTTCGACTGCCCGCAAAGCTACACATTTTTCATAAGTGCGTTCATCTCCCATGACCCCTACACTATTTACGGGTAAAAGCATGGCTCCGGCCTGCCAAACTTCATGATAAAGTCCCCATTCCTTCAAACCATTAATAAAAATAGCATCTACTTCTTGCAAAATATTTACCTTTTCTTGTGTAACATCTCCCAAAATACGTATGGCTAAACCCGGTCCCGGAAACGGATGACGACCCAAACGTTCTTCATCTATTCCAAGTGTTGCGCCTACCCTTCTCACTTCATCTTTAAACAACATTTTCAGGGGTTCTACCACTTTTAGTTTCATAAAATCGGGCAATCCTCCTACATTATGATGACTCTTAATAGTTGCCGAAGGTCCTCCTGTTGCAGATACCGACTCAATCACATCGGGATAAATGGTTCCCTGGGCAAGCCATTTGGCATCTTCAACCTTATGCGATTCATCATCAAAAACATCAATAAAAATGCCCCCAATAATTTTTCTTTTCTTTTCAGGATCATCTTCACCAGCTAGAGCATTCAAAAAACGTGCCGAAGCATCTACTCCTTTCACATTAAGACCCATATGTTCATATTGGTCCATCACTTCCTGAAATTCATTTTTCCTGAGCAATCCGTTATTTACGAAAATACAATGGAGATGATCCCCTATCGCCCGTTGCAGTAAAACAGCTGCAACCGTAGAATCTACTCCTCCTGAAAGTCCCAGGATAACTTTATCACTTCCTATTTTACTTTTTAACTCCGCAACTGTAGTTTCTACAAATGCATCCGGGGTCCAGGTTTGCTGCAAACCCGCAATATGTACTAAAAAATTTTCCAAAAGCAGTTTCCCCTGTTTGGTATGATACACTTCCGGGTGAAATTGAATGCCATAGGTTATTTCTCCTTCTATTTTATATGCCGCATTTTGCACATCATTTGTGCTGGCCAGCTTTAGAGCATTTTCTGGTAGTTGTTTAATGGTATCACTATGGCTCATCCAGACCTGCGAACCTTCTCTGATTTCGTAGAAAAACGGTTCATCTCCATCAATTGAAGTAAGCCTTGCACGGCCGTATTCACGTGTATTGGAAGGCGCAACATTTCCTCCGTGAAAATGAGCCAGGTATTGTGCCCCATAACAAATGGCCAGCAAGGGTATCTTGCCCTTTATCTCCGATAAATCAGGATGCGGGGCATCATCTGCCCTAACGGAGAAAGGAGAACCGGAAAGGATTACTGCTTTATAATCCGAAAGGTCTTCCGGCAGGTGGTTGTAAGGTTTAATTTCGCAGAAAATATTAAGTTCCCTAACCCGTCTGGCAATGAGCTGTGTATACTGGGAACCAAAATCTAAAATAAGGACTTTGTTTTGCATGGGCAAAAATAGTAATTCAAGGCATTTTCAAATACAAGTTTTAGGTATATTTATAACATCTTTATTAACGCTGTAAGAATGAAACATTTAAACGCCATAATATTTGGAGTCGCAATAGTGATATCGGCCTATTTTCTGGGTAATGCTTATGTAAAACGATCAAATCCTGCACGGGTGATTTCTATTACAGGGCTGGGAAATGAGAATTTTACTTCAGATCTTATTGTGTGGGACGGGCGTTTTGTTGCCTTTAATACAGTTTTAAAGACCGCTTTTAAACAATTAGACGATGATAAAGAAATAGTAAGTGATTATCTGGTATCCAAAGGAATAAGCCCGGATAACATAATTTTTAATTCTGTACAGACGAGTGAACAACGCGACAATAAATACGAAAACGGAAATTTTGTTGGTACAATCTTCCGGGGGTACGAGTTATCACAATCTGTTCAAATAGAATCGGGTGATGTGGCTCTGATAGAAAAAGTAGCCCGTGAGATCACAGAACTTTTAAATAAAGGAGTTCAGTTTAATTCCTCGCCTCCTCGTTATTATTACACCAAATTATCTGATCTTAAGATTAAAATGATTTCGAAGGCTACGGAAGATGCACGTATCCGAGCTGAAAAAATAGCTGAGAATTCAGGGGGTACTCTGGGCGATCTTATTACTGCCCGAATGGGTGTTTTTCAAATAACCGGTCAAAATTCAGACGAGGATTACAGCTGGGGTGGGGCATATAATACATCAGCTAAAAAGAAGACTGCTTCTATCACTATGCGCCTTGAGTACAAGGTTAAATAAGTACTTCAGGCTTTATTTTCAATCCAACTTTTAACTACAGTAACTATTTATATAACTATATTTAAAAACCTGGTTTAAAATATATTAACCTAATTCCTACAAATTATATTTTAATAAAAGACAGCTATTTTTATCCAATTTAATAAGGTCATAGCTACTTCCTGAAAAACATGAAAATTTCTTTTGTGACTAATTGTCTTTTTACTTAAATAGCCGCTAAATACTCAAACTTCTTTTTTAAATAATCAATTGTAATAGATTATGAACTCTAAGCCGATTTAATGAAATAAAAAGATTATAAAATATTTTCAATTGGTGATAAAAGTTAAAAGAAAAAGCCCCGACGACGATCGTCAGGGCTTTTCAAATCAAAAACCAACCTAAACACATGAATTTGTTATGACACAATTTTATCTATAAAAAATTAACTTTTTCATAGCAATTTATATATATAACAATCTTCTCTGAAAATACCCTACCTAATTATTAATTTTTTTACCTTTATATAGATGAAACATATGGAAAGAACAGATCAGATTTTTAAAAATTTACAGGAAGAACTAAAAAATGGAAGCACGGAAAAATCGCATCCTTTTCGCTACTTTACCTTTGGGACGGTGGGTTTGGACCATTTAGTCAGGCAAAGAACATTGGTTTTAAGAAAGGTTTCTGATGAACTCCAACTTTCTTTTTATACTGATTTTCGTTCAAAAAAAATTATGCATATAAAGGAAAATAATAGGGTGGGGTTATTATTTTACAATTCTGAAAAGCTCTTACAACTAAAAATTGAAGGCATTGCCAACATAATTAAAGGAAAGGCAATAGAAGAAACTTATAATAATGGTATTCCTGAAAAAGCTCGCAAGGATTATACCACAGCCCTGGCTCCGGGTACACCTTTGGAGGATGATAAGGTAATTGAATATCTTAAGAAGGAAAATCACTTCTGTGTGGTTGAAATTACCCCTTATAGAATTGAATACCTGAAATTACAACAACCAGAGCATTTGAGGGTTCGGTTTTCCAAGAGTCAAGAACTTTGGAGCGGAGAATTCCTTGTCCCATAAAACCGGCTCAGTTTATTTCATAGTATCCAGGATAACTTTTATATCCTCTTCTGTGGTATCCGGATTAATAAAACAAAACCGGGCTACCGTTTCAAAACCTTCTTTGGTCTTCCATTTACTGGGTGTCACCAGTGCTATCCCCTCCCGGTGATTGGTGTAGGTCCAGTTTTTATAATCATCTGCAGACCAACTTTTACGTCTGAACAGTACACATGAAAGGCCTGGGGGTCGAATCAATTCCAATTCGGGCCTGGACGAAATTAACTCCCCTGCTAAATTAGCCAATTCAATTCCTCGTTCTACAGCCCATTTATATTTATCAGTTCCGTGCATAGCAAGTGAAAACCACAACGGTAATCCCCGCAACCTCCTGGTTAATTGTATCTGGTAATCAGAAGGGTTAAACCCTTGTGCGCCCGGATCCTTAAAGATATCCAGGTAAGAGCCTTCCTGGGAATGAGCGGCTTTTGCCAATTCAGGATCTCTATAGATAATAGCCCCGCAATCATAAGGCGAGAATAACCATTTATGGGGATCTATGGTAATGCTATTAGCTTTTTCAATCCCATTAAACAGATGCCTTACAGAATCAGCCGCTAAAGCTCCCCCACCATAGGCAGCATCTACATGAAACCAAAGCTTAAGTTTCTTACAAATTTTTGAAATACCATTCAGGTCATCCACAATACCCGCGTTGGTAGTACCCCCGGTAGCCACCACTGCAAATACCCTTTCCATGGTGCTTTTATCCAGGGAATCAATTTTCTCCTGCAGGGCTTCGGCAGTCATCAGATCATCTGTTTCCACCAGGAGCACATCGGCATCAATTACCTTTGCCATGGCCTTAATAGAAGAATGAGCACCCACCGAAGTAATGAGGCATCCCTTTTTATTCTGATTATCCTTAGTCCTTCTCCAATATTCCCGCGCCGTTACCATAGCCGATAGATTTGCAGCTGAACCCCCGCTGGTGAACACACCAAATGCACCTTCGGGCATACCGGTAAGGGATACCAGCCACCTCATGGCTTCATTCTCGCAAAAAATACCTCCTGCACCTTCCATCCAATATGCACCGTGTATACTGGATGCCGAGGTAACCAGGTCAAACATAATGGCTGCACGCGTGGGAGCTGCAGGTACAAAAGCCAGATGCCTTGGATGATCTATTGGAACGGTTGCTTTTACCAATACATCACGGAAAAGATTAAAGGCCTTTTCACCTCCTATACCAACGCGTGTTATCGTCTCTCCTACTTGATCCTTTAATTCCTCTTCTTTCCGTGGGGCTCCCAATTCCGGAGAGTCATTGGTAATTCTATGAATTGCGTATTTCATGACATCCAGAGTCATTTCTACTAATTCTATGTCCACATTATGCATGAGAATAGTTTTTATCAAAAGTACACTGGAAAAGAAACCTATGCCATTAATTTAGTTAGTATTTTAATACTAAGAATTCCTGTTTTAATGGGTTTAGCGCATCCATTAAAAAAGGGATAAGCTTGTCACCCAATTCCAGATAGAGTTCTGAAAAATTCAGAGAACGTTCTTGCAGGGATTTATTAGGGAATAACTGGTTCTGAATGGCTGTTAATCTAATCACCTGGTCTTTAAGTTTTAATTTCTGGGCCTTTAATAATCGTTTTTCCAGATGGTTGAGTCCGTTTAATTGTTTTACTTCCTGTGCCTTTACCGCTCCCAGGAAGGATTTGTCTGTTTCTTCGGCCAATTGGTAAAGCGTTTCAAACTGATTGCTTAAATGCTCTTTTTGACTAGAAAAATCGATATCAATATTGGAAATTTCCCTTATTCTTTTATTAATAAGACTGTTTTGCTTTAAAAACAAATCTGCCGGAATAAGGTCTAAATTTTTTATTTTTTTATTTTCCTTTTCTGATATCAGCAGGGCCGAATTACGCAAAAGTAAGATGGGAAATGTTACTTTCATGGCATCAAAAGACGATTTAAGCTCCAACCAATAGGCCAATTCGCCACCTCCGCCAATATAACAAAGGTTAGGAAGAACCACTTCCTGGTAAAGGGGCCTGGTAACCACATTGGGTGAAAATCTTTCAGGATGGGCATCCAGTTCCATCAGTATTTCATCCTTTGTAAATTTAATATCAGTATTGTTAACATAAAACAGGTCTTCTTTTTCGAGCAGTCTTTCCCGTAAATCATCCTTTAAATAAAAATGATTGATCTCCCTTGGGTTTACCTGAATGTTGTATAAAGGAGACACAGATTCCAGCGCAGCAATAGTCTCATTTACTTTTGTAAAAGACAGGTTTTCAAGGATATCTTGCTTTATATAGGGTATGAAGAGGCTTTTTAGTTTAATGTCGTCACCATCCACAATTACCAAACCGTACTCTCCAAAGAGGCTATTGGCCAGATATCTGGTAGCCTCAGAAAGTGAATTGTGCTCCAGATAGGCTTTTTTGAAAAGATCCTTAAGATTTTCTGCATTGGTATTATGGCCCACTTCTTTAGAAAAAGTGTCAAATACAGCCTCTAATCCTTGAGCACTTAACCTTCCTACAGCTCCGGAGGATTCACGGCTCCATTGTAACTTTTTGTTATGGAGATTAAAATAATTAATCTCATCAAAATCATGATCTTCCGTGGCCATCCAGTATACCGGTACAAAATTATTTTTTGGATAGTTTTTTTTTAGAGCTTTTGCAAGCTTTATTGTACTTATAATCTTGTATAAAAAGTAAAGCGGACCTGTAAATATATTAAGCTGATGTCCTGTAACCACCGTAAAGGTTTCGTCCTGAGCCAAAGCTGAAATATTAGACAAGGTAGTTTTTGAAGCCTTTACACCCTGGTATTGTTGTTGAAGTACCTGATTAAGTATTTTCCTGTTAGCCTGCGGATAAGTATTGGATTTTTCCTCTATTAGTCTCTCAAACTCTTCAATTTTAGGAAACCTGTTGTAAAAGGGTTTTAGCTTCTTGTTTTCGTCCAGATAGTCGGAAATAAGTGAAGAAAAATATCCGGTTTTTTTAAATGGTATACAGGCTACTTCCATAGAAATTTCTAAGATCCGATCAAAGATAAAATTATCGGGTTTTACTCTTCCCAAAAATACGTTAAGATGTATTAACTACATAGAAATGAGGCACC
>RCNG010001712.1_pt1 | contig 10915 bp, 6 predicted proteins | sample 2041371 | NCBI WGS metagenome assembly RCNG01 (sample SAMN09708227, study PRJNA481090) | Marine sediment metagenome, whole genome shotgun sequencing project. | biome: marine sediment; feature: ocean; material: sediment; isolation source: Sewage treatment plant 1 marine sediment (STP1) ... | reverse complement strand
TATCGCAGAATTCCCGATAATCTCCTAAAAGCCGGTGCCGGAAACAATAAGGGCAACCGGTGGAAAGTCATCTTTTTGTTCCTGATGATGAATGTTTCGGGCTTATCCGTTATTCACGAGGAAACCTTGAGGGAGATCAACCGAACCCTGAGCTGGCTAATCGAAAACGAGGCACATTTTTATATCTGGAACCTGATAGAAAAGACCTTTTCTATTCTTCACATTCAGGCGGAGAGGTATCCTGCAACAGGGCTCAATTGTGTATTGAACATGGGCAAAGGGGTATACAAGACAGACGATGGCGACCTGGTGAATCATTTTGTCGAAAACGTCATCGATCTTGGCTTCCAGGCACCCATGCTCAGCGGGGTAGGGGATGACTGGCAGGTAAGAGTTAATCCAGCCCATATTCTGAATATCAGGACCTGGCTGGAATTGATCGAGCTGAACCCGAAATATTCCATTCGGCTGATATCGAGCCTGACCATCTATCTGTCTCTGTGTGGTGTTTTTATCAAGGATACGGATCTGTTCCCTCGTGACATTACACGGATTTTGAACAGTGATATCGAACCTGTATATAATCTCATCAAACAGCTGTCACGTCTTTTCCCGGTCTACTTTAACGATATCGGCGCCGAGGGCAAGCTCCGGGACATATCCACGCGTATCGATGAGCTGTGCCAGAGAAAGGATGTACTGATACATTTCCTGCGCAAGCAGAGCCATGTGGAAAGCAGCAATCTTATCATCCTTTTCATGGAGGCCACACTAAAATTCTGGCAGACAAGGGATAAGGCGCTTTTAAAACCCTTTTTACCGCCGCTTATTTTTAACCAGATTCAATGTGAAGGACCTTATATCGATGGTATCAACGCCGTGGTTAACCACCTGGTCCGGAAAAATTTGAACTTTCCCGGGGATCTTCTTACCATCGAAGAAAGCCATATAAAAGCATTACTGGCGGATATGAGGGATGCTTCAGAGAACGATATAGAGAAAATGCTCCTGGCCGTATCCTTTTACCGGCATCTTCAGCAGAAGTACCATCTCGGTTTTATCGAGATCAATAACTATATCCGGAAATTGAAAACTGAGGCTTTCCCGGGTCTCGACAAACTCGAAGCTGCGCTGGCCGAGCCGTCTTTGAGAAAAAAACTCTCCATGATGCTCGAATATCTCGAGTTTCTGAAATACCTTATTCTGTCAGACAAGCCATTCGAAGTGAGAGAGGATATATACAAAAAGAGACATTTTACCGTCGACATCCCCTCCATGTACGGCTCATACCACGAGATGAAATTTGATGCACTGGGTTTGACATATCGACTCGAATCCCTCGTGAATACCCTCTTCGAGGAACTCGTGGAAAGCACGGACCTGAGCTTGATTACTAAGGCGACCTTTTACCAGATTTATGACCATCTCATGCTTTTCGACAAAGCGCTCAAAATCGAGGGAATCCATTCAGTCGAGGTTGAAAGACAGATTGAAATGCTGGCACATTCCATAGAGGCCAGGGGATTCACTTTCACGCAGTACCTGGATATTTTCAAAGGGTTTGCCCAGGCGGTAAAAAATATCATCAATGACTATTTCGGCAATGTCCATGGCAAAAACCTGATGGGCATCATCGAAAAATTAACCACGAATCAGGTTATGAAAAAATATCTTCCGGCCAACGGTGAGCCTGAAAAAGAGAATATCCAACACCGCATTTCTGAAATTTTTTTCCGTGACAGAATTGCCATGACCACCGGCATCCAGCAACTGGATCTTTTTTTGAGTCGCATTCTCAGCACGCTCTTTCAGCAAGCCAGCAAGCTACCCAAGGAACAGCTTCAACAACTTCTGTTGTACGATCCTAAAAATGCCATGACTCTGATCCATGGTGTCAGACCAAGGGTTTCCGGTATCATTCACCTGGGAAGCAAGGGCTTGAATATGGTGAAGCTGAACAATTACGGCATGCCGGTGCCACCCGGCTTCATCATTACAACGGAGGTTTTCCGGTGCCGGGAAATTATCGAAAGCTATAAACCTGCCGAAGACAATTTCAGGGAACAGGTGTTGCAGCATATATCCGTCATTGAAGAACGGACCGGAAAATCTTTTGGGAGCCCGAGAAATCCACTCCTTTTTTCGGTGAGAAGCGGATCCTCCATTTCCCAACCGGGGATGATGGATACATTTCTAAACGTGGGGATCAATGAGGATATCACAGAGGGAATTGCCAATGTGACAGCCAACGAATGGTTTGCATGGGACAGTTATCGGCGCTTTCTTCAGTGTTATGGCATGTCATACGGTCTGGAGCGGGATGATTTTGATGCCATTATCGGTGAGTTGAAACGACGGGCCGGGGTCCAGTTCAAGAGGAACCTGACGGGCAAACAGATGCGCAAGGTGGCCCTGTCTTACAAACGTTTTATCCATGACACCGGTGTTGAAATCATGGAAGACCCTCTGGAACAGCTCTATGAGACAATTCGAAACGTTCTGGGGAGTTGGAAATCCCCCCGAGCCAGAACCTATCGAAAAATCATGGGAATATCGGATGATTGGGGCACCGCCGTCACGGTGCAAACCATGGTCTTTGGCAACCTGTCGGAACAAGCCGGGGCAGGGGTGTTTTTTACGCATAACCCGCGGTGGTCCGGGGACAGTCTTCGGTTATGGGGCGATTTTACTATTGGCAACCAGGGTGAGGACGTGGTTTCAGGTCTGGTTACGACGTTACCGATCTCGATTTCGCAGCAGGACATTGAGATGCGTGAAACAGATATTACGCTGGAAACCCATTTCCCGAAGATTTACGTCACCATGAAAAACTGGGCAATCGAGTTGATCGAAAGACGTGGATGGAGCCCCCAGGAGATGGAATTTACTTTTGAAGGACCCGAAGAAGAAGATTTATACTTGCTGCAGACGCGGGATATGGGCATACGCGAGCGGAAGAAAGCCAGGACCTTCAACCTGGATACCATCGATGAAGATCGATTGCTGGGACACGGCATTGGTGTGAGTGGCGGTGCCTTAAGCGGCCGGATCGTGTTCACCTTGGAAGAAATTGACAAATGGCGTTCGTTGGAGCCTGACACACCCCTGATTCTGGCCCGGAGTGATACTGTGCCGGATGATATCAAGGAGGTTTATGCTTCCGATGGGCTGCTGACCTCCCGGGGCGGCGTTACGTCTCATGCTGCCGTGGTCACCCATCGACTCGGGAAGACAAGTGTCGTGGGATGCAGCGACCTGGTGTGTGATGAAAAGGAGAAGGTGTGTTCGTTTGGCAAGGTTCGCCTGATGTCGGGGGACAGGATCAGCATCGATGGGCGCGAAGGGTCGGTGTACCTGGGAACGTTAACGGTCAACACATCCTAAAAATAAAATCGTAGCACGATTTTATGGATCTTAGTCTATAATTTGAATTCATCCCGCGCTGCAAGCAGCGGGGAATTCAAATTTTAAAAAGCAGGAGGCGATATGAGAAAAGACAGCACAAACACCAATGACTTGAAACTGGGGGTGGCTGGATTCGGTAGAATCGGAAAACTGACAGTGTGGCATCATATCGCACGTAAATACTTTAAAGAGATTGTTGTAAATATTGGTCGCGAATCCGGAACCTCCCTCCAGGATATTGCACACTATGCCGAAAGAGACTCCACATATGGCCGGCTTCACGCTTTTCTTTATGGACAGGCTGCAACACCGGTAATCTCAGATCTTGACGAAAACGCTGGTACCATGATGATGGACGGCACACGTGTGAAATTTTTGCGCTCAAACAGGCTCCCGTGCGACATTGGATGGCGTCAAGAAGATGTCCGGCTGGTGGTTGACACCACTGGCCAATTTCTCGACCCGATCCTACCGGCAGAGCATCCCACCGGATCGGCAAGAGGACATATGGATGCCGGTGCCGACAAGGTCATTCTCTCTGCGCCTTTCAAGATTGCCGACAAGATCACGGGCATGCCTGAAGATGCCGTCACTACGGTCATGGGCATAAACGCCAACGACTATGACCCGAGGAAGCATAGGCTCATATCGAATGCATCCTGTACAACGACCTGCCTGGCACACATGGTAAAGCCATTGTTGAATGCATTCGGCCCCAAACGCATCCTGTCTGCATCCATGGCTACCGTCCATGCAGCCACGGGGTCCCAGGCGGTGCTGGACCGATTGCCGAAACAGGGTAAAACCGATCTGCGTAAAAACAGGAGCATCATGAATAATATCATTCTGACAACAACGGGGGCCGCCAATGCATTGAAGCTTGTTATTCCCGAGATGGAGCGGATTGGGTTTATCGCAGAATCGGTCCGGATTCCCACTGCCTCAGGATCCTTGATCATTCTGGTGGTTAACCTGCAGGAAGAGCTGTCAACCGAACCCATACGCAGAGACCTCATCAATGATATTTACCGGCAGACCGCGGAGAATGATCCGAACGGGTATCTTCACTACACCGACAACCAGAATGTTTCAGGGGATATCATGGGCGTGCCTAAGGCTGCAGCCATTATCGAGGGACATGAAACCCATAGACGGACGGCAGAAGTGACCATCGATCTCGAACGGGTACCGGGATTAGACGCAACCGTGGTGGCTTCGTTAAAAAAGACGATCATCAGGGTTCCGGTAACCCAGGCGGTCATATATGGCTGGTACGACAACGAAATGGGCAGTTATGTCAACATGCTGGGGGACCGGACAGTTTCTATTGCGGAAGAGATGTAATTGATGAATTTAAAAAGATGTTCATTCGTTCTCCAGCAATAAAACAATTTAGCGCTATACGAAATTCTGTATTCTGACTTCTGTCTCCTGAATTCTCTAATTCACATAATTGGTGATAAAGCCCCTTATAGGGGTAACCCAGTGCCGGGCCCTTTGGATCCGGGTATCTATTCTTGTTTACGTCTTGTTATTAGCTTCGCAAAGGACGCTGCGCTGTCATTTACTGCGTGTCATTGATCGTAGCTAAAAGCTATCAGCTTTAAGCAGCAATAAATTACGCCCGAAAGGGCTAATGTCACACGAAGTGTAAATGACATCCGAAGGATAAATTACGCCCGTAGGGCACAATGTCATGCGCAGCATTAATGACAGCCGAAGGCCTATCGGTAACCTTCCTCATAAAATCGATTACTCAAATTCACAAATTCCTCAACGGTCAATGTTTCAGCGCGGCGGATGGGGTCGATGCCTGCAGCGATGAGTTCCCTGGCAGCCGTGACGGCGTCGATCTGGAGAATCGGACCGGAAAGTGAGTTTCTAAGCGTCTTTCGTCGTTTTGAAAAAGATGCCTTGACGACTTTATAAAGGAGTGACTCATCAGTCGCAGATGGTTCTGCGTGATCCTTGAAGGAAATGTTTATCACCAGGGAATCTACCTTTGGTTTTGGAAAGAAACGGGCCGCCTTGACCTCCGTCATCACACTCACCGTCGAACAATAGCCTGCCATCACAGCCAGACGCCCATAGGCCTTAGAACCGGGTGTCGCCATCACCCTCAGGGCCAGTTCTTTTTGAAACATCAGGGCCGCCTTTTTGAGGTGTTGCCTTGCCATCATCAATTGAACGAGAATCTGGGATGATATGTTGTAGGGGATGTTTCCCATAACCACCAGGGACTGCTGCTCGGTGCGGGCAATCGATGCAATATCCAGCGATAGAATATTGTCGTTCATCACGACAACATTATCTATACTGGATGCTATGAGTTCATTGTTGAGGGGTGGGATGAGGGTGCTGTCTTTTTCTATGGCATAGACCTTCCTGGCCACACGTGCCAGGGGGCGTGTCAGGGATCCGAGACCGGCTCCAATTTCAAGGACAACATCATCTGTCGTGATGCCGGATCGGATCACGATTTTTTCAGCGGTTCCCTGATCCGCCAAAAAATTCTGTCCCAACTCCTTTTTGGCTCGCAGGTTCCAGGTTTTCATTAGTGTGGATGGGTTTGTCATATGGTTTTAGGTTTTAAGTTTTAGGTTTTAGGTAAGTGAGGCGGATAGGCCTTAAGCATCCTATCGCGTATGACTTATCCCCTCGGACCCTCGAACCCTTTTTTTCACTCCTCGTCTCCATCTTCATTTGTACCCTCAGTAATTGACAACTGTTTCCGAGCTTTGGCTTTCTCGCGGACAGTCATCACGATGCGGTAGGTAAGAAAATACGCGATGATAGCTGGCAGGATGCCTATTACACAACTGCCCACTATCATTGCGAAGGTTGCATCAAAACCCAAGGTCATTAAATCCGATAGGGATTCAAACTTGACATCAAAAGGGATAGGCTTGTTCAAAATAAGCGTTCCTACCTTAAAACTACCGACATAGAAAAAAGGTATGGTAATGGGATTGGCAAACCAAGAACCGATAATGGCCGCAGGTTTGCTGCCCTTGAGAATGAATGCCAGACCTATGGCGATGAGCATATGAAACGGTATGGTCGGTGTAACGCTTATAAACACACCGATGGCCATGCCCATGGCGATATAATGAGGATCGCCATGGAGTTTTTTAAGCCGGACATAAAAGTTTTTAAGATGATTCTTGATAGATGTTGATCGTGTTTTCATGAACCTATTCCAAATAGCAAATAAATACGACGTTTCTAATTATGTGCGGACTTCAGTTATCATGAAACCGTCCTGTCGGCAAACGAAATCGGCTTGGCTTGACTTTTACTATATTACTCGTTAAGGTATAAGTAATGGTTATTTGCTCTATTTTACTTCCAGCTAGCAATGAGAGAAAGCTTTATAGGAGTTGTCATAAATATGTTCCGAATGAGTCTCACGGCTCCTTGCGGTGTAACCGGAACGTTAATTTGACAAATGCAATAAGCAGTTAGCAATAAGCGGCTTATTGCTTCAATCTTGGATGGTAATTAATCCTAATCCTAATCCTAATCTTAAGGAGGTTTCAATGACACGAGGAAAGCATAAAGCGGTTACATTTGATGCCATGGTCAAATTTTTCATCCATCAGTATGATATCCCAACAAAAAAGGATATTGAAAAACTTCACACCCGCCTGGATCGTCTAGAAAAACTGATTCGAAGCACCCGGACAAAAGCCATGCGACGGGGTTCTGGTAAGACAGGCGCTGCCATAGGAAAAAAAGGCAAGGATGCGCTCACAGCATCCGATGTTGTTTATGGCATCATCAAACGATCCAAAAAGGGATTGAAAATATCGGACATCAAACTAAAAACTGAATTTGAAGATAAAAAATTGCGAAATATTCTCTTTCGACTGTACAGCCTTGGGCGGATCAAAAGACTTAGCCGGGGGGTATACACGGCTGCCTGACCCAGATATCTAAAAAATCACAGCCCTCGAGGGCTGTCGCAACGATCGACCAGGGGATGCCACCATGCCGGACATAGAACAATATCAACAGTCGGAATTTCAAGAGAACTGCCTGAAACTGGGTTACCGGATCAAGATGATAACGGAACTGGGAATGATCAATTCTGTATTGATCGACATGGAGCATATGCCCACAGGTGCCAGGCACATTCATATAGGGAATGATGACAGGGAAAACACCTTCAGCGTTGCATTCAAAACAGTTCCAACGGATTCGACAGGGGTGGCGCATATTCTTGAACACACCGTACTCTGCGGTTCCCGGAAATATCCTGTTCGCGATCCTTTTTTCTCTATGCTGAAGCGAAGCCTGAATACGTTTATGAACGCATTCACTGCTTCGGATTGGACCATGTATCCATTTTGCACCCAGAACAGAAAAGATTTCTACAATTTGATGGATGTCTATCTCGATGCATCGTTTTACCCCAACATCGACAGGCTCAGTTTCCGGCAGGAGGGGCACCGACTCGAAATCGAAAGTATTGCTGAGGAAGAATGGCAGTTGGTTTACAAAGGTGTTGTCTATAATGAAATGAAAGGTGCCATGTCATCACCGGATCAGGTCATGGTGAGATCCATGCTCAACGCCATGTATCCGGAGACGACGTACAGTCATAACTCGGGTGGAGATCCTGCGGTGATTCCAACGCTTACACACGAGCAGTTGAAACGATTTCATCAGAGACACTATCACCCCAGCAATTCATTTTTTTATACCTATGGTGACTTGCCGCTGTCGGAGCATATCCAGTTTATTTATGACAAGGTGTTGAAGCAGCATGACCGGGCAGATCCGAACACGGAGGTTATACCACAACCTCGATGGAAAGAACCCAAATGTGCCGGGTATGGGTACCCCCTGGATTCCGCCACGGACGCATCGAGGAAATCTCAGGTTTGCGTCACCTGGCTGATTTCTGACATTCAGGATGCTTTTCAAACACTGACCTTCAAATTGCTGGAGCAGATCTTGCTCGGCAATTCAGCCTCACCCTTGAGAAAAGCCCTGATGGACTCGACCCTGGGAACAGCTCTTTCAGATGGTACCGGGTTTGATGCAGACAATCGGGATACCCTGTTTGCATGCGGCCTAAAGGATGTGGCTGAATCCGATGCTGAAAAGATAGAGGACATTGTGTTGGAAGTGCTAAAGAACCTGGTGGAGGAGGGAATCGACAGCCATCTTATCGACGCTGCTATCCATCAGGTAGAATTTCATCGTAAAGAGATCACCAATGCCCCCTATCCATATGGTATCAAGCTGCTTCTGTCTTTTGTCGGCAACTGGCTTCACGGCGGCAGTTCCGAAAGCGTTTTGAACTTCGACAAAGACCTCGAGAAGATTCGTAAAGAAGTCACTGACAACGGATTTTTTGAAAAGCAGATAAAACACTATCTATTGGACAACCCTCACAGGGCGCTGATTGTTCTGTCTCCTGATTCTGACATGGAAACAAAGGAAACTGAACGGGTTCTTTCGGAACTCCATGGGGTCAAAAATTCCCTGGATAAAGAGGCTTTGGTGCATATTCGTGAAGATGCCGAAGCTCTTGTCGTTTTGCAGGAGACAACCGAGGATATCTCTGTTCTGCCCACGCTGGAGCTGGAAGATATTCCGGCCGACATACATATCACCCAGGCCTCCAGGTGTCCTGAGACAACCACTGCCATCTGCTACAAGCAGCCTACTTCGGGCATCTTTTATACTACCACCGCTATGGGAATCGGAAGCGTCGATGCCGCCCAACTGCCCCTGCTTCCTTTTTTCTGCTATGCCTTGCCAAAGTTGGGTACGAAAAAACGTGATTTTACGGAGATCGTACAACGCATCGATGCCTATACCGGCGGTATCAGCCTGGCTTCGAACCCGCGGACACGCTTTGATGATGCCGGCATGTGCATACCGTTCGTCACCATCAACGGGAAATGTCTGAATCGGAACCTGGACAGGATGTTTGAGCTTATCCAGGAGATTCTGTTCGAGGTTTCATTCTCGGATAGTGTTCGCCTGAAAAGCCTGTTACTGGAATACCGGGCCGGTCTGGAATCGATGATCCTGCACAACGGTCACCGATATGCCATATCTCTGGCGTCCAGAAACTTTTCAACCGCAGCGCACATCGGTGAACTCTGGAGCGGTATTCACCAACTCAAATATATGAAAGAGATAACGGAAAAACTCGATCTCAAAGACCTGGAAATAATTGCCGACAACATGGTAGATATCCGGAAGCGATTGATTGCCCGGGAGAATTTCAGGACGGCTCTGGTCGGGGAAGCTAAATCTCTTGAACAGAGTATCCCGATTCTTGCCGACCGGGCCCTCACACCCGAGCTCGGGGATGATTCTGAAAAATTACCCCGTTTTGAGTCACCACCCATAAAGGTGCCGGACGAAATGCCACGGGAGGGGTGGGGTACATCCACATCTGTTTCCTTTGTTGCCAAGACGCTTAAAACCGTTCGAATGGGTCATGAAGACGCACCCAGGCTTTCCGTTATCAGTAAAATACTTCGATCGCTGTTTCTACACAGGGAAATTCGCGAGAAAGGCGGGGCCTACGGTGGCTCTGCGCTTTATAACATGGAAAACGGTCTTTTCAGCTTTGCCTCCTACAGGGATCCCCATATTCTGGAGACCTTGGATGTATATGAACGGGCATTTGAATTCATTTCATCCGGCAAATACTGTGACGAGGACATCAAGGAAGCCATCCTGCAGGTCTGCTCGGATATCGACAAACCCGATCCTCCCGGTCCCGCAGCCAAGAAATCGTTTTACAGGAAAATTGTCTCCATGAAGGATGAAGAGCGGCGTCGTTTCAAAAAGAGGCTTCTTGAGTTGAAAAAGAAAGATGTCGTGGAAACGGCCCAGCGTTATTTCGGAGCAGAAAGCGGCCCATGTGGGGTGGCGGTGATATCCAGTGATGATCGCCTGAACCAGGCCAACGGGAAGATGCCGGATAGGCCGCTGAGTCTTCATAAAATATAAAATCGTGACACGATTTTATTCCGTCATTCGGATTTAGAATTTATTACACGCTGAATGTGCGTAATATTAATCCCTTATAGGGTGGAATCAGTGCCGGGCCCTTTGGATCCGGGTATCTACTCGGTTATCACTTTTTCTGGTGTTGCGTCGCCATCATTTTCGTCATCCTTCTCATCATCCTTCTCATCATCCTTCTCATCATCCTTCTCATCGTCGTTCTCGTCGTCGCTTTCGTCTTCCTGCTTGGCTTCGACGACCTTTGGAAAGCGGAGACCCGTGCCGAGTTCGAGGACATCGACATTCAAATATTTGGCGGTCGTTTCGGCATAACGACGTGCCAGGTTCATGCCGCCCATTTTTAGATAGACCAGTACGGTTTCTTTGAACTCGTCGTCATCCTGAAGTTCCACAGGTACCGACCGGATCAAGGTATTAAACTGTGTCTGATATTCTTCCGGAACTGTATATTTCATTGCCCATCCCTTGGTCAATTAAGTTAATAAGTATTCTTCTCCCAATTAATTGGGAG
>RCNG010001711.1_pt1 | contig 10918 bp, 8 predicted proteins | sample 2041371 | NCBI WGS metagenome assembly RCNG01 (sample SAMN09708227, study PRJNA481090) | Marine sediment metagenome, whole genome shotgun sequencing project. | biome: marine sediment; feature: ocean; material: sediment; isolation source: Sewage treatment plant 1 marine sediment (STP1) ... | reverse complement strand
GAGGGCAGCGAGGTGGTCCGCGAACTGCTCTTCTTCGCGCGTCGCGAGAGTTCGCCCCCGGCCACCTTTGACCTCGGAGAGCTGGTACGACAGCAGGAGAGCGTCCTCAGTCATGTGCTCGCAGACAACATCGAGTTGTTGCTGGAACTCGACCGCGAGACGGTGCCGGTGCGCGGTGATGCTGTAGGTCTCCGCCGCCTTCTGCTCAATCTGGTGCTGAACGCCAGAGATGCCGTCGGTGAGTCTGGAGGGCAGATCGTCGTCCGTGTGGTGCACGCCGCCGGGCGCGCCGTGCTCGAGGTCGAGGACGATGGGCCCGGTATCGATCCCGAGATTCGGGCCCGTTTGTTTGAGCCCTTTTTCACCCTCCGCCGTCAGGGACGTGGTTCGGGGCTCGGATTGGCGGTGGTCCACAGCATCGTGACCGCACACGAAGGCGAGGTGGATGTACGGTCGCAACCAGGAGAAGGGACCCGGTTCATCGTCCGGCTGCCGCTCGGCGAGATCGGGCGGCTGGAACCCGTGGAGGGTCGGCGTGCGGCTCCGGCAGCGGTGCCTCGCGTTCTCCTGGTGGAAAGCGACGGTCGGGCCGCCTCGCAAATTATCGAAGCACTGGCGGGTGCCGGTCTCGATGTGCGGCATGCGCCGTCCGTCGGTGTCGCGGACGATGTGGTTCAAGGGTGGCCGGCCCAGGTGGTCGTGGTTTCAGGAGACCCTGCACCGGCGGGCGCCGGCGCACGACTGCGTGAGCTCCAGCTGCCGGTCGTGGTGCTCTCGGACGCTGCGGAAAACGCCCTCGGAACGTGGGGCCCGAGGGTGGTGCGGCTCCAATCGTCGACCGGGCCCGAAGCCATCCTCGGTGCGCTGCGGGACCTCGGGATCCTCAACGCCTAGTTCTCAGTTTTGAGTTTTCCATCACAACCCCTACAGATAAGTTCACGTGCTTACAACTGTAGGGCTTTCGAACACGAGCCGCGTTCGGCGGAGGTGCCATTCTTTGCATTGTTCGAGTGTCCGAATTCACTTCGGCCCGATGCCTCGGGCGAACAATGCATAGGGTGGCTCCTCTCGGGCACTACAGCTGAGAGAATCGGGATGTCGACGCTGGAGAGGCGTCGTCGGAGCTTCGATGCAAATAGGATCAGCGGCTGAGAACCCAGGATTGAGGCTGACAGACCGGGTGCCCAGGTCTTCGCCTCTGCTAAGCTTCGAACATGATGTTCGGTCCGGGCTTGGTCCGTCGCTGCGCCCCGTGGTTGATCCTGCTTGTGGTGTCGTTGGGCCTCCATTTCTGGGATCTCGACGCACGTTCGTTTCATCACGATGAGTCCATCCACGCGCACGCCTCCTATCTCCTCCTTGAGAACGGCACCTACCAGTACGATCCGACCTATCACGGACCATTGCTCTACTACCTCACCGCGACCACCTTTGCCCTTGCCGGCGACTCGGATTTCACCGCGCGGCTGCCGATCGCCCTCGCCGGCGTCCTGATCATCGCCGTGGCTTGGGCATCGCGGCGAATTCTCGGTGTGCGGCCGGCCTGGTGGACCGCGTTGCTGGCAACGATCTCACCGATCTGGCTCTACTATGGACGCTTCATCCGGATGGACCTCCTCGAGGTGTTGGTGGCATCGTGCGCCTTTGTCGCGCTGTGGCGCGCGGTCCATGGGAGCCGACGCGCCTGGGCGTGGATCGGCGTGTGGACAGGCCTCGCCTTTGCCACCAAGGAAAACGCGTTTGTCACCGCCGCCCTCGTGGGAGCGGTTGCGGGGCTGTTGTTGCTGTCACAGGGCGTGCCACGGGCCTGGCGGTTGACGTCGGACTGGATCGTTCGCTACCGGTGGGGCATCCTTGCATCTATCGCGGCTGCAGTGGTCGTGACGGTGCCTCTTTTCACTTTCGGTTTTCGCCACAACGGCGATTGGTTCTTCCCCTACAAGGCGATCTCCTATTGGTGGGGGCAGCATTCGCTGGAACGGGTGGCCGGACCACCGTGGTATCACTTGCCGCGGCTGGCACTGTATGAATTCTTCCCGATCGCGGCAGGGTTGGTGTGGGCAGTCCGGCGCGGACGCCGGATGGGAGTTCTCGAGCGGTCGCTGGTGGCGTTTGCCATCGCTTCCGTAGCCATGTACGCCTACCTCGGCGAAAAGGTCCCATGGCTTGGCGTCCACCAGGTGTGGGCATTTCTTCCGCTGGCGGGTTTTCAGCTTGCGCGAACGTTCGGCCCGCACGGGGTGTGGTGGAGCCGGGCACTCGCCGGCATCGGTCTGGCGGCAATGCTCGTCACCACGGTGGTCGCCAATTTCGTACTGGACGAGATCACTCCCAACCGCGACCGGGTTGAGGCTCTGATCTATGTCCAGACATGCCCCGAACTGCTGCCGCCGGTCGCCGAGGCCTATGGGTTGGCTGCTACCGGGGAGGACCCGGTGTCGGCTGTGGGAGGCGAAGTGGCGTGGCCTTACACCTGGTATTTCCGCGATACGCCGACCTGGTGGGCGGATCCAACCCGCGGCATGCGGCCACCCCTGGTATTTTGCGATCCGGAGAATGAGCGAGAAGTCCGCCGCGTTCTCGGTCCGGGTTACATTTCGGAGAAACTGCCGTTGCGCGGATGGTGGGTAATGGAGGACTTGGAGCCGACATTCGGTGATGTCGTGCGGTACATCTTCACTCGCCGACCGTGGGGCGTGATCGGCACGACCAACACGGTCGTCCTGCGTGACACCGGGGAGGCGGTGGACGGCGCGCGTGACGCTCCGGTGCCAGGCCCCCTGGCGGATGCCCTCGGTATCGAGTCGGCCTCCATCATCGGTGAAGGCTGGCTGATGGAGCCACGTGGCCTCGCGGTGGCACCGGACGGCGTATTGGCGGTGGCAGATGCCGCAGCCGGTGAGGTGAGTTTTTATTCTCCGGACGGGACGGTTCTCGAACATCCGATTTCAGAGGCCATGAACCAACCCGAATCACTGGCCTGGACACCCGATGCCGTTCTGGTGGTGGCCGACACCTGGAACCACCGGGTGCTGGTCTTCAGCCCCGCTTCGGGCGCCGCGCGGCCGCTACCGGAGCCGGAAGGAGGCTGGTACGGACCGCGATCGGTGGCGGTGGCGCCAGACGGGACGGTGGCGGTGAGCGACACCGGTCACAAGCAGGTGGCGCTCATCTCCTTCTCAGGCGGCGCGCCGACGATCGCAACCTTCGGTCGCGAGGGATCAGCGCCGGGAGAGTTCGTCGAACCGGTGGGTCTGACGTGGCTCGACAATCGACGTCTCCTGATCTGCGATACCGGCAACAAACGACTGCAGGTCGTGGACCGGGCCGGACGCAGCCTGGAAATCGTTGCCCTGCCCGACGCCTGGAGCGACTTCTACTCGCGACCGCAGGTCGTGGCGCTCGATGACGATCGCTGGTTGGTGACCGATGTGCCGGCACAGTCGCTGTGGCTGGTGGATGGCGACAGCGTGCGCAAGCTCGATCTCGCAATGGACGGCATCACGCCGTCGGGTCTCGCAGTCGGGGACGGGACGCTCTTCGTGGCGGATCTCGACGGCCGTGTCTGGGCGATGAGGCTGCCGACAAGACCGTAAATTGTCCAGCCGAGATGAATATCGAGTGTCAAAGGATCTTTAATGTTGCCTCGAGTACCTTGACGGTCGGGGGAGACCGACCGCATGCTAGGGATGATGGCGCCAACAGGCGTCGGATCACGATGCAGAACGGGACGTGGTCGGTTCTCGCCGCCTATTCAAGCTACAATTGGCGAGAGTGGATCGTCAACCCGAAGAATCTCCGGAGGTACTGATGACGGGCATCGAGACGACTTCGACAAAGAATTCTGGTGGCTTTTCTCTGATCGAAATCCTGGTGGCATTGGCGATCCTCTCCTTCGTTGCCCTGGGCATCGCCGGGCTGTTCACGCACGCCATCAAGAGCAACGCCTCGGGGCACGACTACGCCGTCCTCGCCTCAGAGGCTCGATTCGCGTTGGAAACGCTCCAGGCGTTGCCTTTCGACCACACAGACCTCCTGATGTCTGGATCGCCCCACACGATGGCGCCAGTCAATTTAGAATTTACTATTACCTACAACGTCGACGACTTTCGCATTGACAGTTGGCAGGAGGCCTCAGCTGGCGGCTGGACAACGTCAACCCCCCAAGATGCCAATCTCAAACGGATCACCATGACGGTGGCCTCTACCAATCAGGTTCTCGAAGGCCGGCGAGTTTTCACCGTCTCGAGTCTCAAGATTCCCTGATAGGAACCTGCATGCGGTCCGCGTTGCGGGAGACGACCGCAGAGGGAGGGTGCCGGCGACGATCAATATCAACGGTCTGTCGAGTGCTCTCGGACACCGCGTCGTGGAGGCACAAGATGTTAATTGAGCGTCATTTAGGTGGACTCTAGGAGCAAAATGGTACTATTGCGAGACTGCAGGCCGTTGATGTCAACGGCGGCTGTTTAATGGTATGGGCGAGCAGAGATCTTCGACACAGACGTAATGGCATGATGAACCGAACAAACGTGGCGACCGACCGACGACTGGAGTAAGCACGTGAATCGCACCCTCTGCGCCCTCGGGGCGGCGCTCGTGGCGGCTGGAATGGCGATGGCGATGGATGTACCGTTGCGCGATGGCACGATTATCGAGGCCGCCAACTACCGGGTCACCGGGTCATACGTGATGATCGAGCTGGCCGATGGATCTCAGGTGGCCTTTGATGTTGTCGATGTGGATTTGCCGGCGCTGCGGAGGGCGGAGGCTAGGGCCGCCGCCGAGGCTGGCGAACAGGTCGAAAACGAACCGCAGCAACAGACAGACACAATCTCCGGTGGGCGGTCGTTACAAAATGCCAGTCAAGCGGGTAACGACCAACCGGTTGGGCTCACCATCACCGATCGAGACGTAAAACACCTGCGTGGAAGCGGCGTGCAGGGTGAGGATGAGCAGGAACAGGCTGACACCGCCGGGGTCGGCGGTTCGGAGCAAGGCTATCAGGTGGGTGGCAATGTGGTTCTCAACAACATCAAGGTCAGCCCTGCCGAGGAAGGCCGGTGGCAGATCCGGGGCGAGGTGGTGAACCGCAGTCCGGGGCCGGTTTTGAATGTGACTGTTAAGCTCGAGACCTTGCCCGGTGATGCCGGTGGGGAGCCATGGAGTGGCGAGGTGCGGGTTGCCGCCGCCCTTGGACCGGACGAGAAGGCGGTGTTCGAACACAGGTTCGCGGCCGAGGTCCCCGAGGGTCAATCGCAACCCAGCGTTCGGGCGACCGTGGTGTGGATGCAAGAGGAGTCACGGCGCGAACCCGATTACACCAAGGTTGGCGGCGTTCCCGACCCCGCCAGCCTGCCGTTCCAGTACGGTGGAGTCACCGGCGCCGACGTGCGGCCAACCCCCATCGAGTAGTCGGCGAGACGTCGGTTTCCCTCTCGATTTACCGTTTGCAGCAGACAGCCTGTGAGTTGGTAGGCTGATCCTGGAATGGATGTCATGCCCGTCGGTCGAATGCCGCGGGAGCCTGCCTGCGCGGATCGGGTCGAGGGGGGCGGTCGTCGGTGCACAACGTGGTGGTCGTCGCCCGATTGGACAGATAGCACCGGTCTTTGGCGACCTACGATTCGTTTATCCCTTATTGTCAAAGGTATTTGAATTGAAGGGGAGGAGGGTTGACGGTCCGCCTCACCGTGCAACATGATGGTACAGACCTGAGAGATGAGATCGGAGCCTTTCTTCATGATGATGTGCCTTCAGAACCAGAATCAGCGCGCGGCCGGCAACGACTGGTATCGGCAGCGCGGCTTCAGTTTCATCGAGCTGATGGTGGTGATGGTCATTGTCGGGTTGATTGTCGTGATCGCCCTGCCGAATCTCCACCGCGCCGCAATCCGTGCTGATCTGTTGGAAGAGGTGAACGTGGTCCGTCAGAGCCTCGGCCTCGCCCGTATGCAGGCTCTCAAGACCAGCCGCAGGGTGGCGGTATCCTTGATTCCGGACGACAGCGCGCCCCAAGCCGGCCACACGGTGACGGCATGGGTCGATGACGCGGAGGATGGGCGCCTCGACCCGGGTGACGAAGTGGTCGGGCACTGGAACATGGGGTTCAAGACCCTGATAGGACCGGACGACACGGCGACCGGATGGTCGCTCGCCAATCTTTCAGGATCGCAAGCAGGCGTGATTTTCCTTCCCAGCGGCATCGCCATCGCCCACGGAACCGACATCGGCGTCGGTGTTGGTTCGGTGGTGGTTTCGGACCTCAAGAACAACCGGATCAGGCTGCTGATCAGCGCCGGCACAGGCACTGTGCGCGAGCAGATGTGGGACCCGGACGAGGGCGCGTGGTCTGATCAGATAAGGTTTTGGAGGTATTGATGGTTCGCGTTTCAAGCCTGTTTCCCGACCGAGGCAGGGGTTTCACTCTGATCGAGGTCGTTGTGGCCATGGCAGTGTTCGCCATTTTCATGGTTGGCATCCTCAACCTCCTGGATACGTCGACGAAGATTTCAGAGATCGAAAAGGCGTTGGCCGACACTCAGGAGAACGTGCGCTTCGCCACCTACCATGTGATGCGGACGGCCCGCATGACGGGCGGCTCAGGGATACCGTTCGCAGGCGCCGTGGCCGGCGTCGGAAGCTGGATCGCGGGAGAGTTGGATTCGAACCAGACCGGCAGTTTCACGACCCCATATCCTCTCGGAAACATCGACGTGCTGAACGGTTCGGATGTCTTAACTGTGCGAGGGTTTTTCGAGATCCCGCCGTTCTTCGTTGACACCAGCGACGTCAACACGTCACTCGGCCGAATCGAAATCGACGAGTCCTTTGCGGGCCGAATCGTCAACCCCGCGATCGACAGCGTCGAGGTCGCACAATTGGCCGGACGTGGGTTGGTTTTCATGGGCGAGCTGGACCGTGGTGAGTACGCCATGGGCGAGGTCGGGGACTCATCGACAATGGCGGACGCCGCTCCCGACCGGACGTTGACGATCATGATCAGCGACTCACCGGCAACCTGGTGGACGGGGCTCAACCCGTCAGGCGCCGCCACGACACCCTCCTTCGAGGTCTTCCAGGTCGGAGTGATGGACGCCTACACCTACTTTGTGGATCCTGAGTTCCGCCTCATGAGGTTACGGGCTAACAGTTCGGCTCAGGGCGCCACCCTGCAGCCGGTCGCGGTCAACATCGGTGGCCTCCAGGTCGAACTGGGTGTCGATACCGACAACGACGGACAGGTGGACTCATGGCAGTCGACGCCAACCGCCGCCGGCATCACCGGCAATCGTGTGCTCTCGATGCGCATTGCGGTACTCGGCCGGTCGCCGGTCAGGATTCCAAATTGGGAGGAGCCGGCTGCGACTTTTGTCGTCGGCAGCGACACGCAGGCAGTGGACGCCGCTGGCCGTCAAGCCAAGTGGCGCCGTGTCGAAGTCGTGGCGACTCTGCGGAACTACCTGTTTTAACGGGGGAATGATGATGAACGAGCCCACAGCGAGAGAGCATGGCCGCGACAGCGAGCGCGGCGCGGCGCTGATCATGGCCCTTCTGGTGTCGGTGATCCTGATGTTTCTGGGGATGGGTCTGCTGTTGCAGACCTCTCTCGGTCTGCAGGCCTCGGGCACCGATCGCTGGTTAGCCAAAGCCATGTACGCCGCCGACGCGGGGATCATGCTGCAGATCCAGATGATCCAGAACGGCGCCCTCAGCGCCCCCGCCAGCTTCGTGCTCCAGGACTCCCCCGATCTGGCAGGCTTGCTCAAGGGCCAGTATACGGTCTCGGTCGGGGACTTTTGTGAGACCCGCCCGATGACGACGTTGTGGGGCGAAGACACCGCGTTTTCCTCGGAATTCAAGGTGCGCCACTTTCACATGCGCAGCGACGCAGTGCGAACCATCGGAGGCCTCGGAGGCCTGAGTCGGTCGGCGGTCTCGGCGGACGTCTCATCGTGGCCGTTTAACGCAGAGCAGTTGGTGACGGTGACCCAATGTCGTGGGGCCGCGTGGGGAGGCTGAAGATGAAACGGTATCAATTCTGGAAATGGCCCGCGGTGGTCGTAGCCATCCTGGCGGCGGTTCCCTTGTCTGCCGACGACAAAGACTTCCTGCGCGAACGCGCTGCACCGCCGGTGCTGGTCTTCATTCTCGACACCTCCGGTTCCATGGTGGGTTCCCCAGAAGAGCCGGGCAGAATGCGGGGCGCCCGCGTCGGTTACGGCATGGTGCCGGGTGCCGGCGACGATCCCTACTCGCGGATGGGCATCGCAAAAAGGGTCTTGCGGGACTTCCTGACCGACGTCACGGATGCCACCTACGCCCTAGCCGGTTACGCTCAGGCGCAGCCCGCGGACGATTCCAACCCCATCCCGCGGAAACACTGGGTCTACGAAGCTCGCGATGGCGACCGGTTCAGCCTCGTCGAACCCGGCTTCGCCTATCGGCTCGGCTACGCTGAGACCTTTGCCGGGGTCCTGGTTGACAACCCCGCCGACATCCTCAAAGGAGAGATGATCGGCTACAGCCCGTACTTCGAACCCGCATCTCCGCTCCTCGATCGTTATGGTCCCAGCAACGCCTACGACACCGGTATGACGGAAGATTCGCTGCGACTGCCCTACGATCTGATGCCGGTGTACTTCGGCAACTGCTTCGTTGACAACAAGGAGACGCCGCTCGACTCCTCCGACGACGAGACCATCTGCCGCGACAACGTTTTCCCGTTCTACGCCACGGGTGAGCGGGATATCGATGGCGACATGATCGCCGACGAGTACTACTACGGCGAGTCGGGAAGGTTCCCCAAATGCGACCCCAACCGGGTGCCTGACGCATCGAACCCCGATGACGGCTGCCTCTCCGAGTGGTTGATCCCGTTGGCCGGCACTACCATCGAGAACCGGCGGCGGGTGCAGTTGCGCATTCCATCCACCAACGCAGGGGGCGACCCGAACCACCTCCTGGCGGTCGACAGCTCGGGTGCATACGTCGGCAATGAGTTGGTGGCAGACCCGAGCGGCGATGATGATTACAACCTCGACGGAGACGATGAACCCGATTACGACGGTTCGGAATCCTCCGACTGGATCCTGTGGGTCGAGATGGTGGAGGAACAGTCGAGCCGCACCTGCCTCTATACCGTGCCGCCGACCAGTACGCCGACCGAGACCCCCACGATCACCCCCACCCCCTCCGTGACCCCGACGGCGACCCCCACCTGGACACCGACCCCGCTACCGCAGGTCGACTGCGACGAAATCTCGCTGGAGATGCGGCCGCCCGCGAACGGTATCCTGCAGGCCTGGATCGGCAACGGCACCACCTATGAGATCGAGATCGCGCGCACGGTGGTGACCTGGGACCCGCCGAACTCCAACTACCGTTTGGACTGGTTCGGCGTGTTCTCGGGGACCTACACCCATACCCGTGGCAACCACTACTGGGGTGACGGCACGCCGGATGTCGATTACGGCCCCATCACTGATCAGGTGACCGATGAGCCGACCCTGGCGCGGATCCCCTCTGGCTTCGTATTCGGTTGGTACGCCGACCTGGACCGCAACTTCACCCACAACAATTTCCACGAGGTGTGTATCGACGTCGACATCCGTGGCACCGGTCTGACCTGCGAGGGGATCTGCGGCGATTACGTGTTCGGTGCAACCCCGACCCCGACCCCGACCGGCACCATCACTTTTTCGACCCCGACACCGACCCAGACTGCGACCGCAACCCACACCCCGACCCAGACTCGCACCCCGACCCAGACTCACACCCCGACCCAGACTCACACCCCGACCAATACCCCGACGATCACCCAGACGCCGACGATCACCCAGACGCCGACGGTCACGTCGACGCCGACGGTCACGCCGACGCCGACGACGACGGGGACGCCGACCAGAACCGGAACTCCGACCCGGACTCGGACCCCGTCACTGACGCCGACGATTACGCGGACGCCGACGATTACGCCGACACCGACCAGAACCGGAACTTCGACCCGGACTCAGACCCCGTCGACAACTCCGACCAGAACTCAGACTCGGACCCCGTCGCGGACGCCGACCATCACCCCGATACCGTCGTGGACGCCGACCAGACTTCCCACGGCGACCCTCTCCCCGACGCCGGCGCCCACCAATACACCGACGCCGACGGCGACGGAGATCCAGTAATGGGCCGGCAGGAGGTAGTCATGAATCGTCATTTACGATCCACCCGATCCGACCGGTTCGCCCGCGAGGTCTTCGTGTGCGGACTGTTCCTCGTTCTCGCGAGTGGGCCTGCGGTGTGGGCCCAGGGTTTTCCGTCGACGCCGCCGAACCCGGTGATGGCCGACGACTTCGAAACCACGACCCCGCCGCGTCCCCCCGACGACCCGCTCGACGGCAGCGGCGCGATCTGGGACGAGTGGACGCCGTCGGGCAGCCGGGCCAACTTCAGGATCCGTAATACGGTGCCGGCCCAGGTCCGGGGCGGTGTGTGGGGCGCCCGTTGCACCAGGGAGACCCGAGTCTGGAGCAACCAGGAGGGTTTCCTGGTGGCCAAACAATCCATGCCCGGCCATCCGGGCTACGATCCTTCGCAGTGGACCAACATCCGCGTCGAAGTCGACGTGAATCTGGACCGGACCGGCGACGGTTTCCCGGGTATCGTCTGGGGTGTCCACGACCCGGACAACGACGGGATCCCCGATTCGGGTTACCGGCTGACCTTCGAAAATTTTCCGAGAAACCTCAACCGCGCGACCAGGCGCGGCGATCGGGCGATCTGGAAGCTCAGCCGCATTGACGGCGAGGGCAGCTCGACCGTGGTCGAGCTGGGAACCGTCGACCTGCCGTCGGCCGATGTCTATACCAAATACATGATCCCTTTCCGGGCCTACCGGTTGCGGCTGGAGTGGAACTGCGGC
>RCNG010001710.1_pt1 | contig 10924 bp, 7 predicted proteins | sample 2041371 | NCBI WGS metagenome assembly RCNG01 (sample SAMN09708227, study PRJNA481090) | Marine sediment metagenome, whole genome shotgun sequencing project. | biome: marine sediment; feature: ocean; material: sediment; isolation source: Sewage treatment plant 1 marine sediment (STP1) ... | reverse complement strand
CTGCAAAAAGGGCGCGAGATCGCGGGCGGGGACGCCCGCGCTACAAAAAACTGAAACAATTGTGGCGCGGGCGTCCCCGCCCGCGATCGGCATGGTTAGATTGCACCCAAGGGTCTGTGGTTTTTGCAAGAGGCTGAGCTGACAGCTGACAAACTACGCCACGCAGACCCTGTTTCGCCCAGTTTCTTTGGCCCTGTACAGCGCGTCATCCGCTCTCTTGAGTGCCGCATCAGGGCTCTCCTGAGCGAGCCGCCCTTGCGCTACACCGATGCTCACGGTGCAGCGGATCGGTCCATCGGGGGCCGTGACGTCGACCTCTGCAAGATGTCTGCGCATTCGTTCGGCGACAGCCGTTGTCCCTTCGAGCGCGATCTCGGGCAGTAGGATCGCGAACTCCTCGCCTCCGAGGCGGGCGAAGACGTCCTCTCCGCGCAGGAGCTTCGCGGCAGCGTCGACCAGGGCCACGAGAACGGTGTCCCCAACGGCGTGGCCATGGGTGTCGTTGACCTGCTTGAAGAAATCGAGATCGAACATCATAACTGTGAGGGGGTGCGCGTGGCGGCGGGCGCGAGACCACTCCTTTTCGAGCTTTTCGAAAAAACGCCGCCTGTTGTAGATCCCGGTGAGGGGGTCGGTGGTCGCCAAGCGGGTCAGCTCCTCGCGCATTCGGCGGCGCTCCGTGATGTCTCTGACCACACTTTGAATCGCGGGCTCGCCTTCGAAGACGATCGGGCCCGATACGACCTCGCAGGGGATCTCCCGGCCGTTGGGGCTTCGAAAGATGAATTCTGCCGCAGCAACCGGTTCACCCCGCTCCTCCATTTTCTTTGTGCGCTCCAACGCGATCTCCCGGAAAGACGGCAGAAGAAAATCGTAGACCGAAATACCAGAGAGCTCGGCAATCGAGTCACTGCCGACCAGGTCGAGACCACGTGGGTTGACGTAGAGGATTTTCCCTTGGCGATGGACCAGAATCGAATCCGGGGACAGCTCGACGAGGCTTCGGAAACGAGCTTCGCTCTCGCCGAGAGCTCGTTCCGCCGCGGTCCGTGACGCGACCTCGGAGCGGAGCTCCTCGGTGGCCTCGATTTCTGCCTGTCTTGTGGCGTACTCGTGTCGAGCTGCGGTGTGGCGTTCTCGACTCACGAAGGCGCCGAGCACGTTGGCAAGTGTGACGTAGAGGACGACCTGGATGAACTCCTCGGGGCGAAGGTTAAGAAAAAGGGTAGCCATCGCCACGAACCCGGCGCTGAAGGCGAGGCTGACCTGGAGTGACACGGCGAGACGAACGGGCACGAACAGGTAGAAGATCAGAATCAAAACGAGGGCCGTGAGCGCATGAAGGAGCAGCTCTCCGCGGATGGCCCAGATGATGAGGCAGGTCACCAATGACACCAAAACCATTGGTACGGCGATGAGGCGATCCAGAGCATGACCGCTCAGGCTCTTTCGGTCCGCCATGACCACAGCCGCGAGTATCACGGCTGCGACGCTGAAGCGGGAGACGACGATGACTCCGGCCATGACCGGGTCCATACCGATGACCACGACATCCACCAACGTACCGAGAATGAAGAAAATCGCGGCTGGCACCCCGATGATGCGTAATTGTTGGATCCTATTATTGGCCACCGTGTCCTGGAAAGCGAGCTCGATGTTGGCATCCCTGAACTCGCCGCAGAAGCTGTTCAAGGCTGGAGCCCGTTCTCTCCAGGCCGAGGCTTCAGTCTGAGGACCGGCCCCATCGGGGACTTCGAAGGGGGTGTCGTTTCGTGGTTCTGAAGGATTGTTCAATGCGGGTACCACATAGCCTGACTCCCTTGTCATCAATACAGATCCTGGCGAGCACAGCCGAGCATATTCATTGTACGCCTTCCGAAAATGTCGAGTTCGATTACGGCTTCGCGACCTTGGGATTTGACATACGCGTCAAGCATTCATAAGTTTGTCCCAAATGAACCGACTTCTGAGGACTTCTCCCCGTATCACAGGCACACATCGTCAGGTGCCGACCATGTCGGTGAGACAATGCTGTTTTTCACGGCCCGCCGCGAGGCCGGCGCGCCGCGCACCTTTTCGCGCATGGAGGACGCTCAGTGTCTGAAGCTATACCGCTGCAAGCTCTCGAGGGAAAGTACGAGATCCTCGAAAAGATGAGCGAGGGCGGCATGGGTGCGGTCTATAAGGTCTGTCACCGGTTGCTCAATGAGGTGAGGGTGATCAAGGTGATGCGGCCCCACATCGCCGAGGACGAACTGTTGCGGGCGCGATTCGTCAGGGAGGCGAAGATCGCCATTCGCCTCCGCCACCCGAACATAGCCCAGATCTACGACTTCACGATGGGGGAAGACGGCGCATTCTATCTGGTCATGGAGTTCATCGATGGCATGGACCTCCACTACCTCACCAAGACCGTCAGCGCGGTACCGATCAGCGTTGCTCTCGAGATCGCCCATCAGAGCCTGAGCGTGATCGGTTACCTCCATCGCAAGGACATCATTCACCGCGACATCTCGCCTGACAATCTCCTGATTTCGAGGGACGACGAGGGCCAGTTGCTGGTCAAGCTGATCGATCTTGGGATTGCCAAGGTCCAGGCGGCTGATGAGCATCTCACGGCAACAGGGACCTTTCTCGGCAAGATACGGTACTCCGCCCCCGAGCAGTTCCGTGCCGAGGACGGCGTCGAGGTTGGGCCGCGCAGCGATCTGTACTCGTTCGGTATCGTGATGTACGAAACGCTCACCGGCGCCTATCCGATCAAGGGTTCCAACCTGTCGTCCCTGATCACGGGCCATCTGATGAAAGCGCCCAAGAGCTTCGATGAGACGGACCCCGGTGGACGGGTTCCCGAGGAACTTCGCACCATTGTATTGCGGGCCCTCGAAAAGGACCCCGACAAACGTCATTCCGACTCACGGATCTTTCGTACGCAGATTGCGAAGGTGCGCGAAGAATACCCTGTCACCGAAGAGGACATCCATCGAATCTTCGAGGTACCCACGCTGCCGACGACCAAGATCCCGGTCATGAAGCCCGGCAGCACGCAGAGCCACCTCGACCGCAACTTCGGAGTCGAAACAACGCCCGCACACATCGCGCCGACGGTCGTCGAGGCCAATGGCGAACACGTCGGAGGTCGCCACACCGTGGCGACAGAGCCGATTTCTCAGGCCAAGGAACCGGGCGCGACGGCCGCCGTTGATCAGCAGGTGCGGGCCCTTCTCCTGGGCGCTGAGAAGCTGGTCGAAGGCAATCACGGGGACGAAGCCAGGCTCCAGCTCGAGGCGGCGAAAACCCTGGCCCCTGATCACCCAGAGGTTGCCAAGCTGGAGCGTATGCTCAAGGCCGTCGATACCAGGCTCAAGGCGCGGCGCGAAGCTGCGGCCGCAGAGATTCTGACGTTGATCGAAGACGAGAACTTCGACCGCGCCGCTGACCGCCTCGATGCGGCGGTGAACCAGCTCGGTAGAGATCCCTCCTTGACCGAGCTGGAGGAAACGCTTGCCGAGGCGCGGGAGGCGCGGCAGGATAGGCAGGAGCACGTTGCGGCCATCATCGAGGCCGCGCGGGAGCTGATTACCGCCGAAGGGTGGGAGGACGCCGCGCCGATGGCCCGGGAGGCGCTCATGCTCGAACCCGGGCACGAAGAGGCCGCCACGATCCTCGGAGAGGCCGAGGCCGGCCTTGTCAGGCATCAGGAGGCCCAGCGGCGGATCGCTGAGATCGAAAAGACCGTCGGCGCTATCAGGGTCCATATCGAGAACGAACGTCCTGGCGAGGCGGCGAGAGCGTTGTCCTTGTCTCGAAAGCTGTACGGCGACGATGCCGTATTCGATGACGTCGAACAGACTATCGCCGAGCTTCGGGAACTCCTCCGACGCCGGCAGGTGGACGCCCTGCGTGAGGAAGGCGAGGGTCTTCTCCGTGATCGGGTCTTCGGCACCGCCATTGACCGGTTCGAAAAGGCCCTCAGCATTGCTCCCGATAATCAAGGTCTGGCTGACAATCTGGCCGCGGCGCGAGAGGGGTTGCGGCTTCAACAAGAAGCGGAGCAGCGACAGCAGGCTATCGACGACGCAAGTCTCAGCGTCGAGCGCCTGGTTCTTGCCGGTAGGCTGGAGTCGGCTTACAGGGCGATAGATGGCGCAGTCTCAGACATCGGAGAGTTCGAGCTCGCCCAGGCCCTGAAGGCTCGCGTCGGGAAGAATCTGGCTGACCGCGAAGCGGCTGAAAAGTCGATCCGCGACCGAATCGACCAGGTACGAAGCTCGGCGGCTGCGAACGATTTTAAGGCTGCCTCCAAGCACGTCGCCACTGCCGAGAAGATGATCGCCGACTACCCGGAGTTCGGCCCCCAGGTCGAGGATCTGGCCCGCGAGATCCGCGAGGGCGCACAGGCCCATCGCCGGGCGCAGGACATCGAGGGGGCCGCGAAGAGCATCTCGGCTCGCCTGCAAGCCGGTAGTCTCGAACGAGCCGAACGCGAGCTCGGCCTTGCCATTCGGTTGTACGGCAACGACGAGTCTTTATTGGACCTCAAGGATCGGCTCGATGCAGCGATGCTCCGCAAAGAGGTCGAGCGTCTGGTCGCGATTGCCGAAGATCCTGAAACGGATATCGACGACGCCATAAGGCGCCTCGAGGAAGCCTTGGGCCTCGATCCTGGAAACCAGAAAGTCGAAGATCTGCGCTCTGGAATGGTTGAGTCCCGCGTGCGGCAGGATGAGGAGCAGCGGGGGTTTGCGATCAACGAAGCCCTCGGGCCGATCGACGATTTGATTGCTGCCGGCGCCATTGAGCAGGCGCTCGAGAGACTCGATGCCGCGGTAGCCGAGCTCGGAGACTTCCCGGAGGCTCTGGGCCTCAGGCACAGGCTCACTAGGAGGGCGTAGGGCATTGAATCAGCGGCGCCTTTCGGGTGTCGTTTGGCCCATTTTCCGGCGTATTCTTGGCCCATACCACCAGTATGAACCCGCAAATCCGCCGAAAAATGGCCTCAAACGACCCACCGAAATCCATCCGCCATCAATGCCCTACACCCTCCTAGGCAGGCCTGATCAGGGCGACGCGCTCGCCGCGCGGAACTCGCTCTCGGACATGATCGTGAGCACGAGGGCGGCAATGCCGAGAGGGAAAAGGCAAACTGTTGCCGCCACGCCCGCGAGAATCACGAGCTGCCATCGTCGGCGATTCAAAGCGGCGAACCCGCCCCAGACGGCAACGGCCCCCGCGGTCAGACACATCAGCGAGAGTGGCAGGAAGAACGCAAGCGGCAGCAGTGCGAGTGCCTGCTCGTTGCCGTCGAGCACGGCTCCGAGCACGCCAGTGCCGATCAAAGCAATGAGAAGCAGGACGAACCCGCCAATCAGGCCCGAGGCGCCAGCCGTGATGTTGAGTACGCCGATCATCGTCGGTTTTGATGAATGCTCCATTGAGGCCTCCTGTAGAGAAATACGAAATCAGAGAAGGTGGGGTTCACGGTGCAAGGGCCAGCCGCCCGATCGGATGCAAGATGCAACATCGCCCGCCCACCCGGGTGGCAGAAGCCAGATGCCAGATTCGTCGCCCGGATACCAGATACCGTATTCCCCGTCGTGACGACTGTCCTGGTGGGAGCAGGCGTCCCGCCTGCGGAGAGGAACCTCAGCCGGCGCCGTCTCCTTCCTCCGTCGCTGATCGCCGCTCCAACCCACCAGCAACATCAACGCAGACTGACGACTCTTCGTCAGGAATTCACCCGATGCGATATCTCGCGACGTCCGGGTTCACGCCTGTGGGCCTGAACTTCTCCCAGAGATAAAAACCGCGGCCGGTTTTGGCTCCCAACTGACCGGACTCGACGAGGCGCTTGAGTAGCGAGGTCGGTTTGTAGAATGATCCAAACTCCTCCTCGAGCACCTTGCAGATGAAGACCATGACGTCGAGCCCAACGAAGTCGGCGGTCATCAACGGGCCCATCTTGTGGCCCAGGCAGAGCGTGACCTTGTCGGCGTCCTCGACGCTGGCGATGCCCTCCTCGACGACGCGAATGGCCTCGTTGACGAAGGGGACGAACATGCGATTGACGGCAAACCCGGCCTTGTCCTCGGCGGGGATCTCTGTCTTGCCGAGGGAGTGACACAGATCGACGATGGTGTCGTAGGTGTCGTCCGAGGTTCCGAGCCCGCGAATGATCTCGACGCCTTGCTGCATCGGCACCGGGTTCATGAAGTGCATGCCCATGTAGAGTTCCGGCCTGCCGTAGGCTGCGGCCAGGCGGGTGATCGAGATGCCCGAGGTGTTGGTGGCCAGCACCTTGTCGTAACCCAGACCGGCGAGCTCACGATTGATGCCTTCTTTGAGCTCTGGGATCTCGGGGGCGGCCTCGATGATGAGGTCGCATGGCAGCAGATCGGCCAGGTTTGTTGTCGTCGTGAGGCGGGCCAACGCTTCACCCTTCTGGTCGACAGTAATGCCTTTTTGGCCCTCGCTCTTTTCGTAGGCCTTGACCAGACGATCAAGCGACCTGTCGATGTTGCTGCGACCGCGGTCGAGCACCTCTTGGTTGATGTCCGTGACGATGGTGCTGAGACCGCTCTGTGCCGCGACCTGGGCTATTCCGTTGCCCATCGTGCCGATTCCGATGATGCCGATACTCTTCAATCCGCTCTTTGACATTCTTCCTCCCCCTCGCGTGACCGGCGAACCCCACCGAGCCCGGCGGCCTGCTGACTCGTTTATCGAGCTGCGGCATTGTACATAAACCGCGGCTTTGACATTTCTGTAACGAAATGGAGGTTGAGATGTGATCCGCGGACACCCTCTGTGGTTGGATAGATCTTTGGTTCGTGATAAGGTCCGCAATCGCGGTCTAGGAGGATCGATCCATGAGAAACACATTGTTTACGGCCCTTTCCATCGTAATTCTTGGCATTCTGCTGGCGCCGACGCCGGTTCTCTCGGAGGAGTCTGGATCCGTTGTCGAGGTCTCGGGCGAGAGCCATCACGGAACGATTGCCCGTGGTACCGGCGAGATGACCGACCCGGCCAAAATGGGGGAAATGACGGAGAAAACACTGTCTTGCATCGAGCGACGGCGCAATAAGCACTCGGTCGACGGGTCGCATCCCTGGGTTCCACCCCTGCCCGAGACAGTGTCCGCACCCGACGTCTTGCCCGGGCCGCACGGACCGGCGACGCCGCCCGTGTCGGTCGAAAGGGGAGGCCTCAGCCCGCTGACGATGTTCACGAATACCGAGATTGCCGGAAACTCGAACGTGCCGGTGAATACCAGGGGTAACGTGCCCGAGCCGACGGCATACATGGCGGGAGACGAGGTTTTCTATACGGCGAACTGGTACGCAGCGAAGTCGACCGACGGCGGAGATACATTTGCCTACGTCAATCCATTCGTTGGACCTTTCGCCGATCCTGCAGGTGAGGATATGTGCTGTGATCAGACATCGGAATACGATCCGGGGACGAATACGGCGTTCTGGCTCCAGATGTACATCACCGCCAATACCAATACACCGTCTACCGGGACTCAGCGCATCAACGTCGACCAGGGTGCCGACGGAACCTGGGACTGCTACTACGACATCACGGCCCAGGACATGGGCTGGGGGGCCGACCGTTGGCTCGACTTCCCCGACCTGGCGGCGTCCTCGAACTACCTGTGGCTTACCAGCAACGTTTTCACAGCGGCCCAGACTTTTGACATGGCGTTTGCGGCCCGCTTCCCACTGAGCGAGCTCGCCTCGTGTTCCGCAACTCTGAACTTCGACAACCGAACCGCGAACTACTTCTCCCTCCGGCTCGCCCGCGGAATGACGACCACCGGCTACTATGGCACCCACTATTCACAGACCCAGCTCAGGGTTGCCCAGTGGCCCGATGCCGACGCTACTCCGACGTGGAAGGCCGCGATCACCGGCTACTGGTCCAACGCGGGAACGGCCAGCTGCCCGGGGCCCGACGGACGTGACTGGTGCGGCCGCCAGGACACGCGCATTCAGAGCGGATGGGTCGCCGACGGAGTCATCGGGTTCATGTGGGCTGCACCCCAGAATGCTGCGGGTGGTTTTCCTTTCCCCTACACGAGGGTGGCGCGTTTCAACGAGGCCGACATGAGCCACATCGACGACGTCGACATCTGGAGTCCAGACGTGGCCTACCTCTATCCCTCGGTTGCCGTGAACTCCCAGGGTGATCTCGGTGGGACCATCATGTGGGGTGGTGGCGGCACCTACTACAACAACTGCTCGGTATGGATTGCCGATGACGTGAACGGCGGCGTCCTGTCGCCTCTGGAGCACGTGGTATCGATCCAGGGCACCTCGGGTCCGAGGACCAACGAGGGTGGGGATTATACGATGACGAGGATGGCAAGCCCCAATAGCACGCGCTACGTGGGCGCGTGCTACGGCAACCTGAGCGAATGGCGAAGTAGTTCGATGTTTGTCTACTTTGGGCGTGAACTGCCTCCGGACATCTTCTCCGACGGCTTCGAGAGCGGCGACATCACGAATTGGAACTGACGCCGTCAACAATACCGATTGATCGAAGGCGCCCCTCCTCGTGAGGGGCGCGGCTATACTCGGCAACGATGTCGCAGGGATTGTTCATTACCTTTGAGGGCGGTGAGGGCACCGGCAAGAGCACGCAGCTGCGCCGGCTCGCCGAGTGGTTGCGTCAGCTCGACCGTGAGGTTGTGACGACGCGCGAGCCTGGGGGCACCCCGGTGGCCGAGGCCGTTCGCGCAATCCTCCTCGATCCAGAGCACGAGCCGGATGGTTTCACCGAGCTCTTCCTCCTCGAAGCTGCGCGCCGTGACCACGTGGAGAAGCTCATTCGACCCGCCCTCGCGCGGCACGCCGTCGTACTCTCGGATCGTTTTGCCGATTCCTCCACCGTGTACCAGGGCATGGTGCGTCATCTCGGCGTCGCCGTCGTTCGGCAGCTCAACGTGCTCGCGACCGGCGGCCTCGAGCCCGATATGACCCTCATCTTCGACATGGATCCCGAATGCGCGCTGGCGAGGGCACATGGCCGCAATGCCGCCACCGGCGAAACGAGCAGGATCGACGACGAACCGGTGGCCTTTCACCGCGAGATCCGGGAGGCCTTTCTCCGGCTCGCCGAGTCGCAGCCGGCACGGTGTCACGTCATCGACGCAGATGGCCCGGAAGGGGTGGTCTTCGAACGCATGCGGGCGGCGGTCACGGGGCCTTTGGCGTGAGCGAGCCTACCGCCCCGTACAGCGAAGCCACGCTCGACCGCCGGCGCTGGGGTCCTCTCGTTGATCCCGCTCTGGAAAGGGTGGCGGCGGCTATTGCTCGCGACCGTTTTCCGCATGCGGTCCTGTTTTCCGGACCGCCAGGATTGGGCAGGGAGCTGGCAGCCGTGGAGACGGCGGCGATGCTCGTATGCTCGGGGTGTGACGAACCCTACTGCGAATCGCCAGATGCACGTCGGGTGCGTTCGGGCATTCACCCGGACGCCGTCATCTTGCGCGGTGAGGGGCGAAAACAGATCATCAAGATCGACACCATCCGCCGTATCGTCAAGGATGCCCCAGGGCGGCCATTCGAAGGACAGTGCCGGGTCTGGGTCGTCGACAGCGTCGATGCGCGGCGGCTGCCGCCCGAGTCGGCCAATGCTTTCCTCAAAGTGCTCGAGGAGCCGCCACCACACGTGCGTTTCTTGCTGCTCGCGGCGAACCCACAGTCGGCGTTGCCGACGATCCGATCCCGGTGTTCGGAGATCGTTCTGCCGGGAACGGTCGCAGCGGCGGACTGCATCGGGATAGAGCACGTACCGCCGGAGATCGCCCACCGCGGAGAAAATGGCGAGCCGGTTGCGGAGTTGGTCATGCAGGCACGTCGCGGGTTGGCAGCGGTTCTCGAAGGAGACGAGGGTGCGGCGATAAGGCTCGCGACCGTGCTCGGGGCGCAGGAGAGCGGGTTCGAGATCGTGGCCTCGGCGGCGTGCGAGCTGGCTGGGGAAGCCGGCCATGAGGAGCGCGCAGCGGCCTGTGTAGGCCTCGCGGCCGAGCTCCTGCGCATCGACGGCCTCACGCGATCGCTGGTCCTGAGGCCCACACGCCAGATGCTGTCAGTGCTGCTGCGCTGGGCACACGAGGGGACGAGACCATGACGGCACCGACCCGGGTCCTGCTCGTGCATGCCGTGAACCCGTTCGTCGAAGCTCAGAACCGCTACCCGGCACTCGGGCTCGGCTACCTGGTGGCAATGCTCGAACGTGAGCTCGGCAACGACGTCGAGGTCCGCTTGGTCGAGTGGGAGGTCGAGGAGGCGATTCGCGACTTCCAACCCGATCTCTTCTGTCTCTCTTCGGTATCACAGAACTTCAACCTGGCGAAGGCTCACGCGGCGACCGCCAAGAGCGCGGGTCTGCCGGTCGTCATCGGTGGCTACCACATCACGGAGATTCCGGAGAGTCTGACCGACGACATGGATGTCGGTGTCATCGGCGAAGGCGAGCACGCACTCGTCGAGCTGGTCGAGCTCTTCCGGTCGACCGGGGGCCTGGCGCCGGGGCGTCTCGCCGAGATCGAGGGCATTGTCTACTGGTCTGACGGGGAGCGTGTCTTGACGCCGCCGCGACCGGTCGTCGGCAAGGACAGCCGGAGCCTCGACGAGCTGCCGATGCCGGATCGGCGCCTGATGCGTGTTCGTCCGCACTCCAACATGCTGACCTCACGAGGTTGCCCCTACACTTGCAGCTTCTGTGCCTCGACCCGGTTTTGGCCGAACATACGCTACTTCTCGCCCCAAGCCATGATCGAGGAGATTAAGCACCTGCGCGATGAGTACGGCGTGCGCTATATCACCTTTCACGACGACCTCTTCATCGCCAACGTCAAGCGGCTCGAGGCCCTTCACGAGTTGGTTCTCCGTGAAGGTCTGCCCGCCTCTGG
>RCNG010001709.1_pt1 | contig 10934 bp, 9 predicted proteins | sample 2041371 | NCBI WGS metagenome assembly RCNG01 (sample SAMN09708227, study PRJNA481090) | Marine sediment metagenome, whole genome shotgun sequencing project. | biome: marine sediment; feature: ocean; material: sediment; isolation source: Sewage treatment plant 1 marine sediment (STP1) ... | reverse complement strand
GTGGAGAATTATGAATTAGGAATTATGAATTTCATCGCACCATCGCACCATCGCACCATCGCACCATCGCAATGTCTCTTTGAATGTCTGACGGTGTTTTGGGAAATCCGGGGATCAGGTTCACTGCAGGAGGTGGATCCTCTGGATCTGCAGCAGGCCCGCCTTGACAAGGGAATCGGAGTCCTGGAAGGCGAGGGGAACGAGGTCGGTCTCGGGAATGTTGGCGGTTTCCATCTGAGGTCCCCTGAGGACCCCATAGCCGGATGCCGGCCCCGTTCGGTCGCCCCGGTCACTCATGGTCCGAGCGAGGTTGACGAGCTGTTCCCAGTCTTCAACGGGGTAGTTCGGCTGGGTCGAGAGAGGGTAGATCACATAGCCGACCCGGGTCCGTAGGCCGGCGGCGCGGAGCAGATCCGAGCGACCGGCCAGGGTCAGAAACCGCTGCGCCACGACAAAGGCGTGCTGCGGGTCGATATCGCGGAGGACGACGAGGTGCTCCTCGTCCGAGAGCTTGAATGGGATGTCGGAATCCCGCATGGCCTCGCGTAGCAATTGGGTGACGTGGATGCCGATCTGGTGGCCGCCCTCGATGGATGACGGGAACCAGTCACCGCTCACCGATCGCAGCCGGACCAGATAGAGGCCGACAAAGGTGCTCGACAGCGCGCTCCGGGGGTCCTTGTTGCCCATCATGGCGCGGCGCTGAGCGAGGCGGAGCTCGTACGGCATGAAGACCTTGAGAAAGTCCAGATCCGGCAACGGTAAGTTGATGTTCGATGTGTCGGCGGCCATGGCTCGATGTTCGCAGAACAACGGACAGCCGTCAATCAGCCGCTGGTTCAGCATCTGTGGGCACCACGAGTCGATTGCCGATCTCATGGCGATCAAACGATGGAACGGCGGCTGAATTATGAATTATGAATGAGGAATTATGAATTGCGTCACAGATTCTCAGAACAGCGCTGAGGCGTAACTGTTCATTCATAATCCATAATCCATAATTCAAAGTTCATATTTTGTGATGAAAACGCCCCGGGTCTCCCCGGGGCGTTGGTTGCAAAGTGTTGCGCGTCAGTTCTTGGTGCGCAGGACGTTCAGCGCCGATCCTGCTTTGAACCACTCCACCTGATCGGCGTTGAGGCTCTGGTTGAGCTTGATCTCTTCCTCGCTGCCGTTGCTGTGGTGGATGATCGCCGTGACCTGCGAACCCGGCTCGAGTTCGGCGAGACCGACGATGGAGATTCGATCGTCGACGAGAATCTTCTCGTAGTCGGCGGTGTCGGCGAAGGTCAAGGGCAGGACTCCCTGCTTCTTGAGGTTGGTCTCGTGGATCCGTGCGAAGGAGCGGACAATGATGGCCATGCCACCGAGGTGGCGGGGCTCCATTGCGGCGTGTTCGCGGGATGAACCCTCGCCCCAGTTTTCGTCGCCGACGGCCACCCAGCGGATGCCGCGGCCCTTGTACGAGCGGGCGAGCTTGGGCAGCGAGACGACATCACCGGTCTCGATGTCGACGCCGTGTCCGGCCTCATCGGCAAACGCGTTGACGGCGCCGAGGAAGAGATTGTCGAAAATGTTGTCGAGATAACCGCGGAACCGCAGCCAGGGTCCGGCCTGGGAGATGTGGTCGGTGGTGCACTTGCCATCGGCTTTCAGAAGCACCGGCAACTTCTCGTAGTCCGATCCGTCCCACTGGACGAAGGGGCTGAGAAGTTGGAGTCGTTTGGAACTCGGGTCGACTTCGACATCAAGTCCGGATCGATTTTCCGGTGGAGCGAGATAGCCGTCGGCCTTGAAGACAAAACCGTTCTCCGGAATCTCGGGGGCGGGTTTCGGCGCCTCGAGCTTGAATGAGGAACCGTTGGCCTCGATCTCATCGGTCATGGGGTTGAAGTCGAGCGTCCCGGCGAGGGCGAACGCGATGACGATCTCGGGACTCGAGATAAATGAGTTGGTGTTCGGGTTGCCGTCGGCGCGTTTGGCGAAGTTCCGGTTGAACGAGGAGATGATCGAGTTGGTCGTGCCATCGGCGATATCGTCGCGCTTCCACTGGCCAATGCACGGGCCGCAGGCGTTGGCGAGGACGGTGGCGCCGATCTTTTCGAGGGTTCCCATCTGTCCGTCGCGTTCGATGGTCGCCTCGACCTGTTCCGATCCCGGCGTGACCCAGAGGGTGCTCTTGACCTTGGCGCCGTGATCGATGGCCTGTTGGGCGACATCGGCGGCGCGGGTGATGTCCTCGTAGGATGAATTGGTGCAGGAACCGATCAGACCGGCGGTGAGCCCTGCCGGGTAGCCGTTGGCTTCGACATCGGCGGCCATCTGCGAAACCGGTCTCGCCAGGTCGGGGGTGTGCGGACCTACGATGTAGGGCTCGAGGGTGTCGAGATCGATCTCGATGACCAGGTCGTAGTACTTTTCGGGATCGGCCGCCACTTCCGGATCCGCCGTGAGGAGGTCGCGATTGGCTTCAGCGAGCGTCGCGATCCTGGCGCGCTGGGTGGCGTCGAGATAGGTCTTCATCCGCTTGTCATAGGGGAAGATCGAGGTCGTCGCGCCGAGCTCGGCGCCCATGTTGGTGATGGTGGCCTTTCCGGTGCACGAGATCGACTCGGTGCCTTCGCCGAAGTACTCGATGATGCGGTTGGTCCCGCCCTTGACGGTGAGGATGTCAAGGACCTTGAGAATGACGTCCTTGGGCGCCGTCCAGCCGTGGAGCTTTCCGGTGAGTTTGACTCCCACCACCTGCGGCTGGAGGACTTCCCAGTTGAAACCCGCCATGACATCGACCGCATCGGCGCCGCCGACGCCGCAGGCGACCATCCCGAGACCGCCCGCGTTGGGGGTGTGGGAGTCGGTGCCGAGCATCATGCCGCCCGGGAAGGCATAGTTTTCGAGGACGACCTGGTGAATGATGCCTGCGCCGGGCTTCCAGAAGCCGAGACCGTAGCGGGCCGAGGTCGATTGGAGGAAGTCGTAGACCTCGCGGTTGAGGTCGATGGCCGCCTCGATGTCGATGTCGGCGCCGGATCGAGCCAGGATAAGGTGGTCGCAGTGGACCGTCGATGGCACCGCGGTGGTGTCGCGGCCCGACAGCATGAACTGGAGCAGGGCCATCTGAGCTGTCGCGTCCTGCATGGCGACCCTGTCCGGCTGGAGTTGGATATAGGCCTTGCCGCGATTGAGGACCTCATTCTCGGGGTCGGCCAGGTGGCCGAAAAGGACCTTCTCGGTCAGCGTAAGCGGTTGGTTGAAGCGTCCGCGGATGACCTCGAGATTCTTCCGGGTCGTGTCGTAGACGCGTTGCACCATTTCTGGGGTGGTTTCGATTGCTGGCATGAAGATCCTCTTTTCTCCCGAGAGTGTCGGGCGGCCCGGTTTGATGCCGGACCTCGAATTGGGGTGGTCATTCTACTCCAGTCGGAGCCCGCACGCACCGTGCGGGCTCCGACTGCCACGGCATAGCCGGAGGCGAAGCCGGGCAAGCCTGTACGAACCCGAGCGCTCCGGTGTTGTCCTGGGTCGAAACGCCCTCGATTGGCGGACGTGACGAGCTCTCCCTCACGCAAGAATCGCCGACCGTCGAGAGAACGGAAAGGGTGCCTGGCACCAATTGTGGGTCTATCCGCTCCTTCCTCCCCGCATCGCCACTCCGGGTCGGTTGCTTGCGTGCCTGCGCACCCCTCATCGCCTCTCCACAGGCGGTCGAAGAAGCGTTTGCACACTCCTGAGTGAACCGGATTCGGTGTCTGCGCTATCCTGACCCCACCATGGATGCCGACCCTGCCAAACCACGCTTTCTCTGCGATGCGATGCTCGGTTCCCTTGCCAGGTGGCTGCGGTTGTGCGGATACGACTGCCTCTACCTCGGAACCGAACCGGAGGATGCCGAGCTCGCCCGGATCGCCGAGGCCGACGGTCGCTGGCTGCTGACCCGCGACCGCGAGCTCGCGGCGGCGGGACCGAAGACCCAGATGGTGCAGGCGGGGATCCTCGAGGCTCAACTCGCCGAGGTGCTCGATCGGCATGGTCTGACCGAGCCCGAGGATCTCGAAAAGGCGCGCTGCAGCGACTGCAACGGAGTTCTCGAGGATGTCACGGTCGAGCAGGTGGCCGAGACGGTTCCACCCTATGTTCTGTCAACCGCCGAGAGATTTCGCCGATGCTGCGGCTGCGCACGGGTGTACTGGCCGGGGACCCACGGTGAGCAGATCCACGTTCGGTTTGCCCGGGTTCGCCAACTCATGGCCCGAACGGAGTAGCATAGCGGCGTGAATGAAGAAAAGAACAACCCCCTCGCCGAGCTCGAAGAGGCAATCGGACACAACTTCGAGGACCCGGAGATTCTCAAGCGGGCGCTACGGCACGGATCGTCCGTGGCCTCCGACTATGCCGGCTCGTACCAACGGCTCGAGTTCCTGGGTGATGCGGTCCTCGGCCATGTCGTCGCCCTCATGCTCTTCGAGCGCTTTCCGAAAGACGATCAGGGTGATCTGACTCGCAAACGGACTCATCTGGTTCGGTCGGAACGGTTGGCGGAACGCGCCGCCCTGCTCGGTCTCGATGGTTGGGTCGAGGTCGGACAGAGCCTCGCACGGGGTGGTGGAAGAGAGTCGAAGAACCTGCTCGAGGATGTTTTCGAAGCCGTCATCGGCGCCATCGCCATCGATGGTGGTTGGCTCCCGGCCAAGGCGTTCATCGAACGGCAGTTGGGAGATGAGGCCGATGAACTCGACGAAAGAACTCTGGCTCTGGCCAACCCCAAATCGGCTCTCCAGGAAGCGGCCCAGGCCCAGGGTCTGGCGTTGCCCGAGTACAAGCTGATCCGCAAGGGCGGGACCGATCACATGCGGCAGTGGGTCTACATCCTCATCTGGGATGGGGAAGAGGTGGCTCGTGGCGAGGGCCGCTCAAAGAGGGGCGCCCAGCAGCGCGCGGCGCGGAGGGCGTTGGTGAGGCTGGGGTTCGTCCCGGAAGAATAGGGGCAATCCGTCGGACGAATTGCAGTGGCGCTTGCTTCGCTCGCGCCAATCCGGACGCGCGGGCCGAATCCGTTAGAGCGACGAATCGCCTTGAGGCCCCGCGGGCCCGGTGCCTGGCTCCGCTCCCATCGCGTTTCTAGAGGCGAGATTCTATTCACCGGCATGCAGATGCTGCCAGAGATGCTTCCCGACCCTCGGGCCGAGTGCGCGTTGCAACTCTTCGACCGTAGCTTTCTGGACTCCTCGCACCGAACCGAACCGGGTCAGCAGCGCTTTCGCGCGCCCCGGACCGATCCCTGGGACGTTGATGAGCTCGGTGGCGAGGGTTCGTTTGCTCCGACGCGCACGGTGGCGGCTGACGGCAAAACGGTGGGCCTCATCCCGCGCCTGGCGAAGAACGAGGTGGGCAGGATCCGAAGGATCGAGCCGCAGCGGCTCGGACGCTCCCGGCAGCCAGATCTCCTCCTCGCGTTTGGCCAGCCCGGCCATGGCCAGGTCGAGACCAAGGGAGTCCATGGCCGCCATCGCTGCGTTGAGCTGGCCGACCCCGCCGTCGATGAGCACGAGATCGGGCATTTCAGCGCCTTCGTCTCGGAGGCGCCGGTAGCGTCGGGTCACGGCTTCAGACATGGACGCGAAGTCATCCACGCCCTCCACCTCGCGGATGTTGAAGCTCCGGTAGGCCCGTTTGTCCATCCGGCCCTGGCGCCAGACAACGCACGAGGCGGTGGTGTCTTTGCCTCCGGTGTGTGAGATGTCGAAGCACTCCAGGTGCTGAACGGGGAGATCGAAGCCGAGGGCCTCGCCGAGGCGGCGGGCCAGGTGTTGGGCCTGGGAACGAGGGGCGCGGAAACGGAGATCGAACGCCGCCTTTGCGTTGTCGCGGGCAAGTTCGACGCGGCGGGCGCGGGGACCACGTTTGGGAGCCGCCACCTCGACGGCGCCCTCCCGCCGATGGGCGAGCCACGACCGAAGCAGCTCGCGATCATCCTCATCGAGATCGACGGAAGTCTCGACGGTGCGCGGGATCGCCGGGTTGGCTTCGTAATACTGGGCGGTAAAGCTGGTCAGAAGCTCGGCTAGCCCGACATCGCCGACGCCTTCAAAGTGAAACTCGCGCTTGTCCACCAGCTTGCCGTCGCGATAGGGGAGGACGCAGACCGAGGCGTGTTCGCCGTCGGTGTGGGCCGCAAAGACATCGGCGTCGCCCCTTCCGGGCTGTTCGACGTCCTGTGGTTCCCCGAGCCGGCGAACGACGGTGATGAGGTCTCGATATCTCGACGCGAGTTCGAAGTTCTCGCATTCGGATGCCGCCCACATGCTGGTCTCGAGCCGGGGCAGCAGCTCGCGGTGGCGGCCGCCGAGGAAGAGCTTGAGCTCGTCCACCGCCCCGGCGTAGGCGTCGGCGTCGGTGAGGCCTTCGACACAGGGGCCGAGACAGGCCTTCATGTGGTAGTAGAGACACGGCCGCGGGAGCTTGCCGTCGATCTCGATGTGGCAGGTGCGAACCTGGAAATGGGTTCGGGCCAGGTCCATGAGCCGCCGCGCCATGCGTTGGCCCATGAAGGGGCCGAAGTAGGCGTGGCCGTCGTTGCGGACCTTACGTGTGAAAAGGACCCGCGGCCATTCCTCGCCGGTGGTGAGCTTGATGTAGGGGTAGGTCTTGTCGTCGCGCAGCAGGACGTTGAAGCGCGGGCGGTGCTTCTTGATCAAGGTGTTCTCGAGGATGAATGCCTCGACTTCGCTGGCGGTGACTGTGTAATCGAGTCTGCGGGCGCGCTCGACCATGACGCGGGTTCGCTCCGGCAGATCGGATCTCCCGAAGTACGAGAGCACTCGTCGCCGCAGGTTGCGCGCCTTTCCGACGTAGAGCACCGTGCCCCGCGCGTCCTGGAATCGATAGACACCGGGCGATTCCGGCGCTTCGTGTGCGCGTTCGAGAAGGGGGTGGGCGGTGGTCACGGGGTTATCTTACCCGGCCACGGAGTCGGTCTCGGTCGCGGTTGCGGCTACGTCTTCCAGGTGCCCCGGCCTTCTGGGCCGCCTTTGGCCGCCCAGCGTCGCACGATCAGCGTGGTCGCGCGGGGGGTTGATTGAAGGGCTGCGACCCCGCTGCTCGCGCGCCGACGGCCTGCATCGTTGCCGGGAGAGCTGCACCGGATCGTCCCGCCGCGAGGGTTGCCCGGCATGGCATTGTGCGGGGCACGTTGCGTTGCCGGGGGGCCGGTGCCGGCACAATGTCAAGCCCGGCACGCCCCGGTGGAGGCGCGAAGTTCGCCTCCTCTCGATGGAATGTGATGGATCGAGCGACGAGTGACGGATAACGAGAAACCAGTGGCGAGCAACGAGCGACGAGAAACGGGTATCATTCCCCCATGTTCATCGCCGAGACCTTCACTTCCCTCCAGGGCGAGGGGATCCTCGTGGGGGTGCCGTCGTTCTTCATCCGAAGTTCGGGGTGCAACATGCGCTGTCGCTGGTGCGACACGCCCTACACGTCGTGGCTGCCCGAGGGTGAGCGGCGCTCGGTGGGGGGCCTCGTGACCGAGGCCGTGCAGTCGGGAGTTCGACACGTGGTGGTCACCGGGGGGGAACCGCTGCTGCAGCGGGAGATCGCGCCTCTCACCCGGGAGCTTCGGGCCGCCGGGCTCCACATCACCATCGAGACAGCGGGGACGGTGGATCCACCATTTGAGTGCGATCTGCTGTCGGTGTCGCCCAAGACCGCCAACTCGGACCCGCAGGGCGCGTGGCGGGAGCGGCACCGCCGGCTCAGAACCGACCTGGAACCGTTGCGCCGCCTCGTTCGCCGTTACCTGGACCATCAGCTCAAGTTTGTCGTTGCCGATTGTGATGACCTGGCGGAGATCCTCGAACTGGTCGAAAGTGTAGGTGGAATCGAGGCTTCCAGGGTTCTTCTCATGGCCGAAGGGCGCAGCGCGGCCGAAGTGGCCGAGAAGGCGCCCATGGTCGCCGCCTTGTGTTCGGAGCATGGCTTTCGCTACACTCCGCGACTGCACCTCGACCTCTTCGGAGGCGGCAGAGGTGTGTGAGAAATTTTTCAAGGTTTCAATCATGGGTTTTTTCAGAATCGCCAAGACCTTCGAGGCTGAGTACGGCCACCGGTTGAGCAAACACCCGGAGAAGTGTCGATTCCCCCACGGTCACAGCCTCAAAATCGAGGTGGTGGCCCGCGGCCGGTTGCTCGACGGCAACGACATGGTCTGCGACTACAAAGCGCTCAAGATGCTGGTCGTCGATCTGGTCGATCGGCTCGATCACGCCATGGCCCTCAATTCGGAAGATCCACAGCTCGACGGGCTCAAGGCCGTCGGCGAGCGTGTGCTGCTCTTCGAGGGGCAGGATCCAACGACGGAAGTCCTGGTGCGGTGGTTGTACGAACAGATCTCGGAGAGGATCGGGACCGACGGCACCGTTCGATCGCCCACCGGGACCACCTACGAGATTCCCGAGGGACTCGAACTCGAACGTGTGCGGGTCTGGGAGACGAGCACCTCGTGGGCCGAGTACGTTGGGATTGAATAGTCCCGCGTCCTCGTCCGTGTCCGATTATTCTCCCGCCAATCCCCTCGTTCCAACCCTCGATGCGGCGGGCTGGATCGAAAGTATGCATCAGCCTGTGGCGCTCACCGGCGGCACCGGTTTTGTCGGTTCTCACCTCGTGGACACCCTGTGCGGCGCCGGTCTCCGACCCCGAATCCTGGTCCGGGATGCCGACAATCCCCGGTGGATCGCCGGGGTTGAAGCCGAGTTCGTAGACGGGTCGCTGGAGGATCCGGAGTCACTGAAACGGCTGGTCCGGGGCGCGGGCACCGTGATCCACCTTGCAGGGGTCCTTCGGGCCGGACGTGAGAGCGAGTTCGATGATGGAAACCGGCAGGGCACCGCCAACCTCGTGGCGGCGATCAGAGAAGCTGCGCCGGGTGCGCGTCTGATCCACGTGTCCTCGCTGGCGGCGGTCGGGCCGTCACCGGAACCCGATGGCATGGCGCCGGGCGATCCGGCGGCGCCGATTTCGGCCTATGGTCGCTCCAAGCTCGCGGGCGAGGCCGAGGTGGCTGCGCTCGGTGAAGACGGCTGGTGGTGCATCCTCCGGCCGCCGGCGGTCTACGGCCCCCGCGACACCGATATCTTCGAGTTTTTCAAGATGGCCTCCAGGGGCCTTGCCGCCATCCCGGCGGGCGAGCGCTGGCTGACGATGGCCTATGTGGCGGATGTCGTTCGAGCGGTCCTGGCCGCGGCCGCCGTCGGCGCCCATGGAGAGATCTACCACCTGGGAGAGCCCTCGCCCCAGCTGCTCGACAGCATTTTCGATCAACTGGCCGAGGGCGGTGGGGGTCGGGTGCGGATCGTAAGACTGCCTTCGGCGATCATCCGCGCCGCCGGTGCAGCCGGCAGCGCCCTTCAGTGTCTTGGCTGGCGTCGCTTGCCTTTGACCCGGGACAAGGCCAAAGAACTGCTCGCAAGCCATTGGACCGCGCAGACCGTCGGTTCCCTCGATGCATTGGGGGTCGGAACGGGATCATTGTTCGCACAAGGAGCCGACACCACCTGGCGGTGGTATCGACTCAAGGGCTGGGTGCGCTAAGCTTGCGATCGCGACGACCGAATTGAGGGAGGCGAGCGCGCCCCGCCGATGGAGAAGAATGGACGTTTTTCAGAAGGCTTATGATTTCAGGGACGCCGATGACGTGCGGGCCATGGGACTCTATCTCTATTTCCGCACCATCGAGTCAGGCCAGGATCCGGTCGTCACCATGGATGGCCAGAGGGTCATCATGTTGGGATCGAACAACTATCTGGGACTGACCAATCATCCCGAAATCAAGGATGCCGCCGAGCAAGCCCTGAGGAGTTATGGGACGGGCACCGCCGGGTCGAGATTCCTCAACGGTACGCTGGATATCCACGTCGAGCTCGAGGAAAAGCTGGCGGCGTTCATGGGACGAGAAGATGCAATCTGTTTCTCCACCGGATTCATGGTCAATCTCGGGGTGATCTCCAGCATCATCGGCCGCCGTGATGTGGTTGTGCTCGACAGCCTCGATCACGCGTGCATTTTCGATGGGGCGCGGATGTCGTACGGCCGGGTTCTCAAGTACGCCCACAACGACATGGATGCCCTCGAGGAACGGTTGCGCAGCATCGGAGACGACACCGCGGCCATGATCGTGGTTGACGGGGTCTTCTCCATGGAAGGTGATGTCGCCAATCTTCCCAAGATCGTCGAACTCAAGAAGCGTTTCGGGACGCGATTGATGGTGGATGACGCGCACGGTATCGGAGTCATGGGAGCCAACGGCAGGGGAACCGCCGAACACTTCGACGTCGACGGCGAGGCCGACCTCGTGATGGGAACGTTTTCCAAGTCTCTGGCGGGAGTCGGCGGTTTCATCGTCGGCGAAAGCAAGGTCATCGACTGGATCAAGCACAAGGCGCGGCCACTGATGTTCTCCGCGTCTCCTCCGCCGGCCTCGGTGGCATCGGTCATCAAGGCCCTCGAGGTCATGATTCGAGAGCCCGAACGGCGCCACCAGCTTTGGGAAATCACCGACTACATGAAGCGCGAGTTCATCAATCTCGGTTTTGACACGGGGAACTCCGCATCACCGGTGATTCCACTGCTCGTGGGTGAGGATGTGACTTCGTTCCAGATGACCAAACGCCTCCAGGAGGAGGGGGTCTTCGTCAACCCCGTGGTCTCTCCCGGCGTGCCGGAAGGGCGGGCCATGATCCGCACTTCGTATATGGCGACCCATACCCGCGATCATCTCGATCAGGCGCTCGAGGCCATTGCGAAGATCGGTCGGGAACTGGGAGTCATTGCTTGAGGGTTGACAGGGTTTCCGGACGAGGCGATCTTGCGGCGTTCGTCAATCTGCCCTTCAGCCTCTATCGAAACGACCCCAACTGGGTGCCGCCACTCAAGGC
>RCNG010002273.1_pt1 | contig 10937 bp, 7 predicted proteins | sample 2041371 | NCBI WGS metagenome assembly RCNG01 (sample SAMN09708227, study PRJNA481090) | Marine sediment metagenome, whole genome shotgun sequencing project. | biome: marine sediment; feature: ocean; material: sediment; isolation source: Sewage treatment plant 1 marine sediment (STP1) ... | reverse complement strand
TCTGATTCAATTTCTCAGCGGGAATGATCTGCCCATCCAGAGCCGCGTCCTTGGCCGAGCGGCCAAAGGCCACTGACATCAGGGTGGAGCAACCAGCTGGGGCAGATCAGAGCCCTGGCGGTAGGTCAGGTTCAGAATGGATTCCACGGGAATGGCGATTTCATCAAGGATTTCCTGCGGGACTTCCTTCTGTTCGGCTTCCAGCTGGGTCTTCTGAGCGTTCAGTTCATCTTCACGTTCGTTGTTACGACCGGAGTTGGGTAACACGGCCGCATATGTATGGGGCTGCCAATTATGTGCTGATTGAAGATATTAATAAATTACCCCTTAAGGTCTCTGATATCTACCGTAAATTAACCACTTGAGCTTTTGGCGTAAGACAGACTGGAAAAAGGTTCTTCTCCGCTTGAATAGTCTTAGCGAATCGCTTAACCTTAAACAATACCATGAATTTATTGGCCTCAATGATGAGTATTTTAATCGCCCTGGCAATAATGTCCGGTCTGACGTTGTTACTGACCACATTTCTGGTAGTGGCCAATAAAAAATTCCATGTTGAAGAAGATCGGCGTATTGATTTTGTGGAAAACATGCTACCCGGTAATAATTGCGGAGCCTGCGGATTGCCCGGATGCCGGGCTTTTGCCGAAGCGCTGGTGCAACAAAAAGCGAGTCCGGTTCAATGTACTGTCAGTAGCGATGAAATAAAAACCAGAATTGCTCAGCTTATCGGTGTCGAGGTGGGTATACAGGAAAAACAGGTGGCTCGTTTAGCCTGTGCCGGCGGCGATAATGTGGCACACCGGCAGGCTTATTATAGCGGTCTCAAGTCTTGTCGTGCAGCCACACTTATTGCCGGTGGAGACAAAAGCTGTGGCTGGGGCTGTCTTGGCTTTGGTGATTGTGAAAAAGCCTGTGATTTTGCTGCCATCTATATGAACCCTCATGGATTGCCCATTGTTATTGATGATAAATGCACAGCCTGTGGCGACTGTGTCGATATTTGCCCCAAAGAACTGTTTTCCTTACATTCCATAAGCCATCGTCTCTGGATAGCCTGTAAGAATCAGCAAGCAGGTGATGAAATTCTGTCTCATTGTGAAGTGGCGTGTACGGCTTGTGGACGCTGTGCCAGTGATAGCCCGAATCTTATCACTATGAAACACAACCTGGCGGTGATTGATTACACTGCGTTTAATGTTCACTCAGAGTATAAAACCATAACAATGCCTATTCAACGCTGCCCCACGGGTGCCATAGTCTATTTAGAAGCGAATGGCATAGTTATAAAAGGGGCTGCTGCGGCAAAGATCCTTCGCAAAGAAGCACTACAGGTCGCGCCAACATAAAAGATTAATCTGCAGGGTATCAAACACAGCAGGGACACTATGAATAAAAAACAGCAAACATTCAAATATCCCGGTATCCATGCAGCAATGGATGGTAACTCTGCAGTGGTTATGTGTGAGAAAGAGTCCAGTGATGCTGCCGGTGCCTATCCAATTACACCTTCTACGCAAATGGGTGAGTATTGGGCGGAAGCCGCCGCAAGCGGTCATCTCAATATTTCCCAGCGACCGCTTATTTTCATTGAGCCGGAGGGTGAACACGCGGCAGCAGCCGTTACTGCCGGGCTATCCATGACGGGATTAAGGTCGACCAACTTTTCCTCCGGTCAGGGTATCGCCTATATGCATGAGTCTTTATATGCTGCAGTAGGCAAGCGGCTGACGTATGTCCTGAATATGGGTGCGCGTGCCATGACCAAGGCAACGCTCAATGTACATGCCGGTCATGATGATTATCACTGTATTGATGATACCGGTTTTTTTCAATTATTTGCCAAAAACGCGCAGCATGCAGCTGATCTCAATATCATTGCCCACCGTATTGCCGAACTGGCCTTAAATCCGGGCATAGTCGCACAGGATGGCTTTCTCACTACCCATCTGATTGAATCCCTGCGGCTACCGGAACGTGAATTAATTGCCGAATATCTGGGCCGTCCGGATGATATGATTGAAACCCCGACGCCGGCACAGAAAATTATTTATGGTGAGTCACGACCCCGCATTCCACCGCTATGGGATGTAGACAACCCTGTTATGGCGGGTATTGTGCAGAATCAGGACGCTTATATGCAAAGTGTCGCGGCTCAACGTCCCTTTTTCTTTGATCACATTCAGGAACTGAGTAATCAATGTTTTAACGAATTTTATCAATTAACCGGTCGCCAGTATGCTCGGGTAATGAGCTACCGTTGTGAGGATGCCGATTATTTAATAATAGGGCAGGGCAGTGTTATACCCAGTGCTGAAGTGGTTGCAGATTACTTACGTGACAAGCGAAATCTAAAAATAGGTGTGGTGAATTTGCTTATGTTCCGGCCCTTTCCCGGCGATTTGTTGGGTAAGATATTACAGGGTAAAAAAGGCGCTGTGGTACTGGAACGCCTGGATCAACCTCTGGCGTCCGAACCGCCCATAATGCGGGAAATACGCGCCACTATCAGCCAATGTATTGAAAATGGCCGTGCAGCGAAGCTACAAAAGGCTGCTATTGCTGATCTTGCAAGCTATCAGAGCATAGCGGACATTCCCGAGCTTTATTCTGCTTCCTTTGGACTGGGCAGTCGTGATTTGCAACCTGAAGGATTGATAGGTGCTGTAGAGAATATGCTGCCTGAAGGAAAACAGATAAAACGCTTTTATCTCGGCATTGACTTTGTGCATGACAAGGCAAAAAATCCCAAACAACAAATCTATCAACAGACCCTGAGTAAATACTATCCTCATGTGGCCGATCTTGCGGTTCATGGCACAGAAAATCCTAATCTTATGCCAGAGGAAAGCATCACCGTACGTTTTCATTCCATTGGTGGTTGGGGCGCTATTACGACCGGTAAAAATCTGGCGATGACCCTGTTTGAATTATTGGGTTATTATATCAAAGCCAACCCAAAATATGGTTCCGAGAAAAAAGGTCAGCCAACCACGTATTATTTATCTGCCGCACCAGTGCCAATACGCATAAATTGTGAATATTTCTATGTTGACGTGGTGCTCTCGCCGGATCCCAATGTCTTCAATCACACCAATGCTCTGGCAGGACTCAGGGAAGGCGGCGTATTGATCATTCAGAGTGATAAAACCACGGCAGAGAAAACATGGGCCGGTATACCGGCTAATTATCAAAAAATAATCGTCAATAAAAACATTCAGGTCTTTTATCTGGATGCCTTTAAAATAGCCCGAGAGGAAGCCAGCGATGCGGATTTGCAATTACGCATGCAGGGTAATGCCTTTCAGGGTGCATTTTTTGCGGCCACCTCCGTGATGCAAAAGGCCGGTTTTACTGAAGAACAATTATTAACAGCAATATACAGTCAATTACAGCATAAGTTTGGCGCTAAAGGTGCCCGTGTGGTGGAAGATAATTTACGTGTGGTGCAACGTGGGTTCGACGAGATACATGAAATCACCCAAAAGACTCTTGCTGAGCCCGATGCGCTCGCTATTGCGGTCAGTAGCGAACCGGCATTGCCCATTATGGTGAAATCCTTGCCTCAAAGCCAGGCTGCAATAAGCGATATTCATCGTTTTTGGGAGCAGACCGGCAATTTTTACGCCAGAGGAATGGGCAATGACAATCTGGCCGATCCCTTTATCGGGCTGGGTACCATACCTGCGGCGTCTGCCCTGTTTCGGGATATGACTGGTATTCGTTTTCATCACCCGCAATGGCTGGCAGAAAACTGTACCGCCTGTGGCAAGTGTTACACCGTGTGTCCTGATACGGCGATTCCAGGATTGGTGAATGATATTAGCCAAATCCTGGACAGTGTTGTGCAACGAGTCAGAAAGCAGGGACAGACGATCAAGTACCTTCCCGGAGCGGTGCGCAAGCTCGAAAGCCATTTAGGTGTTATGTTTAATCAGGCTGAGGAAAGCGATTCAGTGAGCGAACTGCTGGAACAGGCAATTGCTAAAGTTATATCTGAAAGCACTTCTTCTGAACCAGAGGCTGCAGGACAGGATGCTGCCGGACTGGAGCTGGAATTTCAATATTTTCGCCAGGCTCTGGGTGATTTTCAATTTGCATTAACCCGACCCTACTATACTCTGCCTGAGAAAAAAGAGCAGGGCAGTGGCGGCCTGTTCAGCCTCACTATCAACCCTTACACCTGTAAAGGCTGTGGGGAATGTATTGCAGTTTGTCCTGATGATGCCTTGCACAATGTCACTCAAACCCCTGAAAGCGTACAAAACTTACGTAACAACTGGGATTTGTGGCTGCAATTGCCTAATACGGCAAAAAAATTCATGCGTATTGATAGCCTGGAAGAAGGCATTGGTGTATTAGAAAATATTCTCCTCAATAAAGACATCTATCTCTCCTTTAGTAGTGGTGATGGGGCCTGTATGGGGTGCTCAGAAAAAACTGTTATACATTTATTTACGGCAACGGTGGAAGCATTGATGCAGCCACGCATTGAAAAACATGTTGCCTATCTTGAAGATTTGATTAAACGGCTGGAGTTGCATATCGAGCTCAAACTGGTAGAAGAAATCAATATTGATAATCCCGACGTTATCAGTACCATTCTTGATAAAATAAATACTGATAAATCGAGTGATACGGATATTACCCTGTCGACAATCGCCGCTGAAGTTGAAGCCGTTCGCGATACCCAACCCATCGATCCACAATGGCTGAAACAGGTTACGCAATTACTGACCGAGATTAAAAAACTGCACTGGAAATACACCGAAGGTCTGACCGGCAATGGACGGGCGGCAATGGGCTTCATCAATGCCACCGGTTGTACTTCAGTCTGGGGCAGCACCTATCCCTATAATCCTTATCCTTTCCCCTGGGCCAATCATTTGTTCCAGGATAGTCCCTCAATGGCTATGGGTGTTTTTGAAGGTCATATGTCAAGGATGAGCGAAGGTTTTAAGGCAATACGCAAGACAGAGCTTGAGTTGTCAGGGCAGTACAATCCTGCAGAGCATGACGAGTTTTTCAAGTATTTTAACTGGCAGCAGTTTAATGATGAAGAGTTTTTTCTTTGTCCTCCGGTGGTGGCCGTAGGAGGAGATGGTGCCATGTACGACATTGGTTTTCAAAACCTGTCTCGGGTCATGATGTCGGGTAAACCCATTAAAGTTGTAGTACTGGATACTCAGGTCTATTCCAATACCGGTGGCCAGGCGTGTACCTCCGGTTTTATGGGACAAATATCCGATATGGCTCCCTTTGGCAAAGTCAGTGCCGGCAAACAGGAAGTGCGAAAGGAAATTGGTCTGATTGCCATGGCGCATCGCACGACGTATGTAATGCAGAGTACCATTGCTCATGCCAATCATATGATTGAAGGCTTTATTGAAGGTCTGCTGACAAAACGACCTGCGCTGTTTAACTGTTACAGCGCCTGCCAACCTGAGCATGGTATTGCGGATGACATGGGTTATCAACAGGCAAAACTTGCCGTGGAATCACGCGCCTATCCGCTATTCCGTTATAAGCCTGGTGAGGGGTCTCTTGGTGATTGTTTTGACCTTGCCGGGAATCCGGATCAGAAAAATGCCTGGCCCAATTACTCGCTTAACTATCAGGAGGGTAGTAAAGAAAAAACTCTGCGCCTGCCAATGACCTTTGCCGATTTTGCCATGAGCGAAAACCGTTTTCGCAAACATTTTCGTATGACAGCACCCGATACCTGGCATGACAATATGATTGAGCTGGCAAGCTTTTTAGAACTGCAGAATGAAGCACGTGAAGGTCTGTTTCCCTTTATCTGGAGTATTGATAAAAAACGCCATTTGAGCCGCTTACTGGTAGATAAAATGATGGTGTCTGCCTGTGAAGATCGGCAGCATTTCTGGATGATGTTAAAATCTCTGGCGGGCGAAAAAGAACAACAGCCTGCTGCAGAGGATCTGGAAACAAAGATCCGAGAAGATATCATCGCTAAAATGGCTGCTGGCTTTATGCGCTTAGCCGGTGGTGGAACAGGGGAGTTGTCCGAATTCATAAGCAGTGCACCTGCAGATTCTGCAAGCACTTCTGCAAGCACTTCAGCAAATGACCAGCCACAGGAGGGGCAAACTCTATCATCCGAATATATGGCTCCCTGGATTGATAGTGAAGAATGCACGGCATGTGATGAATGCATTACTATTAACCCGGATATTTTTGCCTATAACGACGATAAAAAAGCCATTATAAAAAATCCTCTGGGCGGCTCTTATCAGGATTTGGTGAAAGCCGCGGAACGCTGTACCGCACAAATTATTCATCCTGGCTTACCCAAAAATCGTCACGAAAAAGGTATTGACAAGTGGCTTAAACGAGCCCAAAAGTATAACGAGGTATAAACTTAATGTTCTGGTCTAAACGCAACACCTTCGAACAGGGTATTTATCCCGAAGAGATGAAGCATGAGACCAGTGGTTTGCCTATTGAGCAATTTCAGTTTGCACCGATTATGATGATTCCACTTTTACAACATATCGGTAAGGCTGCTCTACCCATAGTTAAAGAGGGACAGGAGGTCATCCGTGGTCAATTGCTTGCCCGGGCAGATGGTTTTCTCTCTTCTCCGGTACATGCTCCGGCCACCGGGATCATTCGGAAAATCACTCTGCTTCCCAGTGTCAAAGGTATGGTGCCAGGCATTTATCTGAAACCCTATCCAGGTTCGACCCAGGAAGTCAGTGAAGGTGTGCCCTGTTTGATTGATTCGGCAACGCCTGATGAGATTCTTCATGCTATCCAGCAAAATGGTATTGTCGGGCTGGGTGGTGCAGCGTTTCCCACCCATGTAAAACTGAAAATACCGCAAGGCAAGTCTGTGGACACCCTGATCATCAATGGGGTGGAATGTGAACCCTATCTGACCACCGATCATCGCGTTATGCTGGAACAGGTAGACGATATTTTTCTGGGAATACGCTACCTGTTAAAGGTGACGGGAGCGCGTCGGGCGATTATCGCTATTGAAAATAACAAACAGGACGCGGCAAAAAAATTAACTGATTCCGTGCCTCAAGAACTACCGGTTTCGATAAAAGTACTGCAAGTAAAGTACCCTCAGGGTGCAGAAAAAATTCTCATCAAAGTATTGCTGGGACGTGAAGTACCTTCCGGTGCACATTCAGTCGATGTTAAGGTCGTCGGTGTCAATGTTGCAACTGCAGCTGAAATCGGCCGTTTACTACCCCATGGTCGTGGTATTCTGGAGCGTGTTGTTACCCTTAGCGGACCGGCCATTAAGAACAAAGGCAACTACCGCATCCCCATCGGCACACCTTTGCGTTTTGTTCTGGATACAGTAGGTGTTGCCGATAATATTAGTCAGGTGTATCTGGGAGGGCCAATGATGGGACAGGCCATCCCCAATCTGGATATTCCCATCACCAAAGGAAGTTCGGGTGTTATCGCTTTTACAGGAAGTGAAATTCATCGCTCGCAGCTTATCTATCCCTGTATCCATTGCGGTTATTGTGTTGATGTCTGTCCTATGTCGCTTAACCCCTCCCAATTAGGTCTGCTGGCTAAAAATGAAGTGTACGACAAAATGGTGGCTCAATACCATCTGCTGGACTGTTTTGAATGTGGTGCCTGTTCCTATGTCTGTCCGGCTCATATACCACTGGTACAATATTTTCGAATTGCCAAATCCCAAAAAACCAGGGCCGCATAATGGCGCAATTAAAAAAAACACTGGAAATCACCACCTCACCGCATATTTTTAGTGCTAATAGTGTAGAGAGCATTATGCGCAATGTGATTTATGCTATCCTGCCCGCCGCCTTATTCGGTGTTTATATTTTTGGTATTAGCGCCTTACTTTTACTTGTTACTGCCGTTTTGTCCTGCGTACTCACTGAATATCTGCTGAACAAATTTAGCAGACCGCAAACGACTTTGACCGGCACGATAAGAGATGGCTCAGTACTGGTCACCGGTTTGCTTTATGGCATGACCCTGCCACCGGGATTACCCCTGTGGATGGTCTGCGTGGGCGGCTTTATTGCCGTCGGGCTGGGAAAATTTATCTTTGGCGGACTGGGTTATAACGTCTTTAATCCGGCGCTGGTTGGCCGGGCTTTTCTACAGGCTGCTTTTCCTGTCTCCATGACGACATGGATGCCGGCCTTGGATCCTGAACGCTTCGAGAGTATTGCATTATCAACTTTAGCCTTTCCCTTTACGACACCTGTTTATGACAGTGTCAGCAGTGCAACGCCTCTCGCGCTTATGAAGTTTGAGCATCAGCTGAGCGAAACATCAGATCTGTTTTTTGGACTCACCAGTGGCTCGGCAGCAGAAACCGGCAGCCTGCTGATTTTGCTGGGAGGTCTCTACCTTATAGCTAGAAAAATGATGAACTGGCGTATTCCTGCAGGTATTTTTATTGCCGTTATTGTCTTAAGTGGAATTTTTCATCTGATGAATGCGGCAATTTATCCCTCTCCGGTTTTTATGTTGTTCTCCGGTGGGCTGATGCTGGGTGCAATGTTTATGGCCACGGATATGGTTGCATCACCTGTCACTGCCTGGGGATGTTTTGTTTATGGCCTGTTGATTGGCAGTCTGGTGGTGGTGATCCGTCTTTGGGGCGGCATGCCCGAAGGGGTGATGTATGCCATTTTGTTTGCCAATGCCCTGTCACCTCATCTGGACCGGCTGATACAACCCGTTCCTTATGGCATGCGCAAGGGACAATAAATGAACATGGACAGCATCAGACAAGCATTTCTTATGCCCACTGAGCAGAAAATGTTTCTGGTGATGGTAGGTGCAGGTCTGTTGTGTGCACTGATTATTGTCAGCGTATTCTTATTCACACAACCCTATATTACTCATAATAAACTGCAGGCCCTGAATAAAGCCATCAATCGCATTATACCTGAAGCAGACAGTCGAATGACCTATAGACTGAATGATACAGGCCACTTTGAGCGCATAACTGATACCGTTCAATCCGGTCAGCTTGTCTACGCCACTTATGATAAGCAACAGCAATTGCTGGGAATTGTTATAAAAGCACAGGGCAGGGGATACCAGGATACTATTGAATTGCTCTACGCCTATCGGCCTGCAAAACAGATAATAGCCGGACTGGTGATTCTGGCGAACAGGGAAACCCCGGGTTTAGGTGCCAAAATCAGTCACGATAAGGATTTTCTGGCCAACTTTAAACAGCTTGATGCGAGACTCAGTTCAGATCAATCCTCCTTATTGCATAGCATTAGTGTGATCAAAGCCGGAGCGATAAAACAGGCATGGCAAATTGATGCGATTACCGGTGCAACCATTTCATCAAAAGCCATCGCTAACATAATACAACACAGCGCAGCGATGCTGCTGCCTTTAATCAACCAGAACTTGCAGGATTTCAATTATGGCTCTACCACCCAAGACCATTGAGATTATTGAGCTGCCGGAAACTGCACCACCGGGCGGGAAATAGCACCGATGAGTTTATAAAAGGACTGTGGCGGGAAAATCCAATTTTCATCCAGTTGCTGGGTATGTGCCCGACATTGGCGGTCACCAATTCAGCAAACAATGCCCTGGCCATGGGACTGGCGACGACTTTTGTCCTGATGATGTCCAGCACTCTGGTGTCTTTGCTGCGCCACCTGGTACCCAGGCAAGTTCGTATTGCCACCTATATTATGATTATTGCCACCTTTGTTACTGCAGTTGACTATATAATTCAGGCCATCAGTCTTGAGCTGCATGCGGCATTGGGGGCCTTTATTTCACTTATTGTGGTGAACTGCCTGATCCTTGGCCGGGCCGAAGCCTTTGCATCAAAAAACACCCCTGGCCGTTCGTTTCTCGATGCTTTGGGAATGGGCATAGGCTTTACCATTGCATTGCTTTGTCTTGGTATCAGCAGAGAACTGCTCGGCAGCGGTTCCTTATTTGGCCTGTCATTGTTTCCTGCCGCCTTTGAAAAGTGGGTTATTATGGTGCTGCCCAGTGGTGGTTTCTTCACCCTGGGACTATGGCTGCTGCTGTTTAATGGCATCAAACGCAGACAGGCTCTCTCATCAATGGAGGCATCAGAGGAACGACAAGAGACATCACAGGAGGGCGTAAAATGAACAATAGCGCTTTATGGACAATTTTTATTGATGCCTGTTTAATCAATAATTTTGTTCTGGCTTATTTTTTAGGCATCTGTCCTTTTCTCGGCGTGTCTGCAAAACTGAGTACTGCGACTCGTATGGGCGCTTCTGTCACTTTTGTGATGCTAGTGGCTTCTATTTGCACCTATGCCATTCACCTTCTGTTGGTTGCACTGAACGCGCCTTATTTGCAGCTTATTTCATACATTGTTGTTATTGCGGCCACCGTTCAGATTGTCGAGATGTTTATAAAAAAAACCAGTCCTGCAGCATTTCGCACCCTGGGTATTTTTCTACCCCTGATAACAACAAACTGCGCCATTCTGGGGCTGGCCCTGTTTCAAACCAATAGAGACTATAATCTGCTGCAAAGCATTGTCTATGCCCTGGGTGCCGGTGCTGGTTTTACCCTGGCGCTGATATTAATGGCGGGGTTACGTGAAAAATTAGAGCTGGCAACGGTGCCTCAGATGTTTGAAGGCGCCGTAGTTACCTTGATGCTGGCCGGTATTTTATCACTTGTGTTTATGGGTTTTGCGGGTTTAGGTAGTTGATTTAAAAAAAGGAAGAGAAGATGCATTTATCCGACTATGATACAAGGCAGCGTTATACGGCAGTGGTTAAACAGACCTCGCGGATAACAGCACAAGAATCATCAGAAGAAGTGGATGAATTAATACTGGAAATTGGTGACTCCGGCTTCACCTTCAGTATTGGGCAAACTATCGGCGTGTTGGTTCCAGGACCCCATGAGGCAGGACATGAATTTCATTTTCGTTTATATAATAT
>RCNG010001708.1_pt1 | contig 10939 bp, 7 predicted proteins | sample 2041371 | NCBI WGS metagenome assembly RCNG01 (sample SAMN09708227, study PRJNA481090) | Marine sediment metagenome, whole genome shotgun sequencing project. | biome: marine sediment; feature: ocean; material: sediment; isolation source: Sewage treatment plant 1 marine sediment (STP1) ... | reverse complement strand
CATCCACCGGATCTAAGTGTCACCGTCTTTCCGCCAATACCGCCATCACCGATGTCGCGGTTGCCGTCGTGATCGAAATCCCGCCAGACCGTCCCTGTTATCGAGCCGGGCAGAATCGGTGTCGGAGTCGGCGGGATGTAGCACACGCCGGGTTCGGAGCCGGTGGGGATGAAACCGTAAGCCCAGCGGCATGTGTTGTCCAACGAAGCCATCGCCTTCAGGGGGTATTGGCTGCTCTCTGAAGCGGGAGAACCGGCATCAATCAAGGTGAAGTGGTCGTGGTAGTCGAACAAGGCAGGATCCTTGATGGTTTCGTCGCTCCACGCACCCCACATGAATTCGCCGTCATTGCCGATGAGCGAATAAAGGAAGGCGATCTGGATGCGATCGACATGCCCGGGGTCGCGACGGATCCAGGCTTCGTCGGGTCCGATCCCGTACCCGCTATCGAACACGCAATCCTCATAGCCGTCTCGAGAAGCGTGCGGACCATCCGGAATCATCGCTGTGGGGCCGCCGACATCGCCGTTGGCATCGCGGCAGGCACGCACGCCGTCTGTGGTCCACTCGCTGTCGGGCGAGGCGTTGGCGAGGATCAACCAATCGCCATGGCCGTCGATGTCCAGGTCGACCTCCACGCCGTAGGCAGCTTCTGACCCGGTCGGAGGCGGTCCTTCAAGGAAGATCGTGATGTACACCCAGGGTGGTCCCATGCTGAGTTCCGCACGAGTGATATCCAGATATTCCTGGTAATCCATTACCTGGGTAGTGAAGGGTCGCTCGAGAATGTTGATAGCAAAAGTATCGGCATTGGCTCTTCGCTCTGAGGCGAGAGATGCGCTCGAACGATCGGTCATAAAGCTTTTTACTGAGCCAGGGTTCGAAGGCTGGATCTGGTGCGCAACAGTTGGTGTAGGCAGCGTCTCTTCGGTTGCCTCCGCAGGGGGCTGGGTCGCCTCAGCCGGGCTCGCTGCATCAGGCGCCTTCGTCGCCTCTCCTGATGGCAGGTTGGCCTCGACGATCGTTGCCAGCGCTTCCATCGTCTGTGTGGCTGCGGGACCGGCGCCACCAGGCAGACTGCAGGCTAAAGCCGATATCAACAACACGACGATTGGTAGGAGTGTGCGTAACGAGCGTTTATGATTCATGGTTTACCTCTCCTTGAAAGAATGAACTCGAATTGCTCTCTATATCTATAACGGAGTAATCCAGTTTATGTGACAATGAATTTTGGAGTCAAGTGTGTCGCTCCGATCGCCTAACCACAGTGATCTTATAGGAATAACAGAATTGATACCAGTTGGCGCAGTTCCTGTGTCTAATCATCGACATCCCAGGGTGAGTTCTCAGGACTAGCGCCGTACAGCGCAGGACGGATTACACCCTGCAGCGAGGGGATTGTGTCAACCATTGCAGCCAATAGGCCAAAGCAGCCGGTGAGCATCATGTCGCCATAAGGAGCGGCGAGATAATGTTTCAGACGAGATGCCAACATCATCGATCGCCGTGGCCCGGTGACGATCACATCGAAATCCTCACCCTCGAGAGGGAGCGGCTCGGGGAGGATCGTAAGCGCCCCGTGACCGTGATCGTTGAAAACATCCTCGCTTTTTAAAGACCCGGCGGCGAATGACTCGAGTAGGGTGTCCAGACGGGCGTGGTCGAGCAAACCGGTGTGATGCTCAAAGACGCCTTCAATATCGCTGGGACCGAGGCGGAAAGCCAATGTGTGTGCGTTGCCGATGTTTACGATAAGAGAGCGAGTTTGCATCGCAGCAATAGGGTCGAGTGAGGCGCCGAGCACGGCCGCGGGGGCAGTGTCCATCAGCACCAACGGGCAATCTAGGTCTGCTGCAGATGTTGATACAGCACGCATACGGGTAAGTGTTTCGGGCACTTGTACTGCAGGATAAGCGAAGGCGCTTAAGCGATTCTCCTCTAGAATGCGCCGCTCAAGATAGTCGAAACGGAATTTACGGTCCGAGATATTGGGGGGAGCAGCCCCGTGATCGAAGACCGCCACACCAACCCCAGCCAACTCGAGCTTGACGCCGAAGGCGCTGAAAGCCTGTCGTATGGCCTCGAGATCGAAGTCCTGGAGTGTGATGCGCCGAACGTTGTCTAGGGAAAGCGCCTCGTCCTCGCTGAGGAGCTTCACACCCATCTCGTGTTCAACCCATTCAATGTCGTCGTTGAATGTCTGCGCCGCCTCTGGTGTGGCGAATACTCGATGACCTTGCTCTAGATGGGTCGCTGCCGCCCAATGTGAGGGTCCGCCTCCCATCGTCACACCGGTGAGAAGGATGTCTTCACCAAGGCGAGTCGCTTCTTGTATTTTCTCTCTCACCATCATCGTTGGCGAGGGCATGACCAGCTTGAAACCGTTCTCGAGATTTAATCCTTCCCGGAAGAGGAAGAGATCCTGCGTGCCAGTGCCAATATCAACTGTTAGAACATGCTTCATCGTCATTCCGTAGATGTCAATCTGTATGAATATCTGACGTGAAAATCGCCCGGTTGAAGTTATTCGCCTGGGTGTGGCTGCCAATCCGGCTGCAGATCGCGTCCGGGGTTCTGGGTCAGATTTGTCTGACCAGAGCCGGTGTTCGTCATGATATAGATTTCAGGATTCTGGTCGCGGGTGGACGTGAAAACAATCCACTGATCGTTGGGTGAGAATCTCGGTTCCTTGTTTCCCAGCGAGCTCGTGAGAGAGATGGGGTCAAGGCCGGGATTCTGTGCATAAGCGATATAGATCTCCTGCTTGCCGTATTTCACGAGCCAGGTGAAGGCGATGAATTGACCATGTGATGACCAGGATAGATGATCGGCGCCAATTATTTTGTCCTGGAGATCAAACCATGAAGGTTCGCCGCCCTCTGCCGGTCTCAACATGATGCGACCAGGGGCCCGGTTAATGGAAGCGATGACGGCGAGCGTCTGTCCGTTGGGAGACCACGCGGGGGCGTATTCGACAGCATATCCCGCGGTTACATTCCGCGGCGTTTCAGTGATTGAGCAATTTTCAGGCGCTGGGTTACACTCAACGCTCGTGACGAACACCTGTTTCAATGAATTAACGCGCGTACTTGTGAAGGCGATTTGACTGCCGTCGGGGGACCAGGCGGGATCGAAATCATCGCCGATGTTCTCGGTAAGATTAGCCGGTTCCCCGGAACGATCGACGTTGATTACGAAGAGGTCGAGCCCAAGATCATTGCCATACGCATCACTACCGCCCGGTGCTGTATAGATTATCTTCGTTCCATCGATTGACCATCTGGGTTGGCCCTTGTTGCCAGGACCGTAAGTTAACTGTCGCGGGTCGCTCCCGTCCGCATTCATCGTCCAGATTTGTAAAGTGCGTCCGTCCTCTCGGTCGCTAATGAAGGCGATTCTGCCGCCGCCGCCAATGACGACGGTCGTAGCTGTCGACGTTGGCGTTTGGGTTGGCGTGGACGAAGGTTCAGGGACGGGCGTGGTCGTGTTGGGAATAGGAGTCGGTGTAGTTGTGTTCTCTGACTGAGCGACAACGGCCACGGTGGTCTCGGTTGGCTGGGTGCTACTTCCGGCGAAGGGGAAAACACCGCTGATAGCGAGTGCTGCTCCACCGCCGAGAACGAGCAGAGCGAGAACTCCGATACTGATCCAAAGGCCAACCCTTCGGGATTTAGGTGGAACGGGAGGTTTGAGCGGGGCGCGAATGGTTTGCAGCTGCATGCGACCCGCCAGCGCCATGCAGAAACTGGCCATATCCGGGAAGCGTTCCTCCTGCTTCAAAGCCATCGCCCTTTCTAGTGCGGCCTCTACATGTTCAGGCACGGCGGGATTAACTTCGCGGACTGGTTTAAGGATTTCTTTGCCAAGCATGCGTTGGATGCTGTCCGCCGGACGTTGATTAGTTAAAAAAGAATAAAGTGTTGACGCCAGGGAGTACTGATCACTGCGCGCATCTGTGCGTTGTCCGCCGTATTGTTCAGGAGGCGAGAAACCGGGTGTTAGCCCACGTGCACCGGTTGTGGTCTGTGATTGGTCGAAGACCTTGGCGATACCGAAATCGACAAGGATGACGTTCCCGCCAGGCTGCAATTTGAGATTAGCCGGTTTTATATCGCGATGGATCACAGGAGGCTTGCGGGTGTGGAGGTAACTCAGTGCGCCACAGATGGATTCCGCCCAGGTCAACACCTCAGCGGGGGTTGGTGGTTGTTTCGCCACCTGTGTGTGTAGATCGACTCCTTTGACGAAGTCCATCACCAGATATTGGCGTTCATCAAGGATGAAGTGGTCCGTTACTCGAGGGAGGTTGGGATGGCGCAGCGTGGCCAGCAGGCGCGCCTCACGCCGGAACTGTCGCTCTGATTCCGGGCTTGGATTGAGGTTTTCTTTGACGGCGACTTTGAGATCTAGCGTCAGGTCATGGGCAAGAAAAACAGCGCCCATGCCACCTTTGCCGAGCTGTCCTTCGATGCGGTAGCGGTCACGGAGTATGTCACCAGGTTGGAGCGGCATGTTGCAAATTGTATGTCAGCCGGAGTGGTAGGGCAACAGCAAGGCCGCTTGCCACGATTCGCACAACGATGGCTCATGGCAACAACGCAGATGGGCTACAATTGCAGAAGTAGGTGGGATGGTCAGCATTGGTGGATTCCACAATTGCAGGCGTTCGCGTAAGGATTCATGCAAACACGCCTTTCCCGGTGAGGAGGATTGGATGAGTGCAGGTACAGTCTCAGCACAATGGGATGTCTACTGCGACGGCTGGTCGCGAGCTGAGGGCGAAACCATCGGGGAGGAGTTGGTAACGATCAGCGTCAACGCGGAGGAATGGGTGACGCTCATGTGCACGCCGTGTCAGCAAGATCTCCTGGCGATAGGTTTCCTGGTCAGCGAAGGTTTGATCGACAGCATGGATGACGTCGATCATATCCATGTTAGCGAGGATGGCTGCTGCGTAGACGTGTGGCTTCAGGATCCGGTCGAGTTGCCCAAGAGGGGCATCATCACCAGCGGGTGTGGCGGAGGCGTGACCTTCGAGGAGCCCGAGTCGGACATCGAGCCTCTAACAAGTGAGCTACAAATCTCCCCTGAGCGTTTATTCGCCCTCTTTCGCCAATTGCACATTCCCGACGGCCTACATGCCCGAGCGCGAGGTGTGCATGCTTCCGGTCTGACCGATGGCGAGAAAATCATCGCTCTGGCGGAGGATGTCGGTCGTCACAACACGCTGGATAAGCTGCGGGGTTCATGTTTGCTGCAGGGCATCGCAACCGAGGGGCTGGCACTTCTGGCGACAGGTCGGATTTCGTCCGAAATGTTACGCAAGGGGGCAAAGATGGGCTGCCCGATCATCGCCTCTCGCAACTCGCCGACGTCGTTGTCTATTGCCATGGCGCGTGCATGGGGCATTACGCTGATCGGTTACGTCCGTCAGGGAACGATGAGGGTTTACACTCGGCCTGATCGTCTCGGGTACGAATCGGGTAAACCCGCCGACGCGGCCAGTTAACGCGCGCGGCGTCATTTCCACCAACGCTAACTTTTGAAGTGAAAGCTCTGTGCGCGCATCGCTCAGCGGGCGCGGGGATTCTCCAGGCGGATGGCGGAGATCTTGTATTCGGGTATCTTGGCGATCGGGTCCAGGGTGTGATCCTGGGTAAGGCGGTTAGCAGGCGCTTCACGCCAGTGGAACGCCAGGAAAACCGTGCCCGGGGGAACATCTTCTGAGATCTTCGTCTTCGTGCGGACCGTCCCTCTCCGGCTGTGGATGATCACAGCAAAGCCGTCCTTCAGGCCGAGGGCTTCAGCGTCCTGGGGGTTGATTTCGGCATACCCCCTTGGTTCACGCCAGTGGAGCGGCGCGCTGCGGCGGGTCATGGTTCCCGAGTGATAGTGATATAGGACTCGTCCGGTGGTGAGTGTGAGGGGGTATTCCTCGTCTGTCAGCTCTGCAGGGTCTCGAGCTTCGATGGCGTGGAATTTACCTTGACCCCTCGCGAATGAACCCACATGAAGGATGGGCGTGCCCGGATGTGTTTCGCTCGGACAGGGCCACTGTAATCCTGAGGGCTCAAGGCGGGCATAGCTCATGCCGCCATAGATCGGGGTTACGAGCGTCAGTTCATCGAATATCGAGGAGGCCGAATCATACTTCCATGCTTCAGGACCCGGTTTGCGGTCCAGTTTTTGAGCTACGCGAGCGGCAATGTTGGTAGTGATGGACCAATCAGGCAGCGCCTCACCCGGAGGAGAGATGACCTTGTGAATTCTCTGTACGCGCCGCTCTGTATTGGTGAAGGTGCCGTCCTTCTCAAGAGATGATGCGGCGGGGAGTAGGACATGGGCCAGGTAGGCTGTTTCGCTGGGGAAGATATCCTGCACGATAAGCAAGTCCAGCTTTCGAAAGGCTTGTTCGACGTGATTGCTGTTGGGATCCGACATCAGCGGGTTTTCACCCATGACGTACACGGCGTGCACTTCGCCAGCCAGCGCGGCATGAGTGGATTCCACAATGGTCAATCCCACTTCGCATGGGAGTTGTTCAACTTCCCAGATCTTGGCCGTCTCCTGGCGCAGCTTGTCATCGGTTACCTGCTGATAACCCGGTAACACGTTCACTAATCCACCGACGTCGCTGGCGCCCTGGACGTTGGCTTGTCCTCGCAGTGGGTTGACGCCCGTGGATGGCTTTCCGATCTGACCGCAGAGCATACTCAGGTTGGCCAGGGTCATAACATTGTCGGTGCCGTTGCTGCGCTGGGTGATGCCCATGGCGTAGAGAATAGTGCTGTGGCCGCGGGGTTCCCCGTAGATGGATTCGCCATGTGCGCGTTCGCCCTGGGCGTACCAGCGAGCTGCCTGAATAATCTTCTCCTCCGGAACACCGGATGCCAGAGTAGCCCTTTCTAGCGTATAACCCTCCAGTATTGCGGCCAACGCATCATAATCTTCGGTGCGTTCTGCGATGAAGGCATCATCCATCCAGCCTTCGCGGATGATCACATGCATTATCGCCAGGAAAACGTAGATATCGGTGCCGGGGTGGGGCTGGAGGAAGAGGGTGGCGTGATCGACAAGGGGGATGCGTCGGGGATCGATGATGATAAGCTGAGCGCCTTTCTTCACCGCGCGCACAACCTCATAGCTGATAACGGGATGCGCTTCCGCCGTATTGGATCCGGTGATGAAGATACAATCTGCGTCGCGGATCTCGCGGATGGAGTTGGTCATTGCGCCCCTACCGAAGGCCTTCACGAGGCCTGCAACGGTGCTGCTGTGTCAAAGCCTGGCGCAGTGATCAATATTATTGGTGCCGATCACTGCTCTCATGAATTTCTGGAAGACGTAATTGTCCTCGTTGGTGCAGCGGGCGGAAGCCAGGCCCATGATTGAATCCGGGCCGTGGCTTTCCGTGATTTCGGCCAGCCGGGAGGAGACGAACTCGAGCGCCGTATCCCAATCGACGGGGACGAAATACTGCTCAACGTTGGGCTTACGAATATCCAGCGGTGAGGTTTCCGGCAGCTCCCAGGGTTCTTCGGTCAGTCCGAGTTCATGTGCGACATCTCGACGAAGCATGGGCTGCTTCAGGCGTTCCGGGCTGGTGGCGAAATCCCATCCATATCGGCCTTTTGTGCAAAGAAAGGGCCCGTTGGCCGCGCCATGCTCAGGAGCCTGGGCATAGATGATATTGTCGTCCTTGGTGGCGTACTCGATCTGGCAGCCTACGCCACAGTAGCCACAGACAGATAGTGTGCGGTCCATTTCCCATTCTCGACCTCGCTGAAGTCTCGATACTGGCATCAACGCGGCTGTGGGGCAGACTTGTACACAATTGCCGCAGAAGACACAAGTAGAGTCGATCATCGGACCGTCATACGGAGTGGCGATGTTGGTTTCGAAGCCTCGATTGGCGAAATCGATCGCGTGGACACCTACGATTTCGTCACACACGCGCACGCAGCGCCCGCAGAGGATGCAATACTGATGATCGCGCAAGAAGAAGGGGTTGTCGTCTTGAAACAGAGAAGAGGAGACCGTCGGCTCATAACTCGTCTCTTTAAGGCCGTATTCATAGGCGTATTCCTGCAGAGCGCAGGATCCTGCCTTATCGCATACCACGCAATCGAGGGGGTGATCGGAGATGAAGAGATCGAGCACCCCTCGCCGTAATTCAGTGAGTTGTTCTGATTGTGTTTGAATGACCATGCCTTCTGCTGCGGTGAGTCCGCAGCTCAGTACAGGCTGGTCTTGGCCTTCAACTTCGACCAGACAAAGGCGGCAGCCTCCCGAAATGCTGAGTTCGGGATGGTAGCACAGATGGGGTATAGGAATGCCGTTGTCGAGGGCGGCCTTGAGTACGTTCGTATCTGGCAGCACCTGGATGGTCTTTGCATCGATGCTCAAGGTGATCATGTTGAACTCCCTATCAGCCATGGGTTGCCGTGCTCGCTGTCGCTCAGGCGCTAGACGGAATCAGCGCTTCGTATTCATGGCGGAAGAAGCGCAGCGTGCTGAGTACCGGATTAGGTGCCGATTGGCCCAGACCGCATAGGCTTGTCGATCTCACGAGTTGACAGAGAGCTTCAAGCTTATGGAGGTCTTCGGGCTCGCCGCGTCCCTCGATGATCTTGTCCAGCAGTGCGCGTATTTGCACGGTGCCGACTCGACAAGGGACGCATTTCCCACAACTCTCGTCCACGCAGAAATCCATGAAGAAGCGCGCAAACTCGGGCATGGATGTTGTGCTATCGATGATGACCAATCCGCCCGAACCCATGATCGAACCCAGTTCCTGGAGGCTCTCGTAATCAACAGGTGTATCCATATGTGTATTCGGGATACAACCGCCGCTTGGTCCACCTGTCTGCGCAGCCTTGAACTCGGCGTCACCGGGCACGTCGCCTCCGATCTCGTAGACGATCTCCTGCAGGGTGATGCCCATGGGCACTTCAATCAGGCCGGTGTTGGTGAGCTGGCCAGCGAGAGCGAATACTTTTGTGCCCTTGCTTTTCTCTGTGCCGATCTGGGCGTACCAATCGGCGCCGTTCTTGATGATCGCGGGGACGCTCGCAAGGGTTTCAACGTTGTTGATCACCGTGGGTTTGCCCCACAGGCCTGATGTAGACGGATAGGGTGGGCGCATGCGAGGTACACCACGTTTCCCCTCGATGGAGTGGATCAGGGCTGTCTCTTCGCCGCAGACAAAGGCGCCGGCGCCGATGCGCACATCGGCATTGTAGGAGAACTCCGTGCCCAGTACGGATTTCCCCAGGATCCCCTGGCGTCGCGCGGCGCGAATGGCGCCGCGAATTCGATCTACAGCGATGGGATATTCCGCACGAATGTAAAAATAACCATGGTTGGCACCAACAGCATAGGCGGCGATCATCATGCCTTCGAGAACTTGATGGGGGTTGTCCTCCATCACGGTGCGGTCCATATAGGCGCCCGGGTCGCCCTCGTCGCCGTTGACGACGACGTACTTGACGTCCGATTCTTCTCGGCGGACGAAGCTCCACTTCAAGCCGGTGGGGAAACCCGCTCCGCCGCGTCCACGTAGGCCACTCCGCAGCATCTCATCGCACACTTGCTCGGGGCTCATCTCGGTGAGTACCTTATGCAGCGCTTCATAACCGCCATGCGCGAGGTAATCCTCGAGTTTCTCAGGGTCGACATAGCCCACATCGTGGAGGACCACCTTGAATTGCTTGGTGAAGAAGGGTAGATCGGGAGAGAGAATATGTTTCTTGAGCGATCTTTTTTTGCGGGCCGTCTCGAGGCGGTCGCGTACAGTCTGTAGTTCTGGGGAGAGCTCTTGATGCTTCGTCTCCTCCTGATCCCAGGACACAGTCTTGGCGATCAGCTCCTCCGCGCATTCAGTGTCAACGTCGGCGTAGTAGACCTCCTCGCCTGACTTCTCCTGGACGCGCACGAGAGGTCCGCGGCTGCAAAGGCCCATGCACCCTGTTTGTACCACTTCGACCTTGTTCCCGCTCGGGGCGGCCTCGGCCGAATCGCGCAAGACTTGGATCGTACGGCCCGCCCCGGCGGATAGACAACCCGTGCTGATGCAGCAATGTACACGTTTGTCAAATTGGGCTTGACGCGCCTGTTCCTGCTCAGCTATTTGATCAAGCTTATCGCGGCTCATCCGGCCTCCTCTTGATCCTGCACGGCCATCTCGTCCGCCAAGATTCGCTCCACTTTATTGGCGATCATCTTCGGTGTGGCCTTTCCTTGTATCTCGCCGTTAATCACGGCAAGCGGAGCAAGACCGCAGCATCCAAAGCAGCGAGCCGTCGAGAGGCTAAACAATCCGTCTTCGGTGGTCTTACCCACGGGGACGCTAAGTACTGCGGACAACTCTTCGACGATTTCTGAGGAGCCCTTGACGTGGCAAGCTGTGCCCGTGCAAACAATGCAACTGTGCTTGCCTTGAGGTTCAAAGGTGAATAAGTGGTAAAAGGTAGCGACGCCGTATACCAGGCTCAGAGGTACTTGTAAATGGTTAGAAATGTAGACAAGAAGCTCTTCCGACAGGTAGCCAAAAGTTTGCTGCGCGGAGTGCAGCACTTCGAGCAGTGCATCCTTCTCATTATGGAAGCGCTTCATCGTGCGATCAAGGGCAACATAGCGCTCATCACCGCTTGGATGTGCCGGAGCCTTCTTTAGTTTGCTATTTGAGGATCCCGTGTTGCTCATCTCGTTTTGGTCCTTTTCGATTGGGCATCGGAAAGCGCTTGCTTGGGATTGCACCGGCCGCGCGAGCGCAGGGCTGGAAGGTATGTTCGATTATTTGGGGTTAAGCACCCAGCAGGCGGGGCAAACCGCCATCATTATAAACCTGTGCCGATGCTCATAGAAGTGAGAGAAGTCACTCTGGTAGCTCCGTTGTATCACACGACTTGGTGAGGGGCTGACGTTCAGCAGGTCTGCC
>RCNG010001707.1_pt1 | contig 10942 bp, 9 predicted proteins | sample 2041371 | NCBI WGS metagenome assembly RCNG01 (sample SAMN09708227, study PRJNA481090) | Marine sediment metagenome, whole genome shotgun sequencing project. | biome: marine sediment; feature: ocean; material: sediment; isolation source: Sewage treatment plant 1 marine sediment (STP1) ... | reverse complement strand
CCGCTGTGAATCACCACCGCTGACCGATCTGGCATCATGGTCTGATGGCAATGGCTGAGGGAGGACGTCGCTCGAAGGCACGAGACCTTGCCCGCAAGTTGATTTGGTGGTCGGTGACGGCCATCGGGATTCTGGTCTCGACGGCAGCTCTCGGATCGTTCGCCCTCCACACCTATGGTGCCTACCGACTCGAGGAGGTCCGATCGGATTTTGCCGAACGGTGGGGGCACCTCACTCAGGTCCCACTGCAACCGACGGCCCCCGACCACGAAAACGGCGCCCGTTGGCTCATCGCCGGCGGCCGCGCCATCCTGTGCTCGGTGGAGGACCGGAGGTTTTACGGACAGCTCTCGAACAGACCCGCCTCTGGCTGGACGGACGCGGAGCGGTCCCGTGCACGGTGGATCCTCCACGAGCAGCAGAACGCCCTCGAGATTCTCCTTCGCTCCGGGACCTTCAAGACCTTCAACCTCGGCAGTGACAGCATTCGCGCATCCTACGAGAACATCGATTTCTCGAGCACTCTCATGGGCCTTCGCCTGCTCATGCTCGAGGCCCGGCTCGCATGGAGCGAGGGCCGCACCAGCGACTCCCTGGCCGCACTCGATGCCGTCGGACGGGCTGCCGACGGTCTGCTTCAGACACCCATCGTCATGACCTCGACCATCGGATCGGCCGCGACGAGATGGACGGCCCGGGCGGCGGCGGACTTCGTCGGCGACCGTCGCACCGACACCGAAACGCTTGAACAGATTCTGGCCGCCCTGCCTTTGGAGGACCCGGTTCACTGGGGCAATATCACCCTGGCGGTTTCGGTCGCCGAAATCGCCGAAGAGGGGCTTCGGTACATCGACGACGCCCACGACCCGTCCATGGGCTGGAGTATCCCGTTCTGGGTCTCCAACCACTACCTGCTCGATGACCTGTTTGTCGCGGAGATTCTCGAGCGATGGGGCCTTCAGCTTGAATTGGGTCAGGAACCGGCGGCGCGGTGGTCACCCGGCGCCGGACACGAGATCTGGGGCGAACGCTCCTGGCCGGCGGGGCTGGCCCTGGGCGGAACCTACACACCGAACCTGTTGAGCGTCCGAGCTCGGGAACAGGCCGCGTCCACCGAGCTCCAGCAGGTCAAACTCGCCATCGGGCTTCGACTCGCGTCGCCCGACGGGCTCGGTCCGGATGCCTGCGCGATCCTCCCCGAACCGGTCCCGACCGCCCTCACCGGCGAACCCGTCGCGTGCCGCTACGACGAAGCGAGGGGCGTCATCGTGATCGAAACGCCCGGCGCGGTCGAAGCCCTGGGGGCACATGTTTCGGTGGAGAGCCAGGCGGCCACCTTCCCGCCCGTCGAAATCCCGGTAGGCTAGGACCGCCGTACCGCTCGGCCCTCCTACCGAACCATCACCATGGACAGCCACGGCCAGTAAGTGATGACCAGGACGCAGGCAAAGAGGATGAGCAGCCACGGCAGGGTCGCGCGGTAGAGGGTGACGATGGGTTTATCGAAACGGTAGGAGGCGATGAAGAGATTCATCCCCACCGGCGGGGTGCAGTAGCCGATCTGCATGTTGGCGAGGAAGATCATCCCCAGGTGGATGGGTTCGATGCCATAGCCCGCCGCCAGCGGCAGCAGCAATGGCACCACGATGATCAGCGCCGAAAAGACATCAAGCATGGTTCCGAGCACGAGCAGGAAGATGTTGAGCAGGATCAGGAACGTCAATTTCGACGACACGTGAGCCGTCACGAAATCAAAGAGCTTCATGGGAACCTGGGCGTCGATCATCGCATTGGTGGATGCCAACGATGCGCCGAGGATGACCAGGATCCCACCCACCAGCACCATGGACTCCCGCATGATTCCCGGCAGCCGCATGAAGGGGATTTCGCGATAAATGAGCATCTCCACGACCAGGACGTAGACCACGGTCACCGCCGCAGCTTCTGACACCGCGAAGAACCCGCTGTAGACGCCCCCGAGCACGATGATGGGCAGAGGGATCTCCCAGGCGGCGGCCTTGACGGCGCCAGTGGCCTCAGCCAGCGAGAAGACTGGACGGACCGCTGCGCTCTGCTGCAGGAAACGCCCTTCGCGGAAACTCCACAGACCAAGGGCGAGGACCATCAGGGTGCCGGGCAGGATGCCTGCAATGAAGAGTCGATCAACGCTGACCTCGGCGACGATGCCATAGAGGATCAACGGCAACGACGGCGCGAAAAGCAGCCCCAGGCTGCCCGATGTCGTCACCAGACCCAAACTGAAGTTTTCGCGGTAGCCGGCATCGCGCAGAGCCGGATAGAGCAGGGCGCCCATGGCGACGATGGTCACGCCCGATGCTCCGGTGAAGGCTGTGAAGAGAGCGCAGGTCACCAGCGCGATGACGGCGAGTCCGCCCGGCATCCAGCCGAGCAGAGCATCCGAAAGACGCACGAGCCGATTCGGCGCCCGGCTTTCGCCGAGGATGAAACCGGCAAAAGTAAAGAGCGGGATGGCGAGCAGGACCGGGGTGTCCGCGATGCGATAGATCTCCATCACCACCGCGATCTGATCGATGTCCGCGCGGCCGAAAGCAAAGACGGCGCCCGCCACGATGACCGCAAAGAGCGGCGCCCCGAGAAGGGCCAGAGCCAGCAGCAGGAGGCCGGTGAGGATCACCCTTTCTCCTTCGCACCAAAACTCTTGCGAAGATGAAATCCGGTCAGAAGGAGGTACCGCATGGAAAGGAGCGTGAACGCCAGGGGCAGGACCGATGCGGTCAACCAGAGCGGCACCGACGCAAAGGCGATCTCCTCGTAGGCCAGGGCGTCTTTGACGAAACGAAAGGCCTGCCAGGCGAGGAAGCCGGAGATCAGAGCGGTGAAGAGATCCGTCACCACCCGGATTCTGGACAACCAGGGTTCGGAGGCGAATCGCGAAACCACATCGACGTTGATCTGGCGGTCATCCCGGGCGGCGGCGACCGCACCGAGGAAACCGACCCACAGAACCAGCGCACGGAGCAACGGATCTCCCCAGATGATGGCCGTGTCGAACAGGTTGCGAGCAACGATCTGCCACGCCGCGAGCCCGATCATCACCACGAGGAGAGTCACCAGGAGCGCATCCTCGGCTGCTCCGAGCCAGCGAAGCATGCGGCCGAAGACCCCTGCTCCCTCCCAGGCGCGGGCCGCCGGGCGCGATGGGTTCACCGGCCGCCCGCATCCCCAGCCGGAGCACCGGTGTCGAGGGCGGCGATCTCGGCCTCGATTCGGGAGAGCAGCTCACGATCCAGACCAAGCTCTTCGACCAACCGATCCGACGAGCGTTTGGCGAGCTCCTTCCACTGGCGTTCGGTGTCGGCCGGCGGAGTGAGCGTCACGACTCCCTGCTTCTCGAGAGCGCGTCTCGCTCCTTCGTTGTCCTCTCGCGCCCGGGCGTCGAGGGTCTTGGTCATCTGTCCGAGGACCTCGTCAACGAGCTTCTGATCTTCGGCGTTCAAGCGGGACCATGCCCGATCGGAGATCACCATGCAGCCATAGGTGTAGATCACCGGGTACTCGATGGCGTATTTGACTTTGGTGAACCACTGGAGGGCGACCGCCGCCACCGGGGGGCCGCTAACGACATCAACCAACCCCGTCTGAAGCCCGGTCAATACATCGGCCAGACCCAACGGGACCGGCGAGAGAGAGGCCTCCTCCACCAGGACCCGACCCACCGGATCGCTCTCGGGAAGCCAGGCCTTGCTGCCCTCGAGATCGGAGAAGGTGGAGGCTTTCTTGGTGGAATAGATGTAGGCGAACCCGCCCTCGATGAACCCGAAGGTGTGAAACCCGTTGTCACCCAGACCGGCGATGAGCGTTGAATCAGTCTGGGAACGAACGGCATCGACCTCGTCATAGGTGCTGAAGAGTAGCGGGAGATTGTAGATCTGGAGATCGGGGACGACGTGGGAGAAGCTGCCGGCGATGAAGACCCCTCCGTGGAGCTGACCGATCCGCATCTTGCGGAGCACGGCGCTGTCGTCACCCATGGTACCGCCGGGGTAGAAACGGAAGCTCACCCGACCGTGGGTCCTTTCCGAGATCTCGTCCGCTGCTTTTCTGGCTTCGGTCATCCAGAAGGAGCCGTCCGGAGCCACGGTGGCAATCTTGAGCTGCGCCGCCTCCGCCGCCGGCGACATGGAGCTCAGAAAGGAAACGAGGAGGAGGATGAGGAGGGTACGTTTCATGGATTACTCCGCGAAGTATTCATCGGATTCGGCCAGGAGGGTCCGCGCCTGCGCCTGGGCCATGGAGTTGAGAAGGATGCGACCGGAGACGTTCGGATCGGCGTCGATGACCTCCTGCAGAAGGCGATCGTGGAGATCACGATCGAAGACCATGCGGGCGTACTCCTTGGCGAGCAGGACCTTGGTCATCAGATCCTTGCCCTGCGCCAGTTCGATGGCGCGCTCGAAGTCCTTCCGCCCCTGCTCTGGTTTGCCGCCGAGGGCCGCCGGGATGATGCTGTTGAGCACCCCGAGATAGGTGTAGGCCGCACCGTCGAAGTAGTCCTCGTCGAGGGCGGTGACGTGCAACATGATTGCTTCCACCCGGGCCTTGTCCGCCACTGCGAACCAGTCGGCGCGGTTGACCTGGACCCAGGTCGCCCAGGAGACACCGGCAGCGAAGAGGGCCGGAACGTGCTTGACCTCAACGCCGTCGATGATTTTCTGGAATTCGTCGAAGGGGAGGTGCCACGAGTCGCAGGTCATCGGTTCGTCTTCGCACAGCCCGCGCCAACCATAGCTTCTGCCGCGTTCGGCAAGCCGCGAGGCTCTTTCCCGGTCAACGACGAAACCCGATGTGTAGCTCGAATAGAGCTGAGCGCCGGCAATGAGCAGGCCGGTGTTGTCGGGATCGCCGGCAATCATGGCATCGACCATGAGGAGATAGGCGGGTGCACCCTGACGAACCGTTTCGGGATCGTTGTGATCGAGCACCGCGAGCGTCAGGCCCTCGGTCACCCGTGACGTCACGGGGGCTATCACCGTCGAGCAACCGGTGAACATGAAGAGACACACCACCGTTACCGGGACGGCAGCACGCGGACACCTCAGGTTGAATCGTCCCACTGGAGATCTCCTCAGGCCGACTCAAACGAACACCGGCCATTTGCAGGATGGCCGAATTGTACCTCAGGATGCCGGGGAGGGTCGTGGAGCCTCAGGTCCTGGACTCGACTTTTACCAGAGAGAGACCGGCGTCAGCTTCCGGAATTGCCGAAACCACCCTTGAGCGGACCCGATCCTGAAGTCGAACGCGTGAGATCGAGGCCACCGGTCGCTTTTGCTGCCGGCTGGTTGGTGATCACGGTCCGGCCCGTCGATGGGTCCGTCGTCATCCGCACCCGAACCGCGCGGTAGCTTCCGGCCAGGCGGTAGGGTTTGCCGGTGTAGATGGTGAGAATCCGCGAAACGTAGTTTCGGGTCTCCTTGTAAGGCGGAACCCCCCGGTAGCGGGAGACTGCACCCTCTCCTGCGTTGTAGGCCGCCAGCGCCAACTGGAGGTTGCCCCGGTAGGCAGTGACCAGACGGGCAAACTCGCGGACACCTCCGCGGATGTTCTGCTCCGGATCGAAGGGATCAGCGACTCCGAGTCTGCTCGCCGTTGCGGGCATCAACTGCATCAGACCCATGGCGCCCTTGCGGCTGACGGCGCTCGGGTCATAGCCCGACTCGACCCTGACGAGAGCGTCCACGAGTTTGGGATCGAGACCGTGTTCGACGCTCACCTGACGAACGAGGTCGCGGACCCCGGCCCGTGAGGACGTCACCGTCCCGGCCACCGGAGCCGAAAGCCCCCCGGCCCAGACCGCACCCGTCATGAGAAACATGACGACGCAGCTGCACAGCAAACGCACGGACGCCACGTTAGTATTATGACAGAGTCAGATTTCGGGAGGCTCCCGGCGTTGCCCACTACATCACAAATACCCTTGGATTCACCGTTTACCGACAAGATGACCGTTGCCGGTCTGCCCCCCGCGGCCATCGCAGCCTTCCAGCTCCACCTCGGGCGATTCCTCACCGGCGACAGGGGAACCCTTGATCGCCATCGAATCGACCCGATCGGCACCCTCCCCGACGCCGAGCGCCTTGATCAGTCTTCATCGACGAGAAACGACATCCTCGATCGAACGGCCGTGATCAAGCTCAACGGCGGTCTCGGCACCGGAATGGGGTTGGAAAAGGCCAAATCCCTCATCGAGGTCCGCCCGGGAGCAACATTCCTCGATCTCATCGCACAGCAGATTCTCTCCCTCCGCAGGAGCACCGGGAGCCGGGTTCCGCTGGTCCTGATGAACAGTTTTCGAACCGCCGATGACACCGCCGATGCTCTCGCGGCCTATCCCGACCTCGGGAACGGTGAGCTCCCGATGAGTTTTCTTCAGCACAAGGTCCCCAAGATCCACACCGAAACACGGGCGCCGGTCAGGTGGCCCGACGATCCCGAACTCGAGTGGTGTCCGCCGGGACACGGGGATCTCTACACCGCGCTCGCCACCTCCGGGGTCCTCGATCGGCTTCTCGAAGAGGGATTCGAATTCGCCTTTGTGTCCAACTCCGACAACCTCGGCGCGGTCCTCGACCCGGCGCTGCTCGCTTACATGACGGAAACGGGAGCCGATTTCATGATGGAGGTGGCCGATCGAACACCCGCCGATCGCAAGGGCGGCCACCTGTGCGTGCTGCGCGACGGCCGGCTGGCGTTACGCGAGTCAGCCCAGTGCCCGGCAGATGAAATCGAGGAGTTCCAGGACATCCACAAGTACCGCTATTTTAATACAAACAACATCTGGCTGTCGCTGCCGGCGTTGGCGGAGCTTCTCCACCGCCACGATGGCGTGGTCCCTCTCGACACCATCGTCAACTCCAAGACCGTCGATCCTCGAGACCCGGATTCCCCGGCCGTTGTCCAGCTCGAAACCGCGATGGGAGCGGCCATTTCGGTCTTCGATCACGCCATCGCCATTCGAGTTCCCCGCCGGCGTTTCTCTCCGGTCAAGAACTCAGACGATCTGCTCGGGGTGCGGTCCGACGCCTTCAAGCTCACCGACGACGGGCGAATCGTCCTCGCGGCCGGACGGGAGACGCCTCCGACCATCTCTCTCGATCCCCGCTTCTTCAAGTTCCTCGACGCCTTGGACCGGCGATTCCCCACGGGTCCGCCGTCCCTCGCAGGCTGTACCAGCCTGAAGATCACCGGTGACGTCACCTTCGGGGAGGGTGTCGTGGTTGAAGGTGAGGTCGCGATTCGTTGTGGGGAGGGGACGAGTCGAATACCTAACGGCGCTGTTCTCAGGGGCGAGCATCGGACTTGAGATCAGGTCCATCAAGGGTGATTGTGAGATCGATCATCCGCACACACTCGGTCGATTGACAGCGCCGCGGCCCCGTGACAATCTCGTGGGAGATTAGAATCACGCAGTGGAGGGTCCGCCATGAACCGTGGTCACGCAACCGTGATGTTCGTTTCGTTACTAGCCATCTTTGCATCGCTGGGAGCCGCAGCGGGTGAAATCACCCTCTACGCCCCGCAGTTCCCGACCGGAAACTCGGTCTCACTCGACATGCTTTCCAGCCCTCAGGCTCCCAGAGCCCGTATCGAGGCCAAGGTCAACTTCAACAAAACGGGACAGGCCGAGATCGAAGTCCAGTACAAAGATATGAAGCCGGCGGTGCTCTTCGGTGGTGACATTACGGCGTATGTGGTGTGGGCGGTTTCAAAAGACGAGCACGCCGTCAACCTCGGTGAGCTGCCGACGCGCAATGCGAACGGCTCTATGCGCTATCGAACAGGGTTGAAGATCTTCGCCCTGCTCATCACCGCCGAGCCCTACTATCTCGTGCAAAAACCTTCCGAAATGGTGATGTTCTACAACGCAAAACCCGCAAGCAAACGAATCCCCTCGGACGACTTCTCGTTCTCCGCTCTCATGCCCGCAGCCGACCACCAGCTCGACAGCATCGTCAACATCTCCTGGGACAGCGACGAGCCTTTGGAACTGATCCAGGCCGAGAAGGCGTATGAGCTCGCCCAACGGATCGAGGCCGAGGCGTACGCCCCGGATCTCTTCTTCCAGGCCACAACCGCCCTCGAGCAGGCGAAGGCGCTGGCCGGTGCCGGCCGGAAGCGCAAGACCTCGGCGGACTACGCCCTCCGCTCGGTGGCGATGAGCAACGACGCCATCGGCATCAGCGAGCGAAAGATCGAAGCCGCCGAGCTCGAGGCCGAGATCGCGGCTCGCCGGGCGGAGATGGAGGCTCTCGAGGCGAGGGCCGCCGAGGCCGAGCGCCAACGGCTGAAATCCGAGAGTCTGCTCACGGAGTCCCAGAGTCAGCTTTCGGATGCGCAGGATCTTCTCTCCGACGCCACCCTCCAGACCGAGGTCCTGAACGCCGAACGAACCCGGCTCGAATCAGCCATGGGCGCGCTACGCACCGAGCAGACGGCGCTGGTCGCCGCGGTGGCGGGTCTCAAGAAGGACCGGGATGAACTCTCGAGCCGGCTTGACGACGCCTTGTCCCAGGTCGCCGACACCCGCAATACGGCGCGCGGCACCATCATCAACCTGCCCGACATCCTCTTCGACCTCAACGAATCGACCCTGAAGCCTGAGGCCAAGCAGGTCATCGCCAAGCTCGCCGGCATCCTGCTCATCATGGGCGACCTCAACACCCGCATCGAGGGTCACACCGACTCCACCGGCGGCTATGACTACAACCTGACCCTTTCCGAGGCCCGCGCGAGATCGGTGCGCGAGTTTCTTTTCGAACAGGGCATCTCGGGCGAGCGCATGACGGTCAAGGGGTACGGTCCCGACCGCCCCATCGCCGAAAACGACACCAAGACCGGACGGGCCAAGAACCGTCGGGTGGAGATCGTCGTGGCCGAGGGTGAGATAGCGGAGGGCGACGGAACGGACTGACCCGGGGCGGGACCGAGACCGATTCCGTTTCCGTGGCCGTAGCCGAGACCGCGGCCGTATCCGTGGCCGTATCCGGAGCGGAGCGACCTCCGAGGTCGCGAAGTCGAGCTGTTCCTACTAGCTCGGAGAGCGACGTAGGCAGCGTCCCCTCAAGACACCAGCCACGCCTCTCGCAAAGGACAGTCTCCTTCGTTCGGGGGACCCTTCGACTCGGTCGTCGGACTCCCTCCCTCAGGGTGACATGGTCTTTCGGTTGCGGGAGCCTCAGCACCTCGTTTCCTGAACTCAGCCGCACCAGGACATGCGAGAGCAACGCGCTCAGCGGGGCGTGCCGGGCACGGCATTGTGCCGGCAAGACCTCCATGTACAATGACCCAACTTCATCCGAAGAGGAGATTGCATGGCTGAGCCCGCACCAACCGATGCTCCGAGAAAACCGCTGAGACAGATCATCCAACCCTTCGTCGATCTGGTCCATGCGCCACGCGCACTTTGGGGAGTGAACCTCGCGTACGTGCTCGAGGGGACAGCCTACTTCGGAGTGCTCAGCTATCTGGCCATCTATTTCTCTGACTACGTCTTCGGCGGGGTTCCCAACCCGGATGTCCCGGCGGGATTCATGGTCGGCGTCCTGACCGCCGGCATCACGCTGTCCATGTTCTTCCTCGGCTTCGTAGCCGACAAGTTCGGAGTCCGGCGCGCCCTGATCTGGGCATTCCTGTTCCTGATCGGTGGTCGGATCCTGATTGCCGGAGCCGGCTACGCCTTTGAGCCGTCCGGGCTTGGCTCGACCCTCCATCTCGTGACCATGGCCGGTATCGCTCTGATTGTGATCGGCTACGGCATGTACCAACCGGCCGCCTACACCGCCGTCAAACAGTTCACCAACCCGAAGACTGCCGGAATGGCGTTTGCGATGCTCTACGCCCTGATGAACCTGGGCGGCTGGTTGCCGAGTTTTGCCTTTCTGCTGCGCGACGACGACTACCTCGGGGTCGGCATCGGCGGGGTTTTCTGGGTCTACGCGGCCATGACGGTGGTTGCTCTCTTCATCACCGTCACATTCCTCAACAAGAAAACCGTCGCCAAGGCCATCGCCGACGCCAAATCGGAGACCGCCGCGATCAAGGCAGCCGAGAAGGGCGAAGCGGCCCCCATCGAAGCCGACGCGGTCGACGCCGACGAGAGTCCGGGCGCGAAGGAAGGCCCGGTCGGCCTCTGGGCCAACGTCAAGGATTGGTTGGTCCACCATCCGTTCACCGACCCGAAATTCACCTTCTTCATCTTCGCTCTGATCCCGGTCCAAACCCTCTTCGCCTACAACTGGTTGGTGCTGCCCGTCTACATCAACCGGTCCTACTCCGGCTGGATCGGCGAGTACTTCGAGATCGCAGCCAACTTCAACCCGATTCTCATCTTTATCTTTGCGCCAATCGTCGCCGCGCTGACCCAGAAGCGGAAGGTCTACAACATGATGGTCGCCGGCACCTTCATCATGGCGGCGCCGGCGTTCTTCCTGGCCTTCGGGACCAACGGTTATCTCCTCTTCGCCTACCTCCTGATCATGACCATCGGCGAGGCCATGTGGCAGCCGCGCTTCCTGCAGTACGCCGCTGAGATCGCCCCTGAGGGACGCACCGGCGTCTACATGGGGGTGGCCCAGTTCCCCTGGTTCCTCACAAAAATGATCGTGCCGCTCTACTCGGGAACGCTGATCGCGAAATACGTGCCGGCAGAGGGGTTCAAAAACCCCGAAAAACTATGGCTGATCTCCGCATGCATCGCCATGGTGTCAACGGTGCTGTTGGTCATTGCCAGAGGCTGGATCGGCAAGGACTTCAAAACCAAGGCCGACGACTGAGATTGCTCCTCCGGCGGCGGTTGACACCGGCCCAAAGGGTTGGTACATTTCCGGCTCCCCGTAAGGGGAGCTGAGCGGGAGTAACTCAGTGGTAGAGTGCGACCTTGCCAAGGTCTATGTCGCGGGTT
>RCNG010001706.1_pt1 | contig 10950 bp, 6 predicted proteins | sample 2041371 | NCBI WGS metagenome assembly RCNG01 (sample SAMN09708227, study PRJNA481090) | Marine sediment metagenome, whole genome shotgun sequencing project. | biome: marine sediment; feature: ocean; material: sediment; isolation source: Sewage treatment plant 1 marine sediment (STP1) ... | reverse complement strand
CCTGTCCCAGGGTCAATGGTATCATCGCAAAGTTGGCCTGGTGCTCGATAATAAGATCGATATCTTCCAATTTGATAGCGTTTGGAGACAACAGCTCGTTTAATAGGTTTTTTGCGCCCCGGGTGGCATATAAAAAAACGCCTTTGCCGTTCATATCGCCAAAAATTTCATCTTTGTCGGCGACGGCCTGGATGTAATCGGCAAAGCAGCCATGGGTTCGGGTCTGGGAGTCTATAATCCCCCTTTGTGGTGGTCGGAAGGGATAGTTCTCTCCATGGTGCAGGGCGATGATGGATGCATCATGTGACAAATAAACGGAGACAACATTTTTGTATTTGCCGGATGTCACGTAGGCTTTAGCGATTTCTTCTACCCGCGCTGTTTTTTCATCCAGCGTCATGATGTCAAAAGCAAAAGAATCTATATGCTGGTCATAAAACTCGAGGGCTTCCCTGAAGCGCTCAAACACTCCTGCGGCAGTCTGCGCGGGGTATATTAGTTCGGCAAGCGCATGCTGTATACGCGCCGCCGTGGCCGGAACCCTGTAAACAAGATTGCCGAGATGATTGTCGATGATGATGCCGTCAATCTCGTTGTTTCCGCATAGCTCGAATATCTTTTTCGCGATTTCCAGCACAGGGTCTTCTTTTGGGGAAAATTCGCATCTCTGACGGATAGAATACTGCCCGGTCGGTTCGGTACCGTTGGCGTTGTTCATGGTTTTAAGTGCCGTCGCCAGGGCGTCATCTCCGAAAATAATATTGGCCGTATCATCAGGTTTAAAGGCTTTGGCGCGGTGAAGGTTTTCCGCACCGATGATAATCGACAGGTCTTCCGGCTTGAGGAATCCCGTGAGAGAAAGCATAAAAACAAGCTCGACGGCGACATTGAAACCGGGGCAGGAAATTGTAACTTCATCCCCTCAAGGGCATTCAGGGCTATTTCAGCAATTACGTAGTTACGATACCATTTTCTATCAGCCGGAATTACATACCAGGGAGCCCACTCTGTACTGCATTCTGAAACAGCTTTTCCAAAGGCTTTCTGATACTCATCCCAAAGTTTACGCTCGGCCAGATCCCCTGAACTGAACTTCCAATGCTTGTCCGGTCGGTCCAGACGGGACTGTAGTCTCTCTTTCTGTTCTTCTTTACTGATATGCAGACAGAATTTCAGGATCGTAATACTATTATCAGAAAGATATTTCTCAAATGTGTTTATCTGTTCATAACGACCCTCTATAACTTTCTTGGGTGCAAGGTTATGAACACGCGCAATAAGTACATCCTCATAGTGAGAACGGTTGAATATTCCGATCATTCCTTTCTGTGGAACCTTACTGTGAATACGCCACAGGAAATCATGCCCCAACTCTTCCGCTGTTGGAGCCTTAAAACTGTGGACCCTCACGCCCTGGGGATTGAGCGGACCGAAAATATGACGGATGGTTCCATCTTTGCCGCCTGTATCTATCGCCTGAAGAACGATCAACAGAGAATGTTTGTTCTCGGCATATAGAACCTGCTGAAGTTCAACCATTCGCCGACTCATCTCTGCAAATTTCCTTTCGCATGTCTCTCTATTTTTAACTCCAGCCTTTGACGAAGGATCTATATCATTCATCTGAAACTTTGAGTCAGGCTTGATTCTGTATTTCTGAGAGAAATCCACCATTTTTTTTGACATAACAACTTCCTAAATATCTTTGTGTGTTTACCTTGTCTGCATTGTACAAATTGCAATCCGCAACTAATATCTTCAAAGAACAAATGTAAAACCAGATTACAGGTACGTTGAGAAAAGCATCGGTCCCGAAGAACTCCAGATATCAACTTTCTTGGATGTCTTTATAAGCAAATCTGACCTTTTACCATGATCAAGTTATCTTCATCAATTGGCGCGCAAATACTACCCCTAACACTTGACATGGCAATATTGCTGAGCATGGGCTCCGTTTCGTTATTCCAAATCCAGATAGGCCATGATCCCGCTACCGTGACGGGCGGCAAACGCCCGGTCCACCTTCTGCACAGGGTTGGCACCCAGAAAATTAAGCAGGTTTTCCAGCTGCCGCTTCCGCCCGGCAGCATCGGAAACGGTCTTCAGTCCGGCGATCTTCTCTTCCACCTCAAAATATTTCATCTTATCGTCCAGGGGCAGCTGCCAGAAGAGAAGAAATCCCCGCTCGGGGAAATCCACCCCCAGGATACCGTAGCAGTAGGCCATGAAGTCACGTTCCAACTGTTCCTGGATCTTGACGATCTGCTGCTTAGCCGCATCCATGGCAGACAGGTCGAACGGCCGGCCGAGCACTTCGATGTAAATCTTGAATTTGGGTTCGGTTCCCGACGGCCGGACCGTGATGCGAATGCTGCGTGTTTCGGGCAGGTCCGCCAGTTTCAGGATCAGCACGTTGCGAGAAGAGGTGTCGGTTCTCGACAGGTGGGGCTGAGGTTCGCCTTTCCATCGATCGATCTTTTCCGACACCTTGAATTCGCCCACCGCCGGAATCTCGTTCTTCCTTAAATGGTCCATAATCGTTTTGATCCGGCCGATGCCCTTGGCGCCCAACAGTCTGATTTCGGTGAGATAGTTGTGGCAGTAACCGTACTTGGCGTAGATGCTGCTCAGGTAATCCACCAGCGTTCGCCCGTCGGCCTTGAGTTGCGAGGCCAGTTCGGCCAGCCACACCGCGGCGCCGGCGGCATCCTTGTCGCGGGCATAGTTGCCCATGAGAAAACCGTGGCTCTCCTCGGTACCCAGGATAAAATCCCCTTGTCGGCCCTCCGCCTCCAGGCGGTTCATGCGTTCGCCGATGTATTTGAATCCCACCAGCAGGTCGCCGATGCACTGGATGCCGTTTTCCACTGCGATGGTGTCGATGAGAGACGAGGTCACCTCGGTTTTGATAATCACGTGTTTTTTCGTCAACCGCCCCTTTTTGCGGTACTGGTCGATGGCATACTCGGACAAAACGATGCCGATCTCGTTGCCGTTGAGGAAATTCCATGCCCCGTTGTGTCGCACCATGATGCCGATGCGGTCGGCGTCCGGGTCGGTGCTCATGATCACATCCGCACCGATGGCGTCAGCATTGGGCAGGGCCGCGTCGAAGGACTGAATCACCTCCGGGTTGGGGATGTTGAAGGTGACATGTTCAAAGGCACCGCTCAGGTTGGCAGTGGCCGGGTCCAGGTGGATGTCGAAACCCATACCTTTTAGCACCGGATAGACGGAGGTCACACCGGTTCCGTGCAGGGGGCTGTATAGAATCTTCACGCCTCTGGCGTCGCTGAGTTGAAGCGCGGCCACAGCGTCATGGTAGGCATCGTCCACCTCACTGCCGATCACCGCCAGCAGTCCGTTTTGGCCCGCAGCGTCCAGATCCATGGTCTGAATGGCGGAGACATTGCCGGTCACTTCATCCACCAGATCCTGGTCATGGGGCGGAATGAGTTGGCCACCGTACTGGTCGTATACTTTTTTCCCATTGTCCGTGGGCAGGTTGTGGCTGGCGGAAAACATGCATCCGGAAACGGCGTCCAGTTGGCGGATGGCAAAGGAGAGTTCCGGGGTGCTGCGGGTGCTGTCGAACAGGTAGACCTTGATGCCGTTGGCTGTGTATACCTGGGCCGCCGCTTCGGCCAGCTGCCGGCAGTCCAGATTATCGACCGGGTTGGGTCGATCCGGAGCATACCGCTTGGTGTCCGTAAACTGGCGCACATCGTAGGCCAGCACCAGGCCCCGATGCTTGGCGGACTCGCCGTGGGCCTTGATCAGGTATTGGCTGTGACCCTGGGCCGATGCCTGGATGGTCCAGGGATTGATGCGGTTGGGACCGATGCCCACCAGTCCCCGTCGACCACCGGTGCCGAAGGGAATCACCTGGTAGAAGGAGTCCAGCAGGAACTCCCATTGCCCGGACCCGATGAGATGGTCGATCTGGGGCACGTAGGCGGTAAACATGTCGTTAGTCAGCCAGACCCTCAGCCGATCCAGGGCATCGATTTTAAAGTTTTCTGGAAGGTCGAGCGTCTCGAATCCATTTTTTGCATTTTCCATCAGGGTCTGGTAACTGTCCATGCCGTTATCCTCGTTGTTAAGCATACAGGGGTTGAAACAACTTCTTGCAAATTGGAATGCCTATAATTATCTCATTTTTTACCGGCATTGACAAGGAAAACCACCTTCATCCATGAACGCCATCGACCGTAAAATCTTCGGCACCCTTTTCTTCTCCATTTTTGCGGCGGTGACCGGGGTAGGCATCGTGGTACCACTGCTGCCGGTCTACGCCCATGACCTGGGAGCCAGCGGACTGTACATCGGCCTGATCTTCGGCGCCTTCTCACTCTCCCGGACGTTTTTCCTGCCCTACTTCGGCCGCCGGTCCGACAAAAAAGGGCGCAAGCCGTTCATCGTCGCGGGACTTTTCTCATACGCCGTGATATCGGTGGCCTTCATTCTCTTCACTGGGGTGGAGTCCCTGATTGTCATCCGTTTTTTTCAGGGGATCACGTCGGCCATGATCATGCCGGTGGTTCAGGCCTATGTGGGAGACATCACGCCCACAGGCAAGGAAGGGTGGGTCATGGGACTGTTCAACATGTCCCTGTTCATCGGCCTGAGCGCCGGTCCGCTGATCGGTGGTGTGATCAAGGACCGCTTCAGCCTCAACGGGGCCTTCGTCTGTATGGGCGTCTTGTCCCTCGTCGGATTCGTGTTGAGCCTGGTCTTTCTCCCCCCCACCGCCGAAGAGCGGGTGGTAAAAAGGGGGCGACCGCCGCTGGGATGGTCGCAGATACTTTCCGACCGGACCATCGCCGGTCTTTTTCTTTTCCGCCTGGCATACACGGCATGCATCGGCATCATCTGGGGTTTTCTGCCGGTGTTTGCCGACATGGAATTTTCTGTCTCGGCATCAGGCATCGGCATCCTGGTGATGCTGGGTGTCCTGGTAAGCGGTGTGGTGCAGGTACCCATGGGATGGCTGGCGGATCGGTTGAATCGAAAGTCAATGATCATCCTGGGCGGCCTGGTGGTCACCGGCGCTGTCTATGCATTTAAACATGCCGCGGGGTTCCAGGACATGTTCTGGGCCAGCGTGGTCTTCGGCATTGGCGGCGGCATCGCCATGCCGGCGTTGATGGCGGCTGCAGTCCTGCAAGGCAGCCGCAGGGAGGCCATGGGGTCGGTGATGGCGCTGCTCACCGTGGGCCACAGCCTGGGCATGCTGGTCGGTTCGGTGATGGCCGGGGTGATGATGGATTGGTTCCAACTCCGCCAGGCCTTTATTCTCGGTGCCCTGGTCATGGCCGCAGGAACGGTTCTGTTCACGGCCTGCACCTGGCGCACAGATCTGAGTCGCGGGACGGTTCCCGCCGCTCCACCACAGATTCCGGAGGGTTGACATGGCAGTCAGGTTCACTTCGATCGGCATCATCAAAACCCCGTTCAAGGGCATCGACGGCATGCCTATCCAGCCTTCAGGCGCAATAGATGTGCCCGGCCAACTGGTTATGGACGCACAGTACGAAGATGGGCTATGCGATCTCGACGGCTTTTCCCATCTGATCCTGCTTTACCATTTCCATCTTTCCAAAGGATACCGCCTGACGGTCAAGCCATTTTTGGACACGGTGAAGCGGGGTCTTTTCTCCACCCGCGCCCCACGCCGGCCCAATCCCATCGGCCTGTCCATCGTTCGGCTGGATCGAATCGCAGGCCGAATCCTCCATGTGTTGGATGTAGATATGGTGAACGGGACCCCGCTGCTGGACATCAAACCCTATGTCCCGGCCTTTGATGTCCGCAGCGATGTACGTGCCGGCTGGCTGGAGCAGTGTCAGGAGAGATCGACGTCCCTCAAGTCGGACCAGCGCTTCAGAGAGAAAAAATAATGCGCCTGCCCCTCACATTCAATCGGATGGAATTCGCCGGGTCTTTGGGAGACCTGGGGACCGTTTTGCCCCTGGCCATCGGCATGATTCTGGTCAACGGCTTGGATCCGTCGGGATTGTTTTTGTCGGTGGGTCTCCTCTACATTTTCACGGGGCTTTACTTCGGCATCACCACACCGGTGGAACCCATGAAGGTGATCGGGGCCTATGCCATCGCCACAGCCATGAGCCCCCAGCAGATCATGGCCTCGGGGATTCTCATGGGCACCTGCCTGCTGGTCATCGGTGCCACCGGGGCCATCGCCCTCATCGGCAAATACACGCCCAAGGCGGTCATCCGGGGGGTACAGCTGTCCACGGGCACCCTGCTCATGGCCGAAGGGATCAAGTTCATGATCGGCAAGACCAAGCTTCAGGTGCTGCACCAAATAGCGGAACCCTATTTGACCGTACAGCAGATAGGCCCGATCCCCGTGGGCTTAGTCATCGGGATCATCGGCGCGGTCCTCACCCTGCTGCTGCTGGAAAACAAGCGGATGCCGGCCGGCCTCATGATTGTGGCCACGGGTATTCTCATCGGCTTGTTGATGGGGACCCGTCAGGGGCTGGGAGACATCCGGCCGGGACTATATCTGCCACGGATCCTGCCCCTGGGCTTTCCCGAAGGCCCGGATTTCACCTTTGCCCTGCTGGCACTGGTGTTGCCCCAGATGCCCATGACCATCGGCAATGCGGTGATCGCCGAGATGGACCTGTCCATCAGCTATTTCGGCACCGCCGCCCGGCGGGTGACGGGCAGGGCCCTGTGCGTGAGCATGGCCCTGGGAAATTTCCTCAGCGCCCTGCTCGGTGGCATGCCCCTGTGCCACGGCGCCGGCGGCCTGGCCGCCCACTATCGCTTCGGCGCCCGGTCCGCCGGTTCCAACCTAATCATCGGGGCCATCTTCATCCTGCTCACCCTGTTGCTGGGCAACCATATCCTGGCCCTGTTCAACCTGATCCCCATGGCCATCCTCGGTGTGCTGCTCCTGTTTTCCGGCAGCCAACTGGCCCTGACCGTCCTGGACATCAAGGAACGCAAGGAGATGTTCGTGGTGGTGACCATCCTGGGCATCACCCTGGCGTCCAACCTGGCCGCCGGATTTATTGTCGGCATCGCAATAGCTTATCTCCTGCGGTCGCAAAAATTCACCGTATAATCCCTTGACGTCCCGAGAGGGACCCCTGCTTTGCAGTCACAACCCCGGTTGTGGCATCGCTGGACGACAAATGATCCTGCAGCCGGCTGTACATGCAGCAACGGATATACCCTCGCGGTCGCATCACCTTCTTCCCCTAAACTTATCCAATTGATTGCCGATATTAGGCATCACGCGGCACCAATCGATAGGCCCGCTGTTCAAATCTTATGAATAGGGTGCATTTATGCTGAACCTGCGATCATTGCGCGACCTGCCCAAAGTCATCGCGCTCTTGGTAATCATTACCTGCATTCTGGTACCCTCGGTTTTAATTGTGGTTTGGAAAACCGGCACGTTTCAAGACGAATCCCAACGTATCGAGGCCGAGTACCTGGCCCAGAAAAAGATAGAGCTTAAAGATCGGCTCCAGAATGTGCTGGCCCTGGTTAAAACCAAGCGCACGGTCATGAAGACCATCGGTAAGGAAAAGATCAAAGATCAGGTGGCGACTGTCCATTCGGTCCTGTCCCGCATGGACGCGGAATGGCGGGTCAAAATGGACAAGGAGGATCTGCAGCGGCTGCTCCGACACAATATTCAGGCCTTTGACGACAGCAACAGGAAAGGACACCTCGTCATCCTGGATCGATCCGGAGATTTTGTCTACCCCCTGGCGGAACCGATGCCGGTCCGGGATGATATCCGGAAAATCAGGGATGAGGATGGCGATCGGTTAATCGACACCCTCATCCCCACGGTTTTCCGATTCGACGATGTTTACCGAACGTTTTCAACCACCAGCGGGGAAAACGGGAAAACAACGGAATATATAAGCTACTTCAGGTTGTTCCGTCCCGACGAGTGGATCATCGGCTATGTGGTCGATCAGGCTGACCTGGAGGCTGCGCTCCAGGCTGAAATCTTACAGATCCTCCAAAACTTCAGATACCGTCTGACCGATTACATCATCACCATCGGGACCAATGGCTATCTCCTGAGCCATGGCACCCAGGCCGAACTGATCGGCAGGAAGGCGGTAGATGTACGCAACGACCAGGGCGTCTACGTGGGAAAAAAAATCGTGGCGGCCGCGGCATCGGACAGAAACGGCGGCTTTTGCCGCTATGACTGGCTGAATACCAAAACGGGTCAGGTTGAACCGAAAATCACCTATAGTGTGGTCATCCCGGAATGGAACTGGACCATCGCCACAGGCGTTTATCTTAACCCGGTCTATACCCAGATTGAGGGAAGCCGGCAGCTGATGAAACAACGACTGATTGACGAGTTTCTGATCAACTGCGCCATGTGGCTCGTCTGCCTGGGGGGGACCTGTTTTTTTGTCGTCTGGGCCCGCCGAAAATTTTCAGCGGATGTGGATACCTTCGTAAGCTTCTTCCAGCAGGTCGCATACCAGGACGAGCGAATCAACGCGGATGAGCTTGAGATGTTAGAATTCAAACAGCTGGCCGGGTATGCCAACGAAATGGTGGAAACCCGCAGCTACGCCCTGACGGCGTTGGAGAACCAGCGCCAGCAGATGCTTACCCTCTCTCGTGCCATCGAGCAGAGCCCGGTATCGGTTGTTATCACCTCACCGGACGGCACCATCGAATATGTGAATCCCTATTTTGAAACCATCAGCGGATACTCGGCCAAGGAAGCCGTGGGGCGCAATCCCCGAATCCTGAAATCCGGCCGACATTCCGGATCATTGTACCAGCAGATGTGGCAGACGCTGAAAGGCGGCAAACCCTGGTCCGGAGAAATCATCAATCGGCGCAAAGACGGCAGCCTCTATTGGGAGCGGGCCCACATCTCGCCGGTATTCGACGAAAAAAAAGCCATCGTCCATTTTGTGGGTGTGAAAGAGGACATCACCGAGCACAAACAAGCGCTGGAGGATCTCAATCGTGCCAAACAGGATGCCGAAGCGGCCAGTGTCGCCAAGAGTCAGTTTCTGGCCAATATGAGCCACGAGATCCGTACACCCATGAACGGGGTGATCGGGATGCTGGGCCTGATGATGGATACGGAGATGACCGACGAGCAGCAGGACTTTGCCCGCACGGCCAAGGTCAGCGCCAACTCCCTGCTCTCCATCATCAACGATATTCTCGATTTCTCCAAAATCGAAGCCGGTAAGCTGGAACTGGAAATGCTGGATTTCAACTTCCGCGATATGATGGAAGATGTAATGGAAATAATGTCTGTCCATGCCTTGAACAAGGGCATCGAGCTGACCAGCTATATTCACCCCGACGTACCCTCCTGGGTTAACGGGGATCCGGGACGGATCAGGCAGATTCTGATCAACCTCACCGGCAATGGGATCAAGTTTACCGGGCAGGGGGCGGTTGCCGTACACGTTGAACTGGAGAGGATGGACGGGGGCACGGTGGCGCTCTTAATCGATGTTCAGGACAACGGCCCCGGGATCCCTGCCGACCGCGTGGACCGTCTTTTCAAATCCTTCTCACAGGTGGATGCGTCCACCACCCGTAAACACGGCGGCACCGGGCTGGGCCTGGCCATTTCCAAACAACTGACCGAACTGATGGGCGGAAGCATCGGGGTTGAATCCCAGCCGGGTAAAGGCGCCCGGTTCTGGTTTACCCTGGTACTTGAAAAGCGGTCGCCCCCCGAAGGCGCCAATCGTATCTCGCCGGCGATCATCCAGGGCAAGCGAGTCCTGGTGGTCGATGACAACCCGACCAACCGAGACCTTTTCTGTGCCTACCTCAACACCTGGGGCTGTCGGTTCGACACCGCATCCAGCGGCAAAACGGGCCTTGAGAAATTACATGATGCCGCCACGGATACGCCATTCGACGCCGCCCTGGTGGACTTCATGATGCCCGGCATGGCCGGCGACCACCTCGGTCAGGCCATCAAAAAAGATCCTGCGATCCAATCAACCGCCCTGATCATGCTGACCTCCCGCGGACTGCGGGGAGACAGCCAACGCATGAAGGAGATCGGGTTTGCCGGATACCTCACCAAGCCGGTGAAACGCCAGCACCTGTTCGAATGCCTGGTAAGGGTGCTTGCCGGTTCACCCCAGGCAGCCTCGGGGTTGCATCCCTCGGAGCCCATGGTAACCCGGCACTCGATCGATGAAGCCCGGCAGAAAGAACGACGCCTGCTGTTGGTTGAAGACAACGTGGTGAGCCAGAAAGTCGCGCTGCTGATACTGAAAAAGATAGGCTGCCGGGCGGACGTGGCCAACAATGGACGCGAAGCGGTTGAAGCCTTGAAGCAGGTTCCCTACGATCTCGTGCTGATGGATCAGCAGATGCCGGAAATGGACGGGCTGGAAGCCACTCGGGCCATCCGTGCCTCAGCCGATGTCATCAACAGCCGCGTGCCCATCATCGCCATGACCGCCAATGCCCTTAAAGGCGATCGGGAACGCTGCCTGGAAGCCGGTATGGACGATTACCTCTCCAAGCCGGTGAAACCGGACCAGCTGAAAAACAAACTCGACCAATGGCTGATTGCGGCGAAGAAAAATTGAATCGTACAAGAAAGGCCGGGGACAATTCTCAGCCGCCGGACAAAAGGAATTTAAAATCGATGGAGGATGATGCGCAAACGGGGCCAACGTTCCCGTCACGGTCCTCATAGGCGTCGGCGATGAATGCGCATGGGATCTGACGTGCCCCCTGGTGTGTCACCCATTCATCAACCCCCTGATTCCTGACCCTCCCCTATACCGCCGCGTCACTGTCTCACGGTGGCCAGCTTCAGCGCCAGTCCCACGAAAACAACACCGGCCACCCGGTTCATGATCACCTGAGTCTTGGGTGAACGGTTGAGCCACTGGCCGATGGACCCGGCCAGCAATGCAATACTGCCAAACACCAAAA
>RCNG010001705.1_pt1 | contig 10954 bp, 10 predicted proteins | sample 2041371 | NCBI WGS metagenome assembly RCNG01 (sample SAMN09708227, study PRJNA481090) | Marine sediment metagenome, whole genome shotgun sequencing project. | biome: marine sediment; feature: ocean; material: sediment; isolation source: Sewage treatment plant 1 marine sediment (STP1) ... | reverse complement strand
GAATCGCCGATCCGCAGGAGCGATCTCCTCGTTGATTCGCGGTGATGGGCCGTTGCGGTTCGCGGTACTCGGAGCAGTGGCGAACCAGTCCTCGGCGTCAGCCAGCCACGTCGTCATGTCCGACGAACCGCTCGAATCGGAGACGGGCCGCCAATTCACCGGTGACTCCGTTGCGAGCACCGAATTCCTGGGCCCGGTCCTCGCCCATGTAGCGGCCACCGATGGCGGTGGCTATACGGCGCACCTCGTCGAGATCGTCGACCAGTTCGACCACCCCCTCGACCATCACATACCCGTAGGGCGGCTCCTGGTAGTCGACGACCAGAGATGCCCTGGGGTCGATTGTGAGGTTGCGTGCCTTGACGCTCTCATGCCAAGTGTTGAAGACGAGGTCCTCACCTTCGACGACGAACCACACGGGGACAACGTGGGGGCGTCCGTCGCGCCTCACGGTGGCGAGCTTCCCCGTACGCGTTCCTGCCGATAGGAACGCCAGCGCCTCTTGCTTCGTCATTGTGTTCATAGGGGTCGAGCCTATTCGCCCTCAGGCTCGGGGTGTGCAGCTTTGTTCGACGCGGTCATCTTCGGCGGTCAACCGACCGACTCCGACACGCCGGAGCGCTCCGCTGCCGTGACCGGCAGGTCGCCGCTGCGCCGACGGATCCAGTCCACGACGAGATCGTTCAGTCGATCAGTCTCGATGAGGAATGCGTCGTGGCCCTGTGGCTCGTCGAGGAGCGCGAACTCGGCGTTGCCCAGCGATCGGGCCAGTTCTGCGCCCTCGCTCGCGGGATAGAGGACATCCGAAGAGATGCCGACCACGAGCGCCGGGGTCTTCACGTTCCGGAGCACGGCCTCTGCGGGACCTCGGCCGCGACCAAGGTCGTAGCCGTCCATTGCTGCGAGCAGTGTGAGATACGTGTTTGCATCGAACCGTTCCACGAGCTTCGTGCCCTGGTGTCGAAGGTACGACTGCACGGCGAATCCGCCGTCGCCCTGTTCGACGCGTCCGAATCGCGAGGCGAAGTTGTCGGGGCTGCGATACGTGCACATCGCGATCATGCGGGCCGTTGCCAGGCCGTTGTCGGGGCCACCGCCGCTCCGGTAGTGCCCATCGCGGAACCCGGGATCAGTGACGATGGCGTGGCGCTGGGCCTCGGACAATCCAATCGCCCACGGCGACTGCGCCGCTCCGGTACCGATCGGGACGATCGCATCGACCCGTTGGGGATACATCAGCGCCCACTCGAGCGCCTGCATCCCGCCCATCGAACCGCCGATGACGAGGCGGAGCCGCGCAACACCGAGGTGGGTGAGCAGCAACGCCTGGAGCCGCACCATGTCACGGATCGAGACGTCGGGGAAGTCCGGCCCGTGGGGGGCGAAGCGGCCGGGCTTCGTGCTGGTCGGGCCGGTCGTGCCGGAGCATCCGCCGAGGACGTTGGCGGCCACGATGTAGTCGCGGGATGGGTCGAACACCTTGTCGGGTCCGAACAGTCCCTCCCACCAGTCGTCCGCGTCCGGCGAGCCGGTCAAGGCGTGACAGATCAGGGTGGCTTCGGCCTGCGGATCACCCCAGGTCCGATAGGCCACCCTCACCCCATCGAGGCTTCCCCCTCCCTCGAGGTGGAAGACGCCCGGCAGGTCGAGGTGGTGCGCCGTCACGCTGCCGCCTCATCAAGGCCGGCTCGTGCGAACGAGGTGGCGAAGTCGGCGATGATGTCCTCGATGTGCTCGATGCCGACCGATACGCGGATCAGGTCGTCGGTGACGCCGGCCGACTCCAACTCCTCCGCGCTGAGTTGCTGATGGGTCGTCGACGCCGGATTGATGACCAGCGTCTTCGCATCCCCGACGTTGGCGAGGTGCGACGCCAACTCGACCGAGTCGATGAACCGGCTCGCAGCCTCCGCTCCACCCCGGATACCGAATGACAGCACGGATCCGTAGCCGTTGGTGAGGAGTCGCTTCGCCGCTTCGTGATCCGGGTGTTCTTCGAGGCCCGGGTAGTTCACCCACTCGACGGACGGATGGATCTGGAGCCACGTGGCGAGTTCGAGTGCGTTGTCGACGTGGCGCTGAACTCTGAGCGATAGCGTTTCCACGCCCTGGAGGAGGAGGAATGCGTTGAACGGACTCAAGCACGCGCCGATGTCCCGGAGTCCCTCGACTCGTGCCCGGATCGCGAACGCGATGTTCCCGAACGGTCCCTCGGGGCCGAACGTTTCAGCGAATCGGAGTCCGTGGTAGCCGGGGGAGGGCTCAGTGAACGCGGGGAACCGGCCGTTCGACCAGTCGAAGTTGCCGGAATCGACGATGATCCCGCCGATCGAGGTGCCGTGTCCGCCGATCCACTTCGTCGCCGATGCCACGACGATGTCGGCGCCATGATCGATCGGGCGGCACAGGTATCCGGCGGCACCGAACGTATTGTCCACGACGAGCGGGACGCCGGCGTCGTGGGCGACCCGGGCCAGTTCCGGCAGATCGGCCACGTTGAAGCGGGGATTCCCGATCGATTCGACATAGAGCGCCTTCGTCCGGTCGTCGATGAGCTCCGCGAATCTGGCAGGATCGTCGCCGTCCACGAACCGAACCTCGATGCCGAGGCGATCAAACGTCACCTTGAACTGGTTGTATGTGCCGCCGTAGAGGTAGGAGGTCGAGACGATATTGTCGCCTGCCTCTGCGAGCGTGGTCAGGGCTGTGAACTGCGCGGCCTGACCGCTCGACGTTGCGACCGCCGCGACGCCACCCTCGAGGGCGGCGATGCGCTTCTCGAACACGTCGGTGGTCGGATTCTGGATTCGGGTGTAGATATTGCCGAACTCTTCGAGGGCGAACAGCTTCGCTCCGTGCTCGGAGCTGTCGAACGTGTATGAACTCGTCTGGTAGATCGGAACGGCCCGTGCGTTGGTGCCCGGCGCCGGTTCCTGGCCTGCGTGGACTTGCAGGGTCTCGTATCGATAGTCGCTCATCTGTTGTCCTCCCGGGGATCGATGATCGTGATCGGTTGGGGAGGGTCGTTCAACGAAAACGATCCGCCCCGTTGCCGGTGCGGATCCTTCGTTGGTCAGTTGGTGGTCGTTGCTACGCGACGACTCCGCACGGCTTCATATGGGCCATGGGCATCATCATGTTGGTGCGTGCAGCGGTCATTGGCGTGGGAAGGTAGTGCCGATCTCCCTCCCGTGTCAAGGCTTGTTGATCGAGCGGCTCGTCAGCCGTTCTCGGCGACGCGGCGCACGACGTCGGCAGTCGCTTCGATGACAATCTGTTGCTGCTCCTCTCGCGTGATCGTCGCCGGGTTGTCTCCGCGTTGGTCGCCGTACCAGCCGAAGTAGGCGTGATTCCCGCCCTCGATAGCGACAAACGCGGTGTCGTTGGGGAGTCGGGACTTGGAGTCCTCGACGTCTTGGACGGTGGTGAGACCGTCGAGCGTGCCGAAGACGGACGCCACATCTCCGTTCCACGCGGTCAGGTCGACGCCGTCCTGCGGGTACGCGGCCCAGAGGACCAGACCGTTGATCGTGTCCTGGTGATCCGAGGCATATCCCGCTGCCATGACACCGCCGAGCGAGTGTCCGGCGATGGTCCATGTCGCGATTCCGGGATTGGCCTCGACAACCCCGTCGGCCCGGTTGCCACCGAGAATCGCCAGGCTGAACGGCATGGGGACGATCGCCACGAACGCCCCGTTTTCCGCAAGAGCCCTTGCGGCAGGCGCATAGGAGCGTGGCTCGACGAACGCGCCGGGATAGATGATGACGCCCGACGTAGCGCTCGTGCTCGGTGTGAAGGTGATGGGCCGTCCGTCGTCAACCACAACGGTCGCACTTGACTCCATTGCGGGCAGGGCCTCGGGCATCGGTCCCTTGGTGAGGATCGGTGGCACGATCAGGATGGCGGCCACGAGGAGCACGGCGATCACAGCCACCACGATTCCGACGATCTTCAACGCACGCCGCATGCTCTGACCTCCGTCTAGCAACCGTCTGGCAAGGCGTCGCCCATTGTCGCGGCCTTCGACACGGTATGGCCCCGGGCGAGCTGGTGTCATCCGGCGACGCTCATGCCTCCGTGTGTGGTCTCCGAGGCCCCTTCGGTTCCCGGGTCGCATCGGCCTGGGCGAGCGTCGAACGCTTGGCGGTTCTGAATCGGTGGAGGGTGATTTCACGTGCGGTGGCGTGATCGATGATCGGGTACGGGTAGGTGCCGCCGAGGGTGACACCGGCTGCGGCGGTCTCCAGTGGCCGCTCCCACGGAGCGTGGACGGCCGGCGCCTCGAGCGACGCGAGCTCGGGGACGTACCGACGGATGTAGACGCCGTCCGGATCGAAGCGGCGGCTCTGCGCAATCGGGTTCATGATGCGGAAGTAGGGGGCGGCATCGGCGCCGGTGCCGGCGACCCACTGCCAGTTTCCGACGTTCTGAGCGATATCGGCGTCGATGAGCAGGCGACGGAAATGGCGTTCTCCGACCCGCCAATCGATCCCGAGGTCCTTGACGAGGAACGATGCGGTGATCATCCGCATTCGGCCATGCATCCACCCCTCCGAGCGCAGCTGGCGCATCCCGGCGTCGACGATCGGATAGCCGGTCTCACCGATCTTCCAGGCAGTGACCGCCTCCTCATCGTCCTCCCACACGATCGACGCGAGGTTCTCCCGAAACGGTGCATCGACGGTGTGGGGGGAGTGGGAAAGGGTCTGCGCGTAGAAATCGCGCCACGCAATCTGGCGGACGAAAGCCTGTCGCCCCGGCGTTGCTGAACCGACAACCTCGGCGACTCGCCGTGGCGAGATCGTCCCGAACTTGAGATCGGTGGAGAGATGCGATGTGCGGTCGAGGTCCGGTCGGTTGCGATCGTCCTCGTAGTTGTCGACGATCTCGAGGAAGCGGTCGAGGCGCTTGCGTGCTCCGATCTCGCCGACCTCCATGATCGGCTGACCCGCACGCGGAAGGTCAGCGCCCGCCACCCCAAGCACCGTCGGGGCTCGGGCCACCTGCCACGGCTCGATCGGGGTTGCCATCCAGGTCCGGTAGTACGGCGTGAACACGCGGTACGGGGTGCCGCCGCCGGTGAGCACGGTGCCCGGGGGGTGCACCACGGCGCCGTCGAGGCACTCGACATCGGCGTCTACGGCCGCTCGGACGGCCCCGTCGCGTCGGCGGGCGAAGGGCGTGTAGTCCCGATTCCAATAGACGGTGTCGTGGGTCCCGGCGAGCCTCGGAATTGCCGTCTCCGGTGGTCCGGTCGTGATCGTGAGCCGTCCCCCGAGTTGGCGGAGTTGTGTGTCGAGCGCGCGCACGTTGTCGAAGAGGAGGTTGCGGCGGAGCTCGCCGGCCGCACCGATCAGGCGATCGTCGAGCACAAAGACTCCCTCCACCGCGTCGTGGTCGATCGTGGCGTTCGCCCAGGCTGGGTTGTCGGTGAGCCGGAGGTCGCGGCGGAACCAGACCAGGGCACTCATGCTCCCGGGTTGGTCGGCGGGCGGCCACCCGGTGCCTCGATTGATGTGTCTTCCGCCTCCGCTGCGATGCGGCGCGCCATGTTTCCGAAGATGAAATGGTGGAACGGGAGCAATGCATACCAGTAGAGGCGACCGGTGAGGCCCCGGGGGCGGAAGTAGGCGGTCTGTTGCAGCACGCGGTGATCCCCGGCTGGCTCGACGCTCCACTCGAGCCAGGCATCGCCCGGGAGACGCATCTCGGCGGAGAGCTGGAGGCGGCGGCCGGGTTCGACCGCTGTGACGCGCCAAAAGTCGATCGTGTCTTCGAGTCGGACGTCTTGCGGATGCCGCCGGCCGCGACGCAGACCGACACCGCCGACAATGACATCGATGAGGCCGCGAAGGCGCCACGCCCAGTCGAAGCCGTGATATCCGACATCGCCGCCAATGCGGCTGAACGATCGGAAGACGTCACTCGGCTTGGCGGTTGTCTCGACCTCTTTGTGGTCGAGGAACAGTGTGCCGCCGCTCCACGAAGGATCACCCTCGAACGGCTGTGCCGGTCCGGTCGTCGCATCGGACCAGCGCGTGTCAACGCTGAAGTCCTCGCTGCTTTCGAGCGCTCGCTCGATTGCTAGATCGAGCGGCGTCGGTTCGATGCCGAAACGCTCCTCGGCCGTGCGGTCGTGGACAATGACCTCGTTCTTGAGCGAGTCGACGAGCGGTCGAGCGACGCCGACAGGGAGCGGTGTGACGAGTCCAATCCAGAGCGAGGAGAGGCGCGGGGTGAGTACCGGGACGGGGACCACCAACCGGCGCGGAAGGCCGGCGACCCGAGCGTAGGCCTGCATCATGTCGAGGTATGAGAGAGTCTCGGAGCCACCAATCTCATACACCGTGTGTCCGGGAGCATCCTCGCGGAGGACGGCGACCAGGTACATCAGCACGTCACGAATCGCAATGGGCTGGCACCGTGTCTGAACCCACGACGGCGTCACCATCGCGGGAAGGACCTCGGTCAGGTACCGCAGCATTTCGAACGAGACCGAGCCGGATCCGATGATTACGGCAGCTCGTAGTTCGGTTACCGGCACCGGCCCAGACGCAAGAGCGCGTCCGACCTCGTGACGGCTCCCAAGGTGCGCCGAAAGCCGATCGTCTTCGTCCCCGAGTCCACCGAGGTAGACGATACGGCCGACACCGGCCGCCGTTGCTGCCTCTGCGAAGTTGTGGGCGGCGATACGGTCCGCATCCCGGAAGCTGTCGGCACCGCCCATCGAGTGGATGAGGTAGTAGGCGATGTCGCAACCCTGGAGGGCCGGAGCGAGAGTGTCCGGTTCGAAAACGTCGGCATGGACCGCCTCGACATCTTCACTCCAGGATCGCCCGTCGAGCTTCCCGGGGTTCCTCGCAAGGCAGACCACCTCGTGCCCCTCGGCGATCAATCGGGGGACCAAGCGCCCTCCGATGTATCCAGTTGCTCCGGTGACGGCGATTCTCACAGTGTTCCTCTCTCTCCACCGTACTTCGAAGCTGCGGCGCCGGCCGGATCGAATCCGTGAGAATCAGCCACTGGAGCGCGCCACGCTCATTCCTACAACTTTCTGCAACTGAATCTCATCCACCCGACCCGGTGGCTTCGTAGTAAGTCCAAGCAACCCCATAAGGAGGGGATGAACTATGAAGAAGCTCATTGCGGTATTCGCCGCAACCTTGATGGCTCTGGCGATTGCAGCACCCGCAATGGCCCAGAGCGAAGCCCGTATCCACTTGATTCACGGAATCCCGGACACTCCGGTTGATGTGTACGTCGCCGACGAGGTGGTCTTCGCCGACTTCAACTTCGGTGACACGCAGGATCTATCGTCGCTCGCCGGCGCAACCCTGGTCAACCTGCAGGTGAAGCTTGCCGGAACCGACACCGTAGCGATCGACGCCGGTGACACGGATCTGCCGGCTTCGGGCAACTACTCGATCATCGCCAACCTCGATGCCTCGGGTACGCCGACCCTGACGGTGTTCGCCAACGACACCGCTGCGATCGACGCCGGCAACGGCCGTCTCCAGGTCCGTCACACCGCTGCCGCCCCGGCCGTCGATGTGAAGGCTGATGGCGCCGTGGCGTTCAGCAACCTCAGCAACCCGAATGAGGCCAAGGCCGATCTCCCGGCTGCGACCTACAGCGTCGAAGTGGTTCCCACGGGCGCCGATGAGCCGGTCGTCATTGGTCCGGCGGACATCGCGGTTAAGGACGGCGAGTCGCTGATCGTCTACGCCGTCGGATCGCTCGAAGGCGCGACGCTGACCGTGTTGACGGAGTCGATCACCGGTCTTGGTGCCGCTCCTGCGGCCGTCCAGACCGGGAACAGCCCCGTCGACAGCGGCATGTCGACGACAGCCGTCGCCGGGATGCTGGTCATTGCCACCATTGCAGTTGGCGGAGGTCTCACCCTCGCCCGCCGCTCGAACTGACGACAAATCAGTCAACGAAGGAGAAGGTTGGGGGCGGGACACTGAGTCCCGCCCCCAACCGATTGTGAAGACATGAGATTCCCAGCCGCCACCATTCTCCTGCTGATCGCCCTGGTCGGCGCCGCGTGTAGCTCGGCTTCCGCCGATCTAGTCGACGAGGCCCCAGCTCCCACAACGACCATTGCTGCACCCGTCACCACCACAACGGTGCCAATCGAGGAGCCGACATCCACAACGCCCCCCCGTTCCCCGCTCGGAGACTCCGTGGTACCGCTGGGATCAGCCCGGTACGACATCGACGATCATGTGGACAACGGTCCGACCCCGACCTCGATCTCGATCGAAGGCGTCGGGGTTGCCGACGCTCCCGTGATTGATGTGGGTGTCGAGGAGAACGGTGACATGGAGATCCCAGGCGCCGACACTGTTGGCTGGTATCGATTCAATCCAACACCCGGCGAACCGGGGTCCTCCGTCCTTGCAGCTCACATCTCATACAACGGCGAACCCGGCGTCTTTCGCTATCTCGCCGACGTGAAGATCGGTGAACGGGTCGTGGTCACGTTCGATGATGGTACGACAACCGAATTCGAGATCGTCGAGCTCGCCCAATACGACAAACAGGAGCTGCCGACCGACCGCATCTTTGCCAAGGACGGAGAACCGGTCTTGACCCTGATCACCTGCGGAGGCGACTTCAACCGCTCACTGAGCAGCTACGAAGACAACATCGTCGCCTACGCCGTCCCCATCAGTGGCTGACGTCCGTCGTCCCGCTTCCGGTCGCGAGGGCCGGCATGGTCATCCATCTGGTCGCTACGCTCCGAAGTGATTCCCGAAGCCGGCGGCAACGGTTCCGACTGCATCGATGGGAGAGCGTATGAAGATCGTCGTCACTGGATCTGGTGGGCTCATCGGGCGACCCCTCGTGGCCGCTCTCTTGGACGCCGGACACGAAATCACTCGTCTCGTACGGCGCACGACGCAAGCCCCCGACGAGGTTGAGTGGGACCCCGCTGGCGGAACGATCGACGCTGCAGGTCTCGAGGGTGTCGACGCAGCGATTCATCTTGCCGCTGCCGGGATCGGCGACCGGCGCTGGACTGACGCGTACAAACAGGAAATACTCGACAGCCGTGTGAACGGGACGAACCTGCTCGCATCAACTCTCGCCGAACTTGATCCCAAGCCGTCCGTCATAGTGTCGGCGTCTGCGATCGGCTGGTACGGCGATCGCGGCGACGAGATTCTTGACGAGACGGCATCACCTGGGACGGGATTCCTCGCGGACGTCGCTGCAGCATGGGAAGACGCGGCCGAACCCGCTGAGGCCGCAGGCATCCGTGTCGTTCATCCACGCAGCGGCATCGTCCTTTCCCGGGACAGTCTCACCCTCCGACGTCTGCTGCTTCCGGTCAAGCTCGCGGTCGCCGGGAAGATGGGCTCCGGGGATCAGTGGTGGAGCTGGATCACCATGGAAGATGAAGTCCGAGCCCTGATCCATCTCGCCGTGGCTTCGGACCTCGCGGGCCCCGTGAACCTGACAGCGCCGAATCCGGTTACGAATAGGGAGTTCATCTCGACGCTTGGGCAAGTCTTGGGGAGGCCGACAATCCTGCCGACTCCCTCTTTCGCGCTCAAGGCGATCCTTGGCTCGGAGCTGGCGGATACGTTGGTTCTTCAGTCGGACCGCGTAGTGCCGGTCCGCCTCGAGGCCGACGGTTTCGAGTTCGAGTCGCCCGTCCTCATCGACGCGCTTCGTTCGGTGCTTCACACCAGGAGTTGACTCCGAACCGCGCGAACCGTGGGATCGCGTCGTGGTGTGATGGCGATAGAGTGCGGCTCCAGCGGAGCCGGCTCGTTGACTGGGGTGCTCCTCCGCTGAATTCGCCTGCCAACAAGGAGAATCAGCATGGTATCGACGGTCAAAGTCACCGACTCAGTGTTCGGTCGCCTCCGAACCTACAACTGGGTTATGGGCGGCCTACACCTCTTGCAGGCCATCCTCATCCTCCTGCTCGCCACGGATTTCGCTCTTCCGGTGACGGCGTCGTTCCTCGAGGGTCCACCCGGAACGCCGGCTGGCGCTCCGACCACGCTGTTCGATCTGTCAATCGCGTGGGGCGTGGTGACGTTCCTGTTCTTGTCTGCCCTGTTCCACTTCATCGTGGCCAGCCTCGGATCCTCTCGCTACCGCGACCAGTTGTCGCGCGGCCAGAACCAGTTCCGGTGGATCGAGTACTCGCTGTCGTCGTCGGTGATGATCGTGCTGATTGCGATGCTGACGGGAATCAGTGACGTGGTTGCGATCGTCGCCCTGTTTGGTGTCAACGCCGGCATGATCTTCTTCGGCTCTGTGCAGGAACGGTACGAGGCCCCAGGTGGATCCCTCTGGCCGTTCTGGCTCGGTGTCATCCTCGGAATCGTGCCGTGGCTCGCCATCGGCATCTATCTTGTCTCACCGGGCAGCGATGCTCAACCCCCGGGCTTTGTGTATGGGATCTATGTGTCGCTGTTCTTGTTCTTCAACACCTTCGCCATCACGCAGTTGCTGCAGTACAAGAAGGTTGGTCGGTGGAGCAACTACCTCACCGGCGAGCGGACCTACATCATTCTGAGCCTGCTGGCGAAGAGTGCGCTCGCCTGGCAGGTGTTCGCAAGCACGCTCGCTCCCTCCTAGGGCCGACGGTCTGCAACCTGGAAGCGCTGTCGTTCTGCGGGCTGCAGCCGCCAAATAGGACGTCGCGTACCCTGGGTACGCGAGAGTGGACGCGGAAGAGGGGGCCGGCTGACTGGTGCCGACCCCCTCTTCTCCTGGGTCCGATGCGAGAGAAAGGACTCGCATCGGTGATTGTCAGCTCGCCGGGACGAGGACTGCGTCGATCACATGGATGACGCCGTTGCTCGCCATGACATCGGCGGTGACGACGGTCGCCACCTCGTTGATCACGACGCTTCCGTCGACGACGGCGATCGAGAGATCGTTGCCTTCGAACAGGGTCGGGACGTCCACCGGTGCGAGTTCGATG
>RCNG010001703.1_pt1 | contig 10959 bp, 12 predicted proteins | sample 2041371 | NCBI WGS metagenome assembly RCNG01 (sample SAMN09708227, study PRJNA481090) | Marine sediment metagenome, whole genome shotgun sequencing project. | biome: marine sediment; feature: ocean; material: sediment; isolation source: Sewage treatment plant 1 marine sediment (STP1) ... | reverse complement strand
AAACGCACGGTGCTCATTCCGCGACCCGGAGATTCCCCCACACGGCGGAGTTGAAGCGCGTAGGGTCGGCCGAGTGCCAGGTGGTGTGGTTCGCGACGATCCGAGTCGGCGCGCCCGTGGGTCGTGAGAGCTCGGTGGGATCCCCCCTCTTGCCGATGCTTGGCTTGCGGGCGCGCCATCCTTGGTCTGCGAATCTGTCACAGGCCACGGATACGGTCGCCACATGGAGATTCACCAAGTTATCGGACTCGTTGCAGCTCAGATCGTCATCGCTCCGGCAGCGTACGCTGCGTCAGCCATCATCGAGTCCCTTCTTCACGTGATCGCACGACGACGGCTCGCCACTTCCGTAGTCGTTGACAGCGATTGGATCGATCCGAGGGTGGGCTTCTTCATCGTGTGGGTGACCTTCAATGCGATCTTCATGATGTTCGCAGGAGTGGTGTGAGCGACGTTGCTGCTTGATGAGTTTCCCCGTCACGCGTCTCGGGGTCTCCGGGGAGGCGGAGGGGACCACCCCACACGGCGCCGATCGCCCGGGTCGAAGTGTGCCGGTTCAGCTCAGAGGACCGAAGGCCCTGACTTCGATCGGGGCGGCGCCGGTGAAGATCACCACATTGACACCCTGATACTCGACGTGGATGCGCTCCAGTCTGATGTCGTCTTCGGTTGGGTCCTCGACCTCAATACCAGCTTGGGCCGCGACCGCAACAATCGCGTCGTAGGAACTCGCAAGTGCGCCCGGATCGAAGTATCGAGCAACCGCGTTGGCTTCGTCGCCAAACGGGCCGACACCGAACGTGTAGTCCGTCGCCGATACCAACTGGAATGATTCCGGGAGCGGGTAGGCATCGAGCACGCGGTTGAGATCGTCATGGCTGGGCTGGGAACTGCACGACACTACGAGGAGGGCGAGCACGCTGGCCACCAGGACACGGGCGACGGCGCCCGTTGATGTTCGCAAGGACATCAACAGACCCTCGGCCGTCTGGCCGAATACCTGAAGCCAGCTCGTCTCGCGCGGCGCGAGCGTTGCACGCAATGCTCTCAAACTGTGCGACCGGATCGTCGATGCCATCCGTGAGGTCGATCCTCGCCACAAGATCCTCCTCGAAGGCGACACGCCGTTCAATGGCTTCGGCGCCGAGACCCGCGGGCGCTCCCGCAATCAGGGCTGCAGGGTCAACCGCAGCCGTCTACGCCTGGGCGGTAACGAAGTCGATCAGTTGCTCGACCGCGTTGACGAGCGGGGTCTCGACGTCGCGGTACGACTCGACGGAATCCAGCACCTGCGACCAGAAGCGTCCCGGATCGACGTCGCGCCCCAGCCGACTGATGATCCCTTCCTTCCACGGTTGACCGTACGGCACGTCGGGCCAGGCCGCGGCTCCAATCGCCTCGGACTTGATCGCCTGCCAAATGTCAACGTAGGGATGGCCGCACACGAGCACGTCTTCGCCGGCGATCGCCGCGGCGATGCGCGACTCCTTCGAGCCATCGACGAGGTGGTCGAGCAGCACTCCAAGGCGCCGCTGCGGTCCCGGACGGAAGGCCGAAACGGCCGAAGGCAAGTCGTCGGCACCGTGCATCGGCTCGATGACCACAGCTGCGTCGCGGAGGTCGTTGCCCCAGATCTTCTCAATCAGTTCGGCGTCGTGTTGCCCCTCGACCCAGATCCGGCTCGCCCGAGCAACACGCGCTCGAGTGTGTCCGGCGTCGATCGAACCCGACGCCGTGAACTCTGGGCCCTTCTGCCGTCGCGGCACCGGTGAGCGCAGTGCCACGCGTCTGCCATTGTGCATGAACGCTCCGTCGTGAGCGGCGAAGGTCTCCGCGTGGCCCGAACCATCGGAGAGGACCACTCGTCCCCCCTGGACGAACTCAACCACTGTGCCGCTGAAAGACGATCCGGTGTGCTTGAGCACAATGCCCTCGGTGACGTCGAGAACCGGGTACTCGCGCCTGCGGAACGTCTCGAGGACGTCCGAGTTGTCCCAGCGGTCGCGATTCTTCATGGTCGATGAGCGTAGCCCTGCGAACCGTTCCCGCCGCGTCTCTGCGGAATGGAGCTCAGGATCCGTGGTTGGTGGGTCTCGCCTTGCGGGCTCCGATCCATGCCTGGCTGCGAGGAGACCACGGTCCGAAAGTGTCCGGGATCGCTTTCGCCAGAGAAATCATCGAGGGATGCCGCCCGCAAAGTGACCGGGCTGTGGGAACGAGGTCTCCTCCGATGCTCCGTCCTGTCCGCACTGCAGCCTGCCATGGCCGGGCCGGATTCCCGAGGCGACGCGTGAACGCCCGGCACCGGCGCGACCTGGAACCAACATCCACGCGATCGCCTCGTTCGCTTCCGGAATCGCGGCGATGCTCCTCCTCATGTATCTCGGCGTCGCCGCGCTCATCTTCGGCCTGATCGCATTGCGACAATCCAACCGCCGACGCGAAACCGGCGAACCAGAACAACGCGGCCCGTGGATGGCGATCTCCTCATCGTCCCCGATCCGAGTCGGACCTCCCCTGCCGGAGAGCAGCAATGGCACGATCGGAATCATCAGTTCTCCCTCTGTCTGTCACCCCCTGCGCTACGCCAACGGAGCCGCAGCAAATGGCGTGGAGAACCGCAGGCACCACACGAGAACCGATTGATGTATCTCGGGATCGAATTCGGCGGGGAGTTCATAGTTCTGCCCACCGACGTTGCCCTTGATCTTTCCGAGGTCGATGTAGTCGCCTGGCGTCCCTCCGGCATAGTCCTCGGATGGCAGCACCCAGACGTAGAGATCGGGACCGTTCTGGATATCAGTGTCGTCTTCGAACCGGAGCACGAACTGCCCGTCCTGTTCGTAGACGGTGGCCGTGCCTTCCGCCGAGTGGTCGATTCCGTAGAACGCCCCGGTGGCAATCGCGGCCGGTCCCGATGGTGCGTCCGTGGTCGTCGTCGTGATCGATGAAGAGGTCGTCGAGGTAGGGCCCTCCCCCGATCCGTCGGCAGGAGTGGTGGTCGTGGACGGCGGGGCCGTCGTAGTAGCTGTCGTCGTCAACGTGAATGCGTCCGACAGCGATTCCTCTACTGCGTCATCGACGAATAGTTTGTCTGGTCGGAAAGCAAGGAATGCGATGACCACAACGGTCAGGCCGACGCCGATGATCGGCCAGCGATAGCGCTTCAGGAACTCCACGATTTGTTCTCCCTCTCGTTGTCGGGATAGTCAACGGCATTCGACCGGCGCTGTGTTCCGCATCAACTGTGTGTTCCTTGTTTGTTCACAACGTCTCGGGAGGTCGCTGCATGGGTGCGGTAGCCTTCCGCACCCATGAACGAATTCATTCTCACGCTCAAATGCGCCGACGCCCGCGGCATCGTCGCCAGTTTCGCGACCGGCCTGCTCGAATTGGACGCCAATATCATCGCGAACAAGCAGTTCACCGATCACGCGACGAACACGTTTGTGATGCGCACCGTTTTCGAGGACGACCTCGAGGACCCAGCCGAGATTGCGGCGCATCTCGAGGAACGGGCGCGGTCGTTCGACGCCGACGTGCGCGTCCGGCGGGTTGACGACCAGCCGCGTGTGATGATCCTGGTCTCCAAGTACGACCACTGTCTCGTCGATCTGCTCAACCGGCATCACGCAGGCGAGTTGGCAGCGGAGATTCCGGTGGTGGTCTCGAACCACGAAGACCTGCGGAATGTCGTCGAGCGCGAAGGCATCGAGTTCCGGTATCTCCCGATCACTCCCGAGACCAAGCCCGAGGCCGATGCGGCGCTACTTGCCATGATTGAAGACGATCAGATCGATCTCGTGGTTCTCGCCCGCTACATGCAGATCCTCAGCGCTGAGGTGTGCGAAGTGCTCGAAGGCCGGGCGATCAATATTCACCACTCGTTCCTCCCCGGATTCAAGGGGGCGCGCCCCTACCACCAGGCGTGGGACCGCGGAGTGAAACTGATCGGCGCAACGGCGCATTATGTGACGGCGGATCTCGATGAGGGGCCAATCATCACGCAGGATGTGACCCCGGTGAACCACAGTGATACGCCTGCGACGATGGTGATCGCAGGGCGGGATATCGAACGGTTGGTGCTGTCGAAGGCCGTTCGGGCACACGTGGAAGAGCGTGTGTTCCTCATCGGTCACCGAACCGTCGTCTTCTCCTAGCTGCCTAGGCGTCGCTGGGGGGACTGGTCCCTGCGGCTGCCGCTGCGGTTGCGACGTCGGCAAGGTCCTGTGCGAATGCTTTGCGCGTGGCATTCTCGAACAGCTTCCCGACCGTGGCGGACATCACCTTGGCCATCGTGCTGACGGGCTTGCCCGAGAACGACATCGTGAGCAGGCTCCCGCCGGCTTCGTCCGCTGCCACGGTTTGGATCGTCCGATACTCTGCGCCGTGCGAACTTGCTTCGACCACATAGCGGTGCCCTGGGTCGATCTCCGTCACCCACATGTCCTCGGTAGCGGTCTTTCCAAACATGATCCGAGTCTCACGCCACTTGGTTCCGACCTGGAATCCCGCACCTTCATCCAGACGCTCAACATTCTCGATCCCCGAGATTGCCCCTGCAAAACCCTCGAGGTTCGTCATCACCGCCCACACGGCCTCGGGCGCCGCGTCGACGTGCCTGCTTGCCGTCACTTCCATCGAATCCTCCCCAGTCATGCCTGCGAGCCTATTCGACACACCAGCCCTGCGACCGAGGTTTCTTCAAGCACTGCTGACGATCGAACTGCCGAGAAGAGAACGACGGCGGCGGCCTTTCTACCAGCGGGCGCGCGCCTCTTCAGCAAACCCGAGAATCTCGTCGACGACGAATGAGCTGCCGTCTCCACCCGGGATGGTCCCCGACCAATGACCGAAGACCTGATGGACCTCGTTTCTCAACACGCCCAGGTTGGTGTTGGCGTGGCGATCGTGGATCGGCGCGAGGGTGAGATCGAGCGATCGATCTGCCGACCGTACCTGCCACGGCTGCATCGGGTCATTCCAGTCGTAGACCCATTCGAGGTCTTCTCCGATCTTGTGGAGATGCCCATCGATGAAGACGCCGTTTTCGGTGAACCCGGTTCCGTCGGTCCACTTGCCGCCGATCTGGATACCGATGCCTTCCCCGGTTGCGGCATACCCCGCTCCCCCGCCCCAGTTCCACTGTGTCTCATATGGCCAGCGGCCGCGACCCACATCAAGGATCCCCCAGGCCTCCCCGGCGGAGCCGCCGAACTCGACAACCTGATCGTCGCGGGTGAGTACGCCGGTGGCTGGGCGGGCTTGGTGCTTTGACGTGAACTGGAAACGCGTCGCAGACCACGGGATCACCACGTTCAGCGACTCGAGATCGGCCGGCTGGTCGATGGACGCTGAGAAGTGCGACCAGCTGCCGTGCTGCTCCTTCCAATAGGCCACGATCTCGGTCGCGTGGTCGGTGTAGGTGATCACGGCCCCAATGCCCGCGCCTCGATACTCGAGTCGGCCAGTTGCCGGACGGTCGGGCAAGTCGAGGCCACGAGCCAGCGGGATCATGGCGGAGTGGCCCCCGGTGCGGTGCGTGTGTGGCTCAATCCAGTCCACGGTGACGAGGCCCAGGTAGTCGATATCCGCGAACGTGACCGCGACCACGAGCTCCTCCGATTGGATTGCCCAGTAGTCCCACCGCTTGTTGCGTCCCCAGCTGCCGGCAAGATTCGCTCGATGCAGCAGCGAGCGCGACCAGCCTCGAGCGTTGGGGTTGAGCCGTGTACCTTCGGTGCCACACAGGTCTACGGCAGTGGTGATCTCGGGTTCTCGGGTCGTCATCGTCAGAGTCTGCCACACCGACTCGCTGCGCAAGCTGCCGGCCTACGCGTTGCGCGAATCGACTTCCTCGCGAGCGGTCTCGACCACGGATCGCGGGTCGAGTCCCATTGCCGTGAGCGTCCGAGCCGTGGCGCTGTGCTGGCTCCGTGCTGCGACCATGAGTACGTAGGCGCCGCAGAGTTGGGATTTGTCGCGCTTGGCGATCTGGACGACTTCAAGGAAGACCTCCCGAGCGGAAGGGGCGGTTCGCATGACCGGCCGCGGTTGGGTCGGCGCCTCCGGCAAGCGGCGATCGATGTCCGAGTCGTCAGCGTCGCTGCCAATCGACCGAAGCGCCTCGGTGTGCTGGGCTACCACCGCGACGGGAAAACCGTCTGGGTCGGCCCCCAAGCGTTCAAAGACGCGACGCGCGGAGCCTTCCTCGAAGCCGAGGCACGCTATCACCAGGTGTTCGGCCCCAGGTTCATCTTCTCCGGCTGCCAGGGCTTCCGACTCGGCGGTCACAAACATCGCCCGCATGAAGCGGATGTCGTACCTCCGGCTGCGACGCGTCATGCCGTCGCCTCCCGGTGCAAGCTCCTGTCGACTCGATGGGCGTATCGCTTATGCGCCGCTTGACGAGTCACGCCGAGTGCCCCGGCGATCTGGGACCATGTCCATCCCTGGTCGATCGCTGACTGAACCGATGCAAGCTCAAGGCGGTCGGCAAGCCGACGCAGTGAGAGCACCGCTGCAAGAGCCTCTGCGGGATCGTCCGGACTTGGCGGTGTGTACAGGTCGGCCATGCCGTCAACCCTAGTTGACAGTCGACTGAGCGTCAACGTAGGTTGACGGGTGTGGCTGAGCGATGCGGGGCAGAGGCCGCGTCGATCTCGGTCAACGGGAGCCGAACTTCGAAGCGTGCACCGCCCTCGTCGGCGTCGGCCACGCGGGCCGAGCCTCCGTGGGCTTTCGCTACCGCGTCGACAAGGGCGAGGCCCAACCCGGCGCCGCCTCCGTCGCGTGTGCGAGCGTCCTCGAGTCTCACAAACCGCTCGAAGACCCGGTCCCAGTCCTCCGCCCGTATCCCAGGACCGTCGTCGACGACGACGAGCTCAGCTTTCGAGTCGGATTGCTTCAGCACGATTGTGACGCGGCCCTCGGCGTGTCGAACGGCGTTGCTGATCAGATTCCGAACCAAGAGCGTGAGTTGGCGCTCATCGCCGCTGATGCGCACGGGCATCACAGCCGAGACATCGACGGTCACCGCCTGTGGCCGTGCGGCTTCGGCAAAGACCACATCGTCGAGATCCAATTCCGCACGATCGGCCGCTCGCCCCTCGTCGAGGCGGGCGAGGAGCAGGAGATCGTCCACCATCGCTCCCAATCGTTCCTGCTCTTCGAGGACGACCCGTGCGGTGTCCTCCCAGTCGGTCGAGTCGGCGTGGGCCAGCGCCACCTCGAGCTTGACCTTGCTCGTCGCAACCGGGTTCCGAAGCTCATGCGATGCGTCCGACACGAATTGCTGCTGGCGGCGTCGCCCAGCGCTGAGCCGGTCGAGCATCGTGTTCATGGTGGTTGCGAGGTGCGCCACCTCATCTCGGCTGTCGGGTACCGGGATCCGCTCGTCCAAGCGGCCGTCGGTGATCCGCTCAACCTGCTCGGTGATGGCTTCCACCGGCCGGAATGCCCTTCCGGTTACGAACCAGGTCATGGCCCCCACGCCGAGGGCCAGAAGCGGAATGAGAATCAGGAGGATGTCGCGAAGCGCGTCCACCCCGGACTGGATCGGTCCGAGCGATGACTGTGCGGTCAGCGTGAGGGTGCCCTGGTCGAGGGCGACGGGGAGACTGACCGTGATGATCTCCCCCACTTCGAATGCACCCTGGGATTCTGCAAGTCGCTCGATGACTTCATCGGGCACGCTACCCAGCGGTACCTCGCCCTCGAAGACAACACCCCCGGCGAAGATTTCCAACGGTGTGGCTCCGACCACTGTTCCCTGCTCATCGATCAGCGTGTAGGCGGTGCCATCGGTTCCGACTGGGAGGATCAGTCCATCAGCCAGCATCTCGAGTGCAGCAAGGTCTCGTGCGAGCAGTTCGAGCTCTGCGAGGTCCTGCGCCCGCAGGTCGTCGACCCATGCGGCTTCGGCGCGGTCGATGAGGAACCAGCCGCCGAAGGCCATGGCCACAGCGAAGAGGATGGTGACCGCCAAGGTGATGCGTCCCCGAACCGACAATGCACGCGACCCGAGTGTGCTCATGCAGACAACCGATACCCGACGCCACGGACGGTTTCGATGGTGTCGAGCCCGAATGGTCGGTCGATCTTCTTTCGGAGATACCCGATGTAGACCTCGACGATGTTCGGCGGGCCGTCGTAGTCGAGACCCCAGACGCGGTCGATGAGTTCGAACTTCGTCCGAACGCGTCCCTGTTCAATAACCAACGCTTCGAGGAGTGCGAACTCTCGGGGCGTCAGGTGGATCTCAACGCCGTTGCGCGTGCACTGGCGCGCTCCCGAGTCGAGGGTGAGGTCGCCGACCGACAGCAGCACTGGGCGGATCGTGGTCCCACGTCGAAGCAGTGCACGCAGTCGGGCAAGCAGCACCACGAACGAGAACGGCTTCGTCAGGTAGTCGTCCGCTCCCGTGTCGAGGCCCTCCGCCTCGTCGTATTCACCGTCCTTCGCCGTCAACATGAGGATCGGTGTCCAAATATGGTCCTCGCGCAATGTGCGACAGATCACGTAGCCATTGATGCCGGGGAGCATGATGTCGAGGATGATGGCGTCGAACTGCCCCTCCCGAGCGCGCCACAGTCCCTCCTCGCCATCGTGAGCTACCTCAACGCCGTAACCCTCGGCGGTGAGCCCCTGAGCAACGGCGGTCGCCAGATTCACTTCGTCTTCGACTACGAGGATTCGCACAAGACCAGTATCGCCGGTCCAGCCTGAAGGAATGCTGAGAACGAGGGTGGCGGCCTTAGTCCCCCGGACTCTCCGGTGACGCCCGGTCGGTGTACCGGATATCCGGCAGGCCAAGGGACAGAAGGAACCCGATCGACACGAAGAACACGGCGACGAAGCCGGTCGTGCGAGCCGCAGAAGCAAACGCGTCGGAGACCGCGGCTACCACCGGTTCGGATCTTGGTTGGTCTGCGAGCGCCGGCAGCACTTGACCCGCTGACCCGTCGACGGCCTCGACGATCCCTTCTTGGGCAGCTACTGAGAGTTCGGGGATTTCGGCGAGGTTCTCTGCCGTACCGGTCCGTAAACCGGCGGAGAGGACGGTTCCGAGCAGCGCGATCCCGATCGCGGCACCGACCTGGCGGAACGTCGACTGCATTCCGGAAGCCTGGCCGGACTCTCGCGGCGGCACCTCGGAGAGCACCACGCTGGTCAGCTGGGCGCTGGCGAGGCCGACGCCCACTCCGTAGATGAAGAGCGGCATGATGAATGCCCATCCACTTCGTTGCGGAGCGAACAGCAGAGCGACGGAGGCAATAGCAATCGCCTCCATCCCCATGCCGGCGCTGACAACACGGCGCGGCCCGATCCTGGTCGCGAGCACCCCGGCGGTCGGTCCACCGATGAATGCACCGATGGCGAGCGCGAGGAGCAAGAGCCCGGTCTTGAACGCTGAGTAGCCGAACACCGCCTGCAGAAACAGCGGCAACACGAACACGAGACCGAACTCCCCCAGGCTGAGAATCGCCGCAGCACCATTCCCGAGCGAGAACGACTTGAACCTGAAGAGCTTGAGGTCGAACAGGACGGCCTTGCCGGCATTCGCTCGCACCTTCTCGTTGAACACGAACCCCACAACGAGGAGCACACCGACAATGAAGGTGACCAGCACCGGTGACACCCAATTCTCCGGCCAGGTGAGCGGCCCGGCGGTGAACTCCTTCGTGCCCGAGATGAAGCCGTAGCGCGGGCCTTCGATCAGAGCGAAGACGATGGCCGCCATGCCCAATCCCGAAAGGAAGATGCCGGGGATGTCGAAGCCGCGCGTGAGCTCGGTGTCACGAGTCTCCTTGACCCAAAGGATCGCCCCAACGAACGCGATCACGCCGATCGGGACGTTGATGTAGAACGCCCACCGCCACGAATGCTCAGTGGTTAGCCAGCCGCCGAGCAGGGGCCCGAGTGCCGCCATGCCCCCAATGACGGATCCCCACACACCGAAAGCGATACCGCGCTCCTTGCCCTGGAACGTGGCGTTCACGGTCGACAACGTCGCCGGCAGGATCACCGCCGCTCCGACACCCTGAAGCAACCGGGCAAGGATCAGTGAGCTTCCGTCGGTTGCCAACCCAGCCATCATGCTTGCACCGACGAAGATGACGAGGCCGATCATGAACAACCGGCGCCGGCCGTACATGTCGCCAACTTTGCCGAGCGTGATCAGGAGAGCTGCGAAGACCAACGAATAGATCGAATTGATCCACTCGGCATCGGCGAGCGCCAGATCGAACTCCCGGATGATCGACGGGAGCGCAACGTTCACGATCGTGGCGTCGACGATGATCATCGCGACGCCAACGCTCAGCACGGCAAGCCCGAACCAACGTGTGCGATCGTTTGGACTCATGGCGCACCTTTCCCAGAAGGCGAGGCGGCCGCGAACCATGCGGTTCCGACGGCAGCCTGACGATCGCAGACTCTAGGCGAGCGCCATACCCCGCCAGTCCCCGCCGTCGACGACTCCCTACCAGTAGCGAAAACGCGTGGGCCTGATCCGGATCGGGACGGAATAGCGCCCGGCAAACCACTCGGGAGTCCAACCGTGACCCGCCATGACCGGCTCGTACTTGACCAGGTAGTCGGCGTTCTCTGCGGCACCAGGCGCCTCGCTGTCGATACGCGCCGTGCCTTCGGCAATCACAATGTCCCCGCCAAGGCCGTTCCCGTCGAGGTTGAGAGCGACACGCGGGTGAGATTTCAGATTTCGTACCCTTGGTGAGTCGAGGCTATAGAGGAGGATCTCGTCGCCGTCCCACAGGAACCAGATCGGCGAAGCTTGCGGCGTGCCGTCGGCAGCCACGGTCGTGAGCCAACCGATTCGCTCATCGAGCAGCCGTCGAAGAGCGCGTTTGCCAGCTTCATCGGTCGAGTCGATCTCAGGAACGCCCGTTCTGGTCATGGCAGCCTCCGTGTCGTTCGTGGCGGTCGAGCTCTGCCGCA
>RCNG010001702.1_pt1 | contig 10961 bp, 11 predicted proteins | sample 2041371 | NCBI WGS metagenome assembly RCNG01 (sample SAMN09708227, study PRJNA481090) | Marine sediment metagenome, whole genome shotgun sequencing project. | biome: marine sediment; feature: ocean; material: sediment; isolation source: Sewage treatment plant 1 marine sediment (STP1) ... | reverse complement strand
CCTTCCATCAGATCGAGTCCCCGGGAGAGAGCAACCTCCATGAGTCGTTTGAGCATCCGTTGCCCGATCCCGTGGCCACGCATCTCTTCTGAGATGACCAGAGCGAACTCGCAGCTCGTAAGGTCGGGATTCGTGACGTACCGGACCACGCCGTGCTCGACTTCGGTTCCGCCTTCACGGGTCGTAGCGATCAACGCCATCTCCCGGTCGTAGTCGATCTGAGTGAACCTGACGAGCATCTCGGGTGTCAGCTCATCGAGCGCGTGCATGAAGCGGAAGTACTTCGCCTCGTCGGACAGGCCCCGTACGAAGTCCGCCTCGATCTCGGCATCTTCGGGCCGAATAGGCCGGATCGTCACTTCGGTACCGTCGGGGAGCTGGACGCGCGTCTCCAGATCGGACGGATAGGGGTGAATCGCCATGTGGTGGTAGGGGTCGGTCGAGGGGCTTGGCACACCGACAACAATCCGGGCATCGACCGCAACGATGCCCTGCTCGTCGATGAACAGCGGATTGATGTCCATCTCCTGGAGCCATGGGAGCTCGCACGCCATGCTGGACACTCGCAGCAACACGTCGACCAAAGCATCGACATCAGCCGATGGAAGGTGCCGAAACTCGTCGAGCAACTTGGCGATCTTGGTTCGCGAGATGAGGCTCTGGGCGAGACGCTTGTTGAGCGGCGGAATGGCCACGGCGATGTCTTCCATCACCTCGACCCAGGTTCCCCCGAGTCCGAAGCTGATCACGGGCCCGAACACCGGGTCATTGATCACCCCGATCATGACCTCTCGAGCGCTCGGCGTGCGGCGCATCTGCTCGATTGTGACTCCCAGAAGAACGGCCTCCGGCCGGGCCTTCTGGACCCGCTCCATCAGTTCGATGTAGGCGCCTCGCACATCCGCTGCGTTCTGAATGCCGAGTTCAACGCCGCCGACATCGGACTTGTGGGAGATGTCCTCCGAGTAGATCTTCATCGCAACCGGGAACCCCATGGACACGGCAACGATCAGCGCCTCTTCGGCAGATCGGGCGATGCCGTTGCGGACGGTCGGAACGCGGAATGCATCAAGAAGCGCCATCGATTCGGGTTCGGTCAGCACCGCCCTCTTCTCAACGAGAGCGCTCTCGATGATGAGGCGGGCGGCCTCGATATTCGGCTCCTCGTGGTGGAGCGGCAGTCGTCCCGGTGTTTGCAGCAGCATCTTCTGATTGGATCGGTATGAGGCGAGGTAGTGGAAGGCGTCGACCGCTGCCTCCGGCGTGTTGAACGTCGGTATCTTCGCTTGACGAAATGCCTGGCGTGCGGGATTGACCTGAGACCCTCCCATCCACGAGGCGACGATCGGCTTCTCGTTGTGATCGGCCGCGTTGACCACTGCTTCGGCCGCATCCAGGGGACGGGTCATCGCCTGTGGCGTGAGAATGACGAGCACGCCGTCGACGTCGGGATCCTGGAGGCAGATGTCGATGGCTTCCTTATAGCGCTCGGGCGGGGCGTCCCCGATGATGTCTACAGGATTCCGATGCGACCATGTCGGCGGCAATGCAGCATTGAGGCGCTTGATTGTCTCTTCGCTCAGTTCGGCCAGTTCGAGTTGGACCTCTGCGAAATGGTCGGCAGCGAGGACGGCCGGTCCACCTGCGTTGGTGACGATCGCTATGCGGCTTCCGCTGCTCCGATAGCGCGACGAGAGCGTGCCTGCCGCTGCGAACACCTGGCTGATGGTGTCCACCCGCACAACGCCCGATCGGTTGACCGCCGCGCTGAACGCCTCGTCGCCGCCGACGAGGGCCCCGGTATGGGACATCGAGGCGGCGGCACCTGCGGAATGGCGACCGGCTTTGATGACGATTACGGGTTTCGCTCGGGCAGCGGCGCGCATCCCGCTCATGAATCGCCGAGCGTCGCTCACACCCTCGACGTACAAGATGATGCTCTTCGTCTTCGGATCCAACGCGAGGTAGTCGAGAATGTCACCGAAACTGAGGTCGGCACCGATGCCTGTGGAGACAACAGCGGAGAAGGCAACATCGCGATTCTCAGCCCAGTCAAGGATCGCGGTGCACAACGCTCCGGACTGAGACACCAGAGCGATCCCGCCCTCGGCCGCGTTGTTGTTACCGAACGTGGCGTTCAAGCCGACGCTCGGGCGTATGAGCCCTAGACAGTTCGGGCCAAGGAACCGGATACCGTATGAGCGCGCGAGGTCCACAACCTTGCGCTCGAGTGCCCGACCGGGTCCGCCGATCTCACGGAAGCCGGCCGATAAGATGATCATCGCCTTGACGCCGTGCTTCCCACAGTCTTCGACAATGGCTGGAACCGTTGCCGCAGGGGTCGCCACGACGGCAAGGTCGATGGGTCGATCGATCGATTCGAGATCGGCGTACGCCTTCTGGCCTTGGATCTCGTCGCGGGCCGGATTGATCGGGTAGATCTCACCTTCGAATCCGCCCTCGAGCAGGTTCCTGAAAACGATTTCGCCAACGGAATCAGTGCGGTCGCTGGCACCGAACATAGCGACTGACTTCGGTGAGAACAGTGCGGTCAAGTAGTGCGGGCGCATGGCGATCCATCTCCTGGGACGATTCAGCCCTCAGCATCCCGCCCCGTCTGCATTCCCGCTAGAGGCGCACGGCACTCCCTGCCACTTTGCAGGCGTCTGGCGTAGGAAACGGCACGATGCTGCCGAAAACTACGCCAGAGCCCCGAGAGTCAGGCAGCGACAGTTCTCGGAGGTGCGATCAGGACCGGCACCTGGGACCGGGCGACGGAACCCCGCCATCCGCGTCGGCTTGCCAATCGTTGTGGCATCGCGATGGATGTTGGGCTAACGCGTGCAGCGGTCTCGAATACGATCTTGCCTGAGGATGCGCTCTCAGTGACAACCGCCGACGTGTCGGTACCGCCAACACGCGATGTGTACAGCTCGGCCAATCGCTCGAAGTAGATCTCACTCGCATCCGGAACCGTGAGTCTCTCAGATTCGGCAAAAGCCTGAACATCGCTCATGGTCTTGCGGGTCACGACTACAACAACGGTGGCTCGCCCTCCCCGACTCACGACCTGGTGTGCGATGTCAAGCGTCGATTCCCCGTCGAGGGTCGGTTCGACAACGGCAACAATGTGTTCCTGTGTGTTCATGGTCATCCTTTTCATGCGGTTTTCTCTTGGTTCTCTAGGTCACCGGTAGACCACGGGACTTCGATGATGAGATCCCACAGGTACTCATCATCGATCGGGTCTCCGGAAAGGAGCAGGCGGTAGTAGATGGGACCGAGGATGTGGTCCAGGATCCGGTCGATCTCTTGATCCGGTGTGACCGGATCGACAATCCCGCGGACGATGCCGCCGGCGATGGCGCGACGCTCGCTCCAGAACTGGTGGAACGCCGTGGCCATCTTTGGGTTTCGCGCTGACTCCCCGACAATCCCGGCAAGGATCGCACCGAAGTCCGAACGCGTATTGAGGCGTACGATGTCCTGGAGGAAGATGAACAGCGCGTACCTGGGGTCTTCATTCTCCGACACGGGAGCGTTCTCGGCGGACAGCACCGTGAGAAGATGCTGCACGAGCATCTCTTTGGACCTCCAGCGCCGATACAGCGTGTCCTTGCCGACCCCGGCCGTCCTGGCGATCTCATCCATCGAGGTACCGGTGAATCCCCGGAGCGCCAGAACCGCTCGGGCCGATTCAAGGATGGCTCGATCGACGGCCGGGTCACGGGGACGCCCTCGCCGTGTCTGAATTGAATCTGGATTGGTCATCACGCTCAATACAATACCATACTGTCCCGTTTGGTATTGATGTTTCTCAAGTTTCTCCCCCAGGTCGTCGACCGGGACTATCCGCGAGTATGGATCGCTTCCACTGGACACGATGATTCTGCTGCCCGATCGAGACCTGCCGGAATCAACGTCAACCGGGGATCATCCGCTCCCCCGACTGGCTCACCGACATGCATCGCTGACGGCAGCAACTCCAGAGCCCCGATCCTTCTCGCGAGGATCTACAAACAATCGGCGAGAAACAAGGTGGGCGGGCGCCGTCAGGTGAAGCGCCGCTTCAAAGCGTCGGCCCCGAACCGACTCTGCTCGGCGGTTCTGACCTACGTCAGAACCTCAACGGGATGGGTCTATGTGGCGTTCATCGTTGACGTCTACTCGAGGATGGTCGTCGAAAGGAAGTCAGCTTCGATCCCCGCACGGGCCAAAACGGCGCCATCTCCACTGTTGAGGAGAGACAGGACGGCGTACGCCTTGTCTTTGCGAACGAGCGTCTCCCCATCCCAAACGTCGAACGATCCAGCCTTGACCTTGGCGGGACCCCACGCCGTTGCGGTGCCTTCGGCTGCGTTGATACACGCATGAGTGACTCGCGGACGGAAGAGGTTGCCGTCGTAGGAGTACTGTCCCCAGCCATGGGCAGCCGTGAGGCTGTCGGCCGTAGGGCTGTTGACGACAGCGAATACGCCACGAACATCCCTGGCGTATTCGCCGCCGCGATGTGCGCCGCGGGTGATCACTCGTCGTGGGGGCCATCGGCGAAGGCCGCCGGTGTGCGAGAGCGGTGGACGGATGCCTCATGGGCCGCACGGACCTGCCGGACTTGGGTCGCTTGTCACCAGACTCCGGTCGCGACCGTCGACCGCAAGCAACCCGCCGCATAGCTGAGTCAAGCGAGTTGACTCCACCAAGCCCGGGACAGACCACTGAGGTTGACACGGTGGGGAGCGATCCCGAGCACAGAACCACCCTCCATGAATTGCGAATACCTGTATCTCCACGCGATCGCATGAGGTTCATCGACGATCGATTGACGTTGGCGCCGGCATCTCATTCCCCGTCTAGTCTAAGAATGAGATTGGGGCGATCGCCCGGAACCAGGGTTCGCCCCATGTGCCCACGGCTCTTGAGGAGGCCTGATGACTTCGTACCGTATTGCATCGATACCTGGTGATGGAGTGGGTGTCGAGATCGCGGAGGAGGCAGTGCGGGTTCTAGATGCTGCGGCCGATATTCATGGTTTCGAGGTTTCTGCAGAGGGTTTCGACTGGTCGTGTGATCGCTTCCTACAGACCGGTGCGATGATGCCGGAGAACGCTCTCGAGGTCCTCGGTCGATTCGACTCCATATTCCTCGGCTGCATTGGTGACGCCAACAAGGTCGAAGATCACATCTCGCTGCAGATGCTGCTTGCCATCCGGAAAGGTTTCGATCAGTACGTGAATCTCCGTCCGATCAAGCTCTACCCGGGTGTCTCCTCCCCAATTGTGACGGCCAGCCCGGAGACGGTGGACATCTTGGTTGTTAGAGAGAATACGGAGGGCGAGTATTCCGGCATTGGCGGGTTCTTCAAGCGTGGCACGCCGGATGCTTTTGCTCTTCAGACCGGGGTGTTCACGTGGAAGGGTTGCGAGCGGGCGATTCGGTACGGGTTCGAGGCGGCGCGAAAGAGAGCGAAGCTCGGTTCGTCGAACCCTGTGGGTCGGGTGACGAACTGCACGAAGTCGAACGCTCTGAACTACTCGATGGTGTTCTGGGATGAGGCCTTCGACTTCGTGGCCGACGACTACCCGGATATCGAGACGGATATGGCGCTCGTCGATGCCCTGACGATGTGGTTCGTCAAGAACCCGGACTTCTTCGATGTCGTTGTGGCGTCCAATCTGTTCGGTGACATCATCACCGATCTGGGAGCAATGCTCCAAGGAGGCATGGGGTTCGCTGCGGGTGGAAACATCAATCCGGAGGGCGACTATCCGTCGATGTTCGAACCCATTCACGGCTCAGCCCCCAAGTACACCGGTCAACGGGTGGTCAATCCGATCGCAACGATCGAGGCCGTTCGCATGATGCTGGACAACCTCGGGGAGAGCGAGGCAGCCGACCATATCGAAGCCTCGATCGCTGCCACCCTCGGCGCTGGCACGGTACGAACTCGCGACATGGGTGGTTCGAGTTCAACCGTTGAGATGGGATCCGCGGTCGTCGCAGCGATGCGAGCGACCGCCTAGACGAGGGCGGGGATCAGAAGTGAGCAAGGGGAAGGTCGGAGTAGCAGGATACGGCGTCATCGGGCAGCGCTTGGCAGATGGTGTAGCCCGCCAGGATGACATGGAACTCGTCGGTGTGGCCGACGTCGCAGCGACACTCCCCATCCGTGCTCTCGCTGAACGTGGAATGCCCTATCGGATGTTTGCCGCGGTGCCCGGATCCGAAACCCAACTCGAAGACGCCGGCGTTCCGGTTTCGGGCAACTTCGATGACCTCCTTGGCCAAGTCGACATCATGCTCGACTCAGCACCGGGCGGCATTGGTGCCAAGAACAAGGAGAAGTATCAGGCGGCCGGAGTCAAAGCCGTCTTCCAAGGAGGGGAAGCCGGTGAAGTCGCTGACGGGTTCGATACGAACACCTCCTTGTTCAACTACGCCCGGTACCTGGGCCAGCCCCGCGGCGACATGTACGAGGTTGGCTTGTTCGAGGAGACCGTCGGCACGTCGGGAGACGATCTGATGTTCGCGATCAGCATCCCGCAGGAGCCAGTGGTCATCCCCGAGACAATCGATGGGATCCGTGCCGCTCTCGAGATGCAGACAGATGGTCTCGAAGCCGTTGATTTGACGAACAAGTATCTCGGCGTGGCCTAGGCCACGCTCACAACCGGCCACGGAGGTGGTGGTGTGAAAATTGCATCACTCGACGAAGTCGACGTTCGGGGCAAGACCGTGCTGTTGCGGGTTGACATCAATTCGCCGATCGACCGGGCGACCGGGAACATCGCCGATGAGAACAGACTCGACATGAGCTTGCCGACGATCAGGGATCTCGTCAACGTCGGATGCAGATTGGTGATCATCGCCCACCAGGGCGACACTCTCGACTACCACAACCTCGTCTCACTCCGAGAACATGCAGAGAGGCTGTCAGTGAAGCTGGGCCGCAAGGTCGACTTCATCGACGACATTGCTGGCCCAGGTGCTCGCGCGGCGATCTCGTCGCTCAGGGACGGCGAGATTCTGCTCCTCGAGAATCTGCGCTTTCTGACCGAAGAGGTTTCGACATTCGAGACCGCGGTGAAACTCACACCCGCCGAGATGACCGACACGTATCTGGTCCGCAATCTGGCGCCGATCGTCGATGTGTACGTCAATGATGCGTTTGCAACGGCACACCGCAATGCCCCGTCGATGGTCGCGTTCCAGGAACTACTACCCAGCGCGGGCGGCCGACTTCTCATCGATGAGATGGCCGCCTTGTCAGGACTTACAGCGGACCCCGACCGCCCGTGCGTGTTTCTGCTTGGTGGCCTCAAGATCTCCGATGCCTTCTCCATGATGGAGAAGGTCCTCGCCGACGGCACTGCCGACACGATCTTGACCACCGGAGTCACCGCCAACATCATGTTGATCGCAGGCGGAGTCGACCTCGGAGCACCAGCCAGAGAATTCATCGAAGACCGATCACTGGATTCGTTCATCCCGCGAGCGGCCGAACTCCTGGAGACCTATGGGAATCGAATCGAGGTCCCGAGCGATCTCGCCTTCGAAGAAGACGGAGAGCGTCGCGAGATCGATGTCACCGACCTTCCAATCGATCGTCACCTCATCGACGTCGGCAGTCGGACGGTCGCGGCGTATGAGACGGTGATCGCCGGAGCTGCAACGATGCTCGTGAACGGTCCGGCGGGCGTCTACGAGTCCCCCTCCGGCGAGTACGGCACACGGGCCCTCTGGGAAGCTATCGCCGCCGCCGACGGGTACTCGGTGATCGGAGGCGGGGATACGGTTGCGAGCGCACGACGATTCGTCGACCTAGCCGACATCGGATTTGTCAGCACCGGGGGTGGCGCCCTCATCAGATTCATCAGCGGTCAACGACTGCCTCTGCTCGATGCAATGGAGAACGCTACGAAAGGGCTGCCGAAGGGCCGGACGACGAGGTCGAAACCTAGATGAACAAGGATCCACTCGTCATCTACCGATCGAGGTTGGAGAGCCTTGGTTTCGCCGCTGCCGATCTCGATCGCATCGAGGAAGCAGCGCGAGCCGAAATCGATGCTGCAACCGCCGCGGTAGAAGCGGCCGATGAGCCCGGCGAGGCGGTCCTCATGACCGACTTGTGGGCGGATGGAGGCTCATCATGGCGACGCTGACCTATCGAGAGGCCCTTGCACGAGACATCGCCCAGCATATGGCGCGTCACGAACGCGTTCTGCTCATCGTCGAGAACGTGGCGATCCCTTCGGTCAACAGGATCGTCGACACCGCCCGCACTGCGATACGGTGACGGACGCCGACAACAGAAATCGAGAGACGTGATGACGGCAACGACGAGGAGAGCGGTATGACAAAGCGACTCAGGTACTTGGTGAACGGAGAGTGGAAGGACACCGAGAGCGGCGTCTACTACGAGATCACGAACAGCAGTACCGGCGAGGTCATGGCCGAAGCCCCTCGCTGCACGGCGGACGAGGTCGATGCCGCGGTCGAGGCAGCAGCCGCCGCCTTCCCCGCATGGCGCGACACCCCGATCACCAAGCGCGTCCAGGTGATGTTCAACCTCAAGAGCATCCTCGAGGAGAACCTACGCGACCTCTCGATGCTCCTAGCGACCGAGATGGGCAAGACCTACACCGAGGCCAGGGGCGACGTGTTGAAGGCGATAGAGGTCGTCGAACTCGCATGCGCAACTCCGGTCACCATGATGGGCGACTCCCTCATGAACGTCGCCGCCGGCTACGACACCGTGACGTTCCGCGAGCCGCTCGGCGTCTTCGTCGGCATCGTGCCCTGGAACTTCCCGGCGATGATCCCCATGGGCTGGATGATGCCGCTGGCCGTCACCACAGGGAACACGTTCGTTCTCAAGGCCGCCTCGTATGTCCCTCAGACCGCGATGCGGATGGCCGAACTGCTCGACGAAGCAGGGCTGCCGCCAGGTGTCTTCAACCTGGTGACCTGCTCGAGGCACGAAGCCGAGCGACTCCTCACGCACCCCAAAGTCCAAGGCGTCAGCTTCGTCGGATCCACCGCCGTCGGGCTTCACATCTACTCCACGGCGACGGCGAACGGCAAGCGGGTCCAGGCCCTCACCGAGGCGAAGAACCATGCCCTCGTGCTCGCGGATGCCCCAATTCGCGCAACGGCGCAGCGAATCATCAACTCGGCGTTCGGATGTGCAGGCGAGCGCTGCATGTCCTTGCCCGCAATCGCAGTCGAGGAGTCGATCGCGGATGAGCTCGTAGCCACCATCACCGAATTGGCCAGGGATCGCAAGATCGGCCCCGCGTATGACGAGACGACCGAGATGGGTCCCCTGGTCAACGCCGAGCACTTCGCGTTCGTCAACAACTGGATCGAAAGATCGGTCGAAGAGGGCGCCATCCCGGTGCTCGACGGTCGCGATCTCGAAGTCGAAGGGCATGAAGGCGGGTTCTTCGTCGGCCCAACGGTGTTCGACCATGTCACACCCGAGATGTCATGCGGCAATCAGGAAGTCTTCGGCCCCGTGCTGTACGTCAAGCGGGTCGCGAGCTTCAATGAGGGTGTGGAGCTCATCAACTCGAGCGAGTTCGCCAACGGCGCGTCGATCTTCACCCAGAGTGGCTACTACGCACGAGAGTTCGCCCGTCGTATCGACGCAGGGATGGTCGGCGTGAACGTCGGGATTCCCGTCCCGATCTCGGTGTTCCCTTTCAGTGGACACAAGAAGAGCTTCTTCGGCGACCTCCATGTCATGGGTCGCGACGGTGTCGCGTTCTACACAGAGACGAAGGCCGTGACCAGTTTCTGGTTCGACGAAGAAGCCATGAAGGGCGACAAGGTCGGTACCTGGGAAGGCACGATCAGCAGGATCTAGCAGGGACGGCAAGCGACGAGCACGACGTGAGGCCGGAGCGCTCCCGCTTCGGCCTCACGTCGTTTGCGGTGGGTTGCCTGGAGAGTCTCAGCCGTACTGTGCAACGGGTTCGGGGTGCCCGCTCTCTGAGGAGCGCACCAGGGCTTCGAGGATGGCGACGTTGCCGAGCCGATCGGCGTTGCCAAACCGGTAGTCGGCACGGCCTGCGACCGCGTCCGCCCAGTGCTCGTAGCCGGCCTTGACGGGGCCGGCGGGTTCGAAATCCACACGAGTCTGATCGGTGTCGCCCCTGCGGCGTACGTGGAAGTGTGCGGTGCCGCCCGGATCGACGTGCTGCATCTCGAGAGCCTCGGCCCAGGCGAGGCTTCCGAACACGGCAAACCGGGCATAGTCCGGGGTTGCGGAGAGTGCAGCAATGGAACCCGTGGTCCCGTCGGCGAAGCGGAAGTGGGCAGAGACCACGTCACCGGTCGGGATCTCAAGAATGCGGCGCTCGACCTCTTTGGTGTTGAGTCTCCGAGTGATCTCAATGTGTTCCGTCACTTGCTGACGGAACCTGCCGAGACGACTCGGATCGAGGGTGATGTTCCGATCATGGTCGGTGACCTTGTCTTCGACTTGGTCGGTTGGCAGGTAGCGCTGGGTGCAGCCGTTGCGGCGTCGCCTATAATCATGCTTCGCCATACCGGCGATTTCTCGAACGACAGTGGAACCGTTGGAATATCAAACGCACATTTCCGTTCGTACATGCAGATTCTTGGTGTAGTCGTAGTCGCCGATATCACACATCGGCTCTATTTGGGGCCCCAATGCCGGTATTGACGCGATGGAAATAGACCGAATTTCAGAGGGTGCCTATGAGCCACAATGATTTGGATACGACAGCCTATATTTCGGAACTGATAGGTCGAGCACGGAAGGCGCAGAAGGTAGCGGAAGGGTTCTCACAACAGAAAGTGGATGAGCTCGCCGCTGCAATCACCTGGGAAATCGCAGCGAATGATGAACTTCTTAGGGAAATAGCCGAATTCTCATTCGAGGAATGCCGGTTGGGTGATGTCGCCTCAAAGATCGCCAAGGTCGCCGGCAAATGCCG
>RCNG010001701.1_pt1 | contig 10963 bp, 8 predicted proteins | sample 2041371 | NCBI WGS metagenome assembly RCNG01 (sample SAMN09708227, study PRJNA481090) | Marine sediment metagenome, whole genome shotgun sequencing project. | biome: marine sediment; feature: ocean; material: sediment; isolation source: Sewage treatment plant 1 marine sediment (STP1) ... | reverse complement strand
AAACCAGGGAGGCGGCCACGGCGTCGAACACCATGGGGCCGCTGACCCGGGTGTCCCTCCCGACAACCACCGGACCGGGCGGCAGCCAGGCTCCGAAGGCGGCGCTCCAGCGGGCGACCGTGACAGCGTCGAGACCGTCGCCGATCACCCCGCGGATGCCGGATATACTGACTCGCAGGGGCATAACGATTCCTTTCCGCGCGCTTCACTCGGCTGGCTAGCGGTTCACGGGGCTGTATGTTGAATGCGGGAAATCCATCCCGGCGCGATGGCTTGATCAACCGCCATCGTAGCGGCCGTTCCGTCCACAATAAAGCACAAAAAAACCCGCGCCACCGCAGGTTCAGGATCTTGGGGCTGTCGGGTCGATAGTTCCTAAAAAAAATGGAGCTGGTGTGCGGACTCGAACCGCAGACCTGCTCATTACGAGTGAGCTGCTCTACCAGCTGAGCTACACCAGCTCCCGTAAAACAGAATTAACAGTGGTGCCTGGGGGCGGAGTTGAACCACCGACACCCGCATTTTCAGTGCGGTGCTCTACCAGCTGAGCTACCCAGGCTCCAAACTGTTTCCGCCGAAGCGGGAGGGGAATAAAACACCGCGGGGATTCGGTTGTCAAGGTGGCGGTGGGATTTTTCGGCCCGCCAATCCGGCGCACCACGGTGGAACGGGACGGGCTCCCTGCCGGGCTCAGCTGGCAGCTTTGGTGGTCAACTGGGTGATGTGGCTGACCACCTCTTCGAGTTCGAAGGGTTTGTAGAGACAGGCGTCGGCCCGGGACCAGGTGGCGATGAACTTCTCCCGGTCATGGGTGTCCACCTTGCGGGCGGTCAACAGCATGATGGGGAACGACTTAGCCTCCGGGTCGTTTTCCATCCATTCCTTGAGCATGCGGCTGACTTCGTAGCCGTTGCAACCGGGCAGCATGACGTCCAGGATCATGAAATCCGGGGGAAACCGCTTCGCCTTGTCCAGCCCCTCCAGGCCGTCCAGCGCGGTGGCCACTTCGAATCCCTTGCGCGCCAGGCTGTATTCGAGGGTTTCCAGGATGTCGGGTTCATCATCCACGATGAGAATCCGTAGTGCGCGGTCCATCATTTGCCTCCGTTGAGCTGCTCGGGTCCCCCCACGACTTCTTTTGCCAATACATCGGCGCTCAGGCGCCCGGGTTGACCATTGTTTCGCGTTGTTTCCCCCTGGTCCCCGTAGGGGCCGATTCTTCCCTTCCGGTCCGGTGGGGCAGGAATTCCCACCGGGTTGCCTCCAACCCCCCGCCCTTGCGGGCGGCGAACAGGGCCCAGCGGCGGTTCCAGTTGACCGGGTCCATGACCGCGGCCACCCACAGGCCCGGCGCCGGTTCCCGGCCAGGTGCCCTGCCCGAAGGCCTCCGCCGGAAAAATTCCCCCAGGTCGCGGCGGGCTGTCCCCAGAATGCCGGGGTTCGGCCGCAGATCCAGGACCCCGGCCAAAGGCATGACTCCGGAGGGGGTCTCGTGTGTCAGGTCTTCCTCCAACCGGGCCACGGTCCGCAGGAAATGTTCTGAATCCGGATCGCGGGGCAGCTTCAACCACACCGTGGTACCCCGGCCCGGCAGGCTGGCCAGGCGAACCTGTCCCCCGTGGGCGGCCGCCAACCGGCGGATGACCGACAGCCCCAGGCCCGTCCCCGCAGACCGCGAACCCGGGTTGTAGGGTTCGAACAGCCGGCTTTGGATTTCCGGGGCCAGGCCGGGCCCATTGTCCTCCACGATCAGGTTGAAGGTGGCCAAGGACACGCCGGATTGCCGGGCCAGGCGGACGGCGAGGCTGCGCGGCGTTCCCACTCCGGACTCCAGCCAGACGCGCACCATCCCGCCCATGCGGCCGTGCTTCACGGCGTTTCCCAGCACGTTGTCCAGCAATCGGACCACTAGGTCGGGATCCACCAAGGCGGGAAAACCGACAGGGAGTCCCGAGTCATCGATGGTGATCCGCTTTTCCGCGGCCTTTATCCGATGCAGGCGGACGGCTTCGGCCAAGATCGGTCCCAGGTCTGTTTCCCGGCGGCGGACCGGCACGTCGCCGGACCGGTCCCTCGAACTGGCTAACATGTCCTCGACCATCCGGTCCAATCGGTCGATGTTCCGCCTGGCCAGTCCCAAAAATCGTTTCTGGTCGGATGTGAGTTCGCCCGCCTCCCCGCTCAGGACCAGGCTCAGGCAGGACTGCAGCGAGGCCAGGGGGGACCGCAGATCATGAGCCAGGGACCGGGCGGTTTCCGGCAGGCAGGCCGCCCCCTCGGCGGGCGGAATTCGCCCCCACAGAGAGTCCTCCATCTGGTCAAAATTTCGGGGTTTGGCCGACAATTGATCCCCCACTCCATTTTCAAATCCAGCCGCAATCATCCCAGGTTGTTAAATGGCAAAAAGTTACCTGCCAGCTGGGAATAATTGAGGACTTCCGAGGTAGGATTTTGCAAGGGATATGCCAGAGGGAGCGGCCAAACGGAAAACAGGACCAGGAATCAGGGTTGGCCGGCCAGTTTCCGGGCCAGATACTGGCCGGTGAGGGAGGATTTCTGGCGGGCGACCTTCTCCGGGGTCCCCGCGGCGACCACGCGGCCTCCGTGGCGCCCTCCCCCCGGCCCGAGATCCACCACCCAATCGGCTTCGCTGATGAGATCGATGTTGTGTTCGATCACCAGCACCGAATGCTCGCGGTCCACCAGCTCGTGCAGGACCTTCACCAGGCCCCGGACGTCTTCGGCGTGCAGCCCCGTGGTGGGTTCGTCCAGAAGGTACAGGTTGTGCTGGCCCGAAGGCATGGCCAGTTCGCGGGCCACTTTCAAACGCTGGCTTTCCCCGCCCGACAGGGTGGGCGCCGGCTGGCCCAGGGTCAGGTACCCCAGACCCACTTTTTTCAGAAGCCACAACCGCTGGCTCACGGCAGCCACGTCGCCGAAGAAGGACAGGGCGTCGTCCACCGTCAGGTCCAGCGCCTGGGCAATGTTCAGACCCTTGTACTGGATTTCCAGGGTGCTGGGGTTGAAACGGCTGCCACGGCAGTCCTCGCAGGGCACCGTGATGTCAGCCATGAACTGCATTTCCACGCGGTGGTAGCCCATCCCCTGGCAATTGGAGCAGCGGCCGCCGGCGGTATTGAAACTGAAACGCCCGGGGGCGTACCCTCGCGCCAGCGATTCCTTGACCCCGGCGAACAGATCCCGGATGGGCGAAAGAACTTGCAGGTACGTGGCGGGGTTCGAACGACTGGTCTTGCCGATGGGCGTCTGGTCCACCCGCACGACCTTGCCCACCCCGTGGCTGCCGTGTAAGGAAGAGAAGGGGAAGGCCCGGCCCGCACCCCCGGCGACGCGAGCGGTCAAACCGTCGTACAGGCAACCGTTCATGAGGCTGCTCTTGCCCGAACCGGAGAGGCCCGTCAGGGCGACGAACCGCCGCAGGGGAATCCTGACCTCGATATCCTGCAGGTTGTGCAGCCGGGCGCCCTTGACCGTCAGCCAGCGGTTGGCCTCCGGCCGCCGCTGCCGCGCATCCCGTACCGCGACCTGACCGCGCAGATGGCGTGCGGTCAGGGTTTCCCCAGCCTCCAATAGATTCTCAAGGGGGCCCTGGTAGACCACGAGACCGCCCTCGGTCCCGGCCCCTGGCCCGAGTTCCACGAAATGTTCCGCCGCCTTCAGCACCGCCAGATCGTGTTCGACGACCACCACGGTGTTGCCCCCGGCGACCAGGTCGTCGAGGGTGGCGATGAGACGGTCCACATCCCCGGCGTGCAGGCCGCAGGTGGGTTCGTCCAGCACGTAGAGGGTGTCGACGAGCCGGGCTCCCAGTGCGTTGGCCAGATGGATCCGCTGGGCCTCGCCCCCGCTGAGGGTCCGGGTCAGCCGGTCGAGCGTCAGGTAGCCCAGCCCGACCCGATTGAGAAACCGCAATCGGTGGAGGATTTCCTCCCGCACTTCCCCGGCCACGGCCAGGGCTGTTTTGGACAGGCGGATTTTTTCGGCCTTGGCCAGGGCGTCCTCCACCGACAGTCCGCCCACGAAACCCAGGTCCATCCCCTGCACCCGGACGGCCAGGGCTTCGGGACGCAGGCGGCTCCCACTGCAGGCCCGGCACAGGGTGTCCCCCATGTAACGCCGGGTGAAGAAACGGTGGTGTCCCTTCTTCATTTCCCGACGCATTTTCTCGAGAAAGGGAATGATGCCGGCGTAGGTCTTGTCGCCGCCTTCGAGAATCAGCAACTGCTGTTTTCGCGTCAGCTTGTGGAAGGGTTTGTCCGCGGGAATCTTATGGCGGGCGCAAAAACGCAGCAAGCCCGTGAAATCCCGCGAAAAGCTTTCCGTGCTCCAGGGTTTGACGGCGCCGTCGCGCACCGTCAATCCAGGATCGGGAATGATCTTCTCTTCGTCGAACTCCAGCCGGTTGCCGAAACCCTTGCAGGCGGGGCAGGCGCCTTCGGGGGAGTTGAAGGAGAACAGGCGGGGTGTCGGTTCGGGAAACAGGCGGCTGCACCCGTTGCACCGCAGGTCGCTGGAGAATTCCCCGCGCCAGGTCCCTTCACTGTCCCGCACGACCGCCTGGCCGCCGGACTGGTCGAAGCCCAGTTCCACCGCCTCGATGAACCGCGACCGGATGCGGGCGGTAAGTTTCAGGCGGTCCACCACCACGTCGATGACCTCGCCCGCCTCGGGCAACGGTCGCTTTTCGATATCCGGGTCGTCCAAGCGGACCACTTCGTCGGCCAACACGGCCCTCTGGAAACCCTGGACCAGGAGGGGTTCCCACCAGCCGGCGGCGGCTCCCGCCTGGGATATCTCCAGCGGGTAGCAGACCAGGACCAGGGATCCCTCGGCCAGTTCCTTGCGGACGGTCCGCCACACGGACTCGGGTGTATCCCGATCCACGGGGTCAGCGCAGTCGGGGCAGATCACCTGGCCGACGCGCGCCCAGAACACACGCAGGTAATCGTTGATCTCGGTGACGGTGCCCACGGTGCTGCGCCCGCTGGTCACCGCGTTGCGCTGCTCGATGGCGATGGCCGGACTGATGCCGTCGATCCAGTCGACGTCGGGTTTCGGCAGGCGGGCCAGGAACTGGCGGGCGTAGGTGGACAGGGATTCCACGTAACAGCGCTGGCCTTCGGCGTAGAGCGTATCGAAGACCAGCGAGGATTTGCCCGATCCGGAAACGCCCGAAACCGAGGTCATCACCCCGCGGGGAAAATCAACGTCGACGTTGCGCAGGTTGTGCTGGCGCGCGCCCTTGATGCGGATCCATTCGGTCAAAATTCAGGGCTCCATCCATTCCTGACAACGCTGTGGGTGAGGGGGAATCGCAGTCGGACAGGATAACAGAGGTTTGCCGCCTGGACAATGTGAATTAGTTTGGACCGAAGCCAACGACCCTGCCAGACCATTGGAAAGGAATTCCATGCCCGGCCACTTTGAAGAGCTTCTCGCCACGATCCGCACCCTGCGCGCACCCGGTGGGTGTCCCTGGGACCGGAAACAAACCCTGCACAACGCCGCCCGCTACCTGATGGATGAGGCCGCCGAACTGGTGGACGCCACCCTCGAGGGCGACCTTCCCGGCGCTCGGGAGGAGCTGGCCGACCTCCTGTTCATGACCAGCTTCTGCACCGAAATCCTGGGCGAGGCCCAGCCGGTAACGATGCACGACATCGCCCGGGAAGGGAATGAGAAGCTGATTCGCCGTCACCCCCACGTATTCGGCGACGCCGAGGCCCGCGATACCGGCGAGAGCCAGAAACAATGGAACGCCATCAAGCGCGAGGAAAAAAGGGCGCGGGGCCTGGACCCCGATACTGAATCCGCCCTCAAGGACCTGCCCCCTTCCACCGCCCCCTTGCACCAGGCCTACAACTACCAGAAGGACGCCGCCGACGTCGGCTTCGACTGGCCGGACATCAGCGGCGTCGAGGCCAAGCTGCGCGAGGAAACGGACGAGTTCGCCGAAGCGGTGGCCAGTGGCGACGCGGCCGCCATGCAGCACGAGCTGGGCGACCTGCTCTTTGCGATCGTGAATCTGGCCCGCTGGCACAATATCCAACCCGACATGGCCCTCCGTCAGGCCAACAAACGTTTCCGCGACCGTTTCCATTTCGTGGAAGAGGATTTCAAGTCCCGCGACGTCCCGATGAAGGATGCCGGCATCGAAGCCCTGGAGGCTTCATGGCAATCGGCGAAGAAGAAGCTGTCCTGATCGACGGTCCTTCGTTGTCTGTCCACTCATAGCGAAAATTGGATTATCCGCAGGGCCCGTACACCCCATCCTCATGGTGGAATTGGTCCAGCCCGAGGACTTTCCAATTTCCGCTATGAGTGGACAGACAACGAAGGACCGTCAATCAGGGCAGCCGTCTTCATCCCGATCGCCATCGTAATCTTCAGGCTCGTCGGGGCATTCATCTTCGGAGTCAGGGATACCGTCGAGATCGTTGTCTTCTTCGGGGCAGCCGTCTTCGTCCTCGAAACCGTCACGGTCCTCGGGGTCGTCGGGGCAACCGTCCAGGTCGTCCTCCACGCCGTCACCGTCGCGGTCCCGGAAGTCGTCGGGACAACCGTCGTCATCGTTGTGGCCGTCATGGTCCTCGGGCTCATCGGGACAAAGGTCATACCGGTCGAGGATCCCGTCCCCGTCATTGTCCCGTTCGGGCACCCCATCTTCGTCTTCGAAACCGTCGTAGTCCTCGGGCTCGTCCGGGGCCCCATCCTGCAGGTCCGGAACGCCGTCCATGTCGTTGTCGTATTCGGGACAGCCGTCGGAGTCCCGCCAACCGTCCCGATCCTCGGGCAGGTCGGGGCATTCGTCCTTGCGGTCTGCGATCCCGTCCCCGTCCCGGTCGCTGCCGCCGAGCCCGAACTGGCGCGAACCAGCCACGCTCATCAGCCAATCCGGATAGGCGGGATACCAATCGGTCGTCTCGTCATCGTTGGACAGGCTGACCAGGTAGTTCCCGTGCAGGGCCCAACCCTCGACCACTCCCCAACGGAGGCCCGCCCCCAGCAGACGCAGATGTTCCCCGGAGGAAACCGTGGCATTGTCCTGGAACTTTTCCTGGCTGTACTCCAGCCAAAGGCTGGTCGTCCCCTTGCGAAACTCCAGGCCACCCGCCAAGGTCAGGGCATCATTCTGGCGAGTGCCGCCGGCAGTCGCGGCGGATTGGTAGCGGGGAGGCCAAGGCTGGAACCCGGCCGCCCCCATCCCGTAGCCGGTGTCCTCGGCCTGGTTCCACCGGTACCAGGCATTCAGATGCAGACGCATTTCAGGAACCTGTTTGTCGGTCCAGAACCGGAAGGTCACGGCCGCTCCGGCGCGCGGGGAGAACACGCCCTCGGCCAGACCCTGGCCCTCGTCGCCCACCGGGATATTCCCGCCCCCGGTCAGCGCCACGTGAAATAGGCCCTCCTTGACCGGCTGCCCGATCGTGACCAGCCAGGACCCGTCCGAGAGCCCGGAACCGGAAGGCAGGATATAACCCGTCCCCTCGCTCCACCGGCGCCAGGGCAGTTCGCCCCAGATATTCAGCCAGGACCAAACGGTCCACTCGGTCTGAAGAAACACGTCACCCTGATCGACGCGGTTCAGAAATCCATCAATGAGGTAGACGGTGCTGTAGGTCTTCGCTCCCAGCCCCACGCTCCACAACCCGTCCGCCGGCACCACCGCCGAGCTGATCCAGGTCAGGCGCGAGGAATCCTGGTGACGCGATGGCGGCACACCGACTGGTTCGGAAACGACCGGTGCGGCTTCGGGCTGGGCCAGGGCACCAGTCACGAAAAAAACGAGCATCACTGCCGGCAGGAAATATTTCAATCGTCGGCCTTGTCCGTATCCTCAGCCTCGGTGGCCGAATCCGGCTCCGCAGCCTCATCTTCGCTGACGGCGGGTTCTTCACTACCCTGAGCCGCCGCCTTTTTCATTTCGTCCATGTAATTGAGCTGAAGGTCCATGACCGCACTGTCGACCATGCGCATCAGATCCTCCGGAGTGCCGGTCCGGCACTTGACCTTGAGCATGTCCAGGATGTCGATCGTCCCCTTGGCCTGGTCCAGATCCAATTCGACCTGGCCGGTCATGGGGTTCTGGATCTTGCCCAGCTGCTGCATGGCCGCGGCCTGCAAGCTGAAGACCAGCCCGGCCAGGATATGGTCGTGTTTGGTCATCTCTTCGCTACCCATGGTCTATCCTCCTAGGGGTGAGCCGGTAAGGCCTTCGTTTCCGGAACCTCCGGCGGGTCGAACTCGTCCTGGATGGAACCGATGACCGTCTCGATCAGATCTTCAAGGGTGATCATGCCCAAGGGGTTCCCGTTCCCGTTCACAACCAGGGCGAGTTGCCGGTCCTGGCTGCGCAGTTCCTCGAAAAGTTCATACGGGGACATGCGTTCGTCCACCAGCAAAAACGGGCGGATGAATCTCCGCGGCAGGATCAGGTCGTGGTCCTCGCGAGGCAGGAACAGCAGATCCCGCACCAGGACGTAACCCTGGAGGTCCCGACCGTCCTCCCGGGTGACGGGCAGCCGGCTGAATCCCGAGTCGGTGGCCCCCGCCAGGCATTCGGCGATCGTGACCTCCGGGCCGACGGTTTCCAGATCACCCAATGGCCGCATGCTCCGGGAAAGGGGATGGCTGGCCAGCTCGAGAAAACGGTCCACCGTTTCGGCAAAACGCTGGTCGTCGTCGTTGGGCGCGGTATTGGTCAACAACAGGGCGGCCAGGCTGCGCCGGTTCAGCCCCCCCTGGTCCGATTCGTCCTCCGGCAACAGCCGTCGCCACAGCGCGGTGTACCCACTCAACAACCACCGCACCGGCAGCAGCAAAACCATGGCCACGCTGACCACCGGCGCCGAGGCCAGGGCCATCCGTTCGGGAAACTCTCGGTACAGGACCTTGGGCAGGATTTCGCCGAACAGGATCACCAGCACCGACACGAACACCATCGCCAGCCAGCTGCCCCGGGCCCCGAAGCGTGCGGTGAAGTCGGCGGTGACCAGTGCGGTGAAAAAGACATTGAACAGGTTGGTGCCGATCAGGCAGGTCAGGATGGGATCCTCGATCCGTTTCAAATGCTCTCGCAGGCGCCGGGCCGACGGATCACCCGCGGGCTTCAGGTTGCGCAGGCGCACGCGGCTGACACTCATGTAGCCCGTTTCGCTCCCCGAGAAAAAGGCCGACATGAACAGGCTGAAACAGCCCAGGCCCAGGACGATCAAGCTGGCGGGCCCCAGGTTCATGCCCCACCCCGCAGGTTCGCCGCCACGCGCTGATCTTCCAGAAGAGTCACCTGGATGCGATCCACCCGATGCCCCGTCATTTCCAGGACCGACAGCCGGGCCGTCGGCAGGGTCACCTTGTCTCCGGGCTCGGGTATCCGGCCCAGCGTGGTCATCATGAATCCCGCGACGGTTACGTAATCCCTGCTGACCGGCAGGCTGAGACCGCAGTTCTCCTCCAGTTCGCGCAGACCGGTCCGGCCGCTGATCACCCAGCGACCGTCTCCCAGGGGAATCATTTTCTCGGTCCTGTCCTTGATGTCCGCCACCGGTCCCAGAAGGGCCTGCAGGCAGTCGGCCAGGGTCACGATGCCCGTGAAATCCCCGTGTTCGTCGACGACCGCCGCCAGATGGGTGCCGCCTTCGCGCATATCCGCCAGGAGGGCCGCCACGTCCTTGCTCTCGGGCACGAAAAGCAGGTCACGGAGCCGGCCCTGTAGCGGGTGTTCCGAAACCGAGGACCCGGACAGCAGATCCTTGAGGTGGAACAGGCCCACCGGATGGGCGTCTTCGGATTCCATCACCGGATAGCGGTTGAATCCGGCGCGGCGCGCGACCTCCAGGACCTGGCCCAGGTTCATGTCCCGACGCAGGGCCTCGACACTGGTTCGCGGCGTCATGATGTGGGACACCTCGAGATCTTCCAACTGAAGGAGCCGGGCCAGGGAACGCCCTTCGGTCTCGGTCAGGGTTCCCTCCTCCACCGCTAGGTCGCAGGCGGTCTGGAGTTCCGCGGTGGTCAGGTTCCGGGAGCCGGTCCGTTCGAAAGGCAGGGCATCGATCAGTTGCCGCATCAGGGCGCTGGTGATCCGCAACAAGGGGCCGGTCAGTTTGAGCCAGACGCCCAGGGGAGCCTGGGCCGCCATCGCCACCTTCTGCCGGAAACGCAGGGCGATCATCTTGGGAGTGATCTCCCCCAACAGGAGCAGGGCCAGGGTCGTGGCCGGGATGGCCACCATCAACCCCCGCGGCCCGAACCACTGCAGGCACAGGCCGGTCGCCACGACGCTGGCCGCGGTGTTGACCAGCAGATTGCCGATCAGCAGCGCCGACAGCAGATCATGGGCGCGCAGCAAAAGGGCCAGGACCCGCCTTCCCGCACGGGAGCCCTCTTTTTCCATCCGGGCCAGATCCACCGGGCCCAGGTAGAAGAAAGCGGTTTCCGAACCGGAAAATGCGGCCGACACGCCCAGAAGAACCAGAAGAAGCAGAAGGTCCAAGAATCGGGTCTCCGAGCCGGGGTGATCCAGCCGGCCCTCCTTGATGGGACCGGTTCTCGGTGCGATGTTACCTGTTAACGGTCCGGCGGGCAAGGCTCACCGCCGCGTTCCGTCTGGTTCGAATCCCCCGCCACGCGGAAAATCGTTTTCGCGAAACGTGTTTTAGGGGAAGATCGGGCCAGCTGTCACCATGGAACCCGTACCCAGAGGCCTCATGTCCACCAGACCGTCACACCATCGGCAGGACACTGCGAGCGAGATCCTCGTGATCCGCTTCGGCTCCCTGGGCGACCTCTGCCTGCTGGCCTGGACCCTGGCCCGGTTGAAGGATCGGCCCGGCGGGGAAAATCGCCAAGTGACCCTGGTGACCAAGGCCGCTTTCGCCCCCCTGATGGAACATGTCCGCGGTATCGATCGGGTCGTCCCCCTGACCGGATCGGGCCTCGG
>RCNG010009793.1_pt1 | contig 10964 bp, 11 predicted proteins | sample 2041371 | NCBI WGS metagenome assembly RCNG01 (sample SAMN09708227, study PRJNA481090) | Marine sediment metagenome, whole genome shotgun sequencing project. | biome: marine sediment; feature: ocean; material: sediment; isolation source: Sewage treatment plant 1 marine sediment (STP1) ... | reverse complement strand
ACAGTCCCCACGCCTTCGTGTCCGACACCATAGAGTGGGTGATCAAACCACTCGTGGGTATGGTCGGTGTACATCCGGTCATCCACGCAGACCGCGGCAATCTCGGTTTTAACCAGAACGCTACCGGGTTTAACCTTCGGATAAGGGCGATTAACAAACTCGACCTTACCGGGTTCCGGCACGGTCACAATTTTATTGTGTTCCAGTTTAGCCATAATATTTACCCTTTTTAGTGTAGTGTTCTTACGTCTAAAACATAATACCGCCGTTACTCATGAATAATGTTGATTAAAATCATGATTGTAATGAAATCCAGTCAGGCCAGATCAGGAATCAATTAAGGTTATCGAATGTCTTCTTTAGATCTGAAGAATATGTTTAGGAAGGGTGTGTTCATCTACTCAACAAAACCTACACGAATTTCGTTACGAGGGTGGAGCCCATGTAATTAACTTCTTTCTTGTCCACTGGTAATTGAGAAAAAGGAATATGGCCCTAGCCATCAAGCTAGGACCTGCTAACTCAATTGGTACAGATGAAAATATAGCGGCTGTAACCCGCATGATACGCGGCATTTCGCTATCACGAGGAAAATATTATTCAGGAATCGGCAGCGCCGAGAAGGGTTGAAAATGGTGGGCCTGGAAGGACTCGAACCTTCGACCTGCCGATTATGAGTTGAACGTCAGCTTTTGTCTGAAAATCCGCGGGCAGCTCAATTAGCTTAAGGTCCGCTATTGATTGGGAGCTGGCCTTATTGCCCTGTATTCCATAAGCTTAATATTTGATTAATTACGATGGCCAAAGTCGGCGACTTAGTTGTAACTTAGTAAAAACCAGTAAGCACAGGCATTGATTGCCCTTTCTTCTTTTGAATCTACGGTCAAGCCACATTTGGTTTTTATCACACGACCATCGTTTGACGTATTCACAGCGTGACCGTAAGCGAGACCAGAACACAACAACACTATCCCTAAGCTTTTCAAAATAATTTTTAAAATGTTCTTTTACCTCAGATAGTGATTCACTGAGTGATTTCGGTCTTTATCTGTAAGCATCCAGACTGTCTATCATTTTCAAGCAGATGCTCACTTGTTATTAAATTTGCAGCATGGATGGATTTGCTTGTTGTTTTATCTGACTCGGGATGGCGTTGATTAATGCAAATAAATTGGATAATATAGTATCCACTATCTGTTTTAAAAAAAGGATACTCCTATGCTGCAACGTTTTCATATCACGTTTGGGGCAAAACGAACCACGATTACAGTGGATACTATACTATCTGAAATGATGGCCATTCATTTGCATCAAAAACCTGGCACAGAGGAAGCACATCGAGCCGTGCGGTTATGGTTACAGGATACTTTAGTATCCCATCTGGGAAGCTACGAAGGCAGAAATAATGCAAGTCAGTACGCTAGACGATATTTAATCGAAGCCATAGCGGATAATAAAATATCCAAAAAATGGGTAAATTGGAAGTACGAATTCGATGAGTAGATAAGCTTTAATATATTAAAGGAGATGCAACGTAATGATGCCTGTGCATGGCGAATTGTTACTCAAGCTACTGCCGAGGGCTATACCAGCTTCCCGTAGCAGCTTGAGTAACAATTCGCCATGCACAGGGTTTCAGACGACTGGTGCCCAGCAGGATACACAGTTAGAATGTCATGAATCTGACTAGGCATATAATAATGGCTGATTTCTTTTTGAATTACGGACTGTTTCTGGCAAAGACGGTAACGATAGTCGCGGCGATTGCCACGCTGCTGCTATTAGCCATGTCTCTCGCGGGCAGAAAACAGGCGGAGAAGAAAGAGACCCTCGAAGTTAATAAAATCAACAACAGATACGAGGATATGGCCAAGGCGATGAACGCCGGCATGTTGCCCAGGAGCAAGTTAAAGCAGTATCTCAAAATGGAAAAGGTAAGGATGAAAGCGGCCGATAAAGATATCAGGGGCGGGCACCGAAGAAAACGACTATTTGTACTCAATTTCCACGGTGATATACGTGCGTCAGCAGTGGCTTCACTGCGGGAGGAGATAACTGCTGTTTTAACGGTAGCCGGCGCAGATGATGAGGTTTTTTTGCGCCTGGAAAGCGGTGGCGGTGTTGTTCATGGCTATGGACTGGCGGCTTCCCAGCTGATGCGCTTGAGGGAAAAGCAGATCCCACTCACCGTTTCCGTCGACAAGGTTGCAGCAAGCGGCGGCTATATGATGGCCTGCGTGGGTCATCGCATCATCGCGGCGCCGTTCGCTATCATCGGTTCGATAGGCGTGATAGCGCAGCTACCCAATTTTAACAAAGTCCTCAAAAAGCATCACGTGGAATTCGAGCAGTTCACGGCCGGGGAATTCAAAAGAACGGTTACGATGTTTGGTGAAAATACGGATGAGGCGAAGGCAAAGTTTCGTGAAGAGATAGAAGATATTCACGTGCTGTTCAAGGATTTCATCGTCCAGCACCGGCCCGATGTCAACATCGTCGAGGTGTCTACCGGAGAAAGCTGGCCGGGAACGCGTGCCCTGGAAAGAAATCTGGTCGATGAGCTAAAGACCAGCGATGACTACCTTCTGGAGAACAGCCAACACGCGGATATCTATGAAATCAAGTATGTCTGCAAGAAGTCATTGCTCGATAAAATAGGTATTCAGCTGCAGCGATTGGTCGATAAATGGCAGTACGTGTGATATGCAAAGGTCTCTATTAATCTACTTAAGTTGACAGTACCCATAATAAGCTCCTTATTTTGATCAACGTGTAAATAATATTATTTAGTATCATATTCTAACTTATCTTTATTTGGGTCATTAGAAAGTCCCTCTTCAAACTTCCTTTCAATAATTTTACTCGGCAGTGATGATTTACCATCAAGATAACGCATGGCCGTCCTGGTATCACGCCAGCCGATCCACTCTTTAAGCTCGGCAACCGAAGCACCTGAATCGATTATCCAGTTAGCAATGCCTCGTCGCATGCTGTGCGTACTGTATTCACTCGTATCATATCCCGCATCCTTTATTAATCGAATAAACACCTTGTAAATAGAGTTCTTGTGGATGTGGGTTTTCGATATTTTCCCCCAACGTGATACTTTAGAGAACAAAGGCAATTCACTTTCTCGGTAATTCTTGACCTCGACACCGTTACAACTTATCTCAAGCCAATCACGAATTGCGTGCATCGGGCAAAGATTTGGCAACGCTTCTAATTTCCTTGTTCTACCATGGGCCTCTCTATCTGTTTTTGATTTAGACAGGTACAACTCAAAATAGGGCGTATCTGCATCCCAATGAAAATTTATATCACAGACACGCAAATTGATTAATTCATCTGAGCGAAGCCCAAACCAGAATGCCGTTAATAATAACGCCTTATCCCTGACAGATCGTAACCGATGACTGTGATTGTCGTCATCACGATTAGCGATCACCTTGTCTAAATTTAGAATGATTTTTTCAATGATCCGTAACGGCGCTGGTTTCGCCTGCTTTGGTGCACGACCATACTTACGCCGTATTCCGCGCATGATTCTCCTTACAACTTCAGAATCATTCGGGTTATGGTTAAACCCGTTTTCTCTATGCCAGCGCCCAATTAATACTCGACGCTGCTCTAATGTGGACACACTGAGTTCACCGGCATACAACACCAGGTAGTCTTTTAGAACCTCATCCGTGCAGGGGAGTGATCCACCATAGACAGTCGTAAAATGTTTTACCGCATTATTAAAGGCTCTTTGGGTATTTTTATTCTCTGACGCATCCAGGATCAACGCTTCTTTTGCAAGCACATCGATTTCAGCGTACTTACCAACAAAAAATGGATCTGAATCTTTTGACGTGGTCATATTTTTAATTACACGTTATCTTTATTATTGTCGATGATGGGCTGGGTACTTTGTGTTATGTATGGCGCTACTTAAATATGTTTTGATGGTTCCATTGACTGATGCAATACATCAATACTATCTATATGGGTAGTATGGGTAGGCTGAACTCGGTAGTAAATTGTATGAGAGCCGACAAAATCACTATGGTATCCAACTTTCAAGTCTTCTCGTATTATTCCGTGTGATGGGTTTTCTGCTAACGCCTGCATCCGATGGCGAATAGTTTGAAGGGTGGTTTTGGTTCTCTGAGGGCCGACGTTTTTATTCGAGTAGGCTTTAATGTTCCTCAAACTATTTTGAGCTTCAGGCGAAAGAAAATAGTTTGTCATTATTCGATCAATTCTTGCATAAATGCATCGCCATCTATGCCTTTGCCTTGATCGAGTTGCGTTTCACCAACGGAAAGTTTCTGTCGTAGCAGGTCTAATTTGGCTTCATGCTCTTCAAGAAGACGTAGACCCGCTCTCACCGCCTCACTCGTTGATTCAAATCGCCCTTGTTGGATTTTGTTTTCAACAAATTCGCCAAAATGTTCACCTAATGTCACGCTCGTCTTTCTTTGCATCATTCACCTCACTTTATGTATTACATACTAATACTGGCACCGCTAAAGTATCAATGGCTTGATTTATAACGCTGCGTGTTACGTCATCGTGGTTGAGCGCGAGGTCCGGACAAGATTCGTGTAAAAACGCTAATGAAAGTAGCTTAACCTATTGATAACATTAGAAACACGATTTTACCATTTTCCTTCGTTTTGTGTAATTTGGCCATTTGGCTGCAGTTTTACGATTTAATACGCCCTTTTCTCTCAAAAAGGGCCTTCCTCCAATGGCCGTCGTACACGAAACTGCATATCCACACCTCTCTGCAAATATTACAAAATCAAATCTTCAACGAATTTATACACCCAATGATAAGGAACTGATCTGGTTGAAGCAGCAGCGATTAACCAGAGAGTCTTTATTGGTAGCCTCTATTTATCTCAAATGTTTTCAACGATTAGGGTATTTCCCCAAACTTGAAAATGTTCCGGATTCCATCAATTTCCATATTGCAAGCTGTTTAATGCTGGACTTTTCAGGTTCGCATAATTCTGTCCCACCTTCGACCCAGGGATGGCTTAAGAATCGGATCAGACACTACTGCGGTGTATCAAAGTTCACGCTCGCCGCGCAAGGAAACTGGATAAAAGAAACCGCAAAGTCGCTGGCAAGAACCAAGGAAAACATCATTGATATTATCAACGCCTTACTGGAAATCCTGATCAAGGAACAGTTTGAACTCCCTGCCCTATCGACGCTTGAGCGCATCGCGTATTCTGCCAGAGCACAATGCAATGCTGAGTATTTTGAAGCGATTGAACAGTCTATTCCCAATGATTCGAAACAAAGACTTCTCAACTTGCTGACGGAGATGCAGTCAGATGGCACCACGTTATGGACACGACTCAAATACGAGCCAGAGAAGCCTTCTGTTAGAAACTTGCAACATTTTATTAAGCACACGACATGGATCAAAGATCTTCAAGCTGGATTGGGTCTGTTGCCGGAATTGCCTGAAGAAAAACGCTTGCAGTTTTACTATGAAGCGCAATCATTTCCAAGTAACAGGATGAAGGGACTCAAATACAAAAAAAGAATCGCATTAATGGCGTTGGTCGTCCACGAAAACCTCTTACGATCCACCGATTTTTTAGTCGATCTGTTTATCAGGGAAATCCGCAAGCTTCACAGTAAAGCACAGCTTGAGTTGAAGAATTTCCAACTGAATTCAGTCACTGAATCTGAGCAGTTAATCTGTATGCTGCGGGATGTTTCACTCACCCTATCGCGGGATACTGATATAGATCAACAACGTAAAAAGATCCTGTCTGTTCTTGATAATAATCCAGAACATATCGTTAGCCGCTGTGATCGCCTGGTGACCTATGGGCTCAATAATCCGTTACCGTTTCTACCCAAACGGTATACGAAACCACTCAGAAAAGCGCTCCTTGATTGTCTTACCTTGCTGGACATTGATCACACAGCCTATGGCAGTACCCTGTTGGCCTGTGTGAAAGGGATGCTTCACTATCGTGACGAGTCCATGAAAACCATCACCGTCTCAGCACTGACTAATTTCACTGAGAGTTCCATATTGCCGATTGATTGGATTAAGAGCAGTTGGTATAGCGTTTTATTTGTTAACAGAGACTCGCGAGTGAAAAACCGTGTCATGCATAGCAACTTCTTTGAACTCTGCATATTGAGTGAAGTCGCCAGACGCTTTCAATCCGGAGATCTGTATGTCGGTAACAGTACCAAGTACGATGATTACCGGACACACCTGGTGTCCTGGGATACCTTCAACGAACGGGTTAAACCATTTTGTGAAGTAGCTGGCCTCAATACCAATCCACGGTTGTTTGTCAGTGCTCTCAAACAATCTTTTGTTGAGACAGCTGAGGCTGCCAATGAGCGTATCCCCAAGGATAGCCATGTTGTTTTGGAAAATGGGAAATTGGTGTTAAAAAAACGTAAGCGTGAAGCTCAGGCCCTACCGGACAAGACCTTCGAAAAAGCACTTAAAGACCAGCTGGGTGAGATCAATATTATTGATCTGTTGGTTGAAACAACGCAGTGGCTCGATCTGGGTAAGAAATTCGGACCGCTGTCTGGGCATCAACGCAAAGTACGTGATTATCAAAAACGGCTGGTGGCTACCCTATTCTGCTATGGCTGCAATCTTGGTCCGACTCAAACAGCGCGCTCAATCAAGGAAATCTCACGCAAGCAAGTTGCCTATTTGAATTTAAGCCACACACGAGAAAAGGATCTCGTAGAAGCGACCGAATCGGTCATCAATGCCTACAACGAATATCAATTGCCCGGTTACTGGGGTGATGGTAAAACAGCCTCTGTCGATGGTACTCGGTTCGATATGTATGAACAGAATCTGATGTCAGAGTATCATCTCAGATATGCCTCGTATGGCGGTATCGGTTATTACCTGGTCAGTGACAAGTACATTGCCCTGTTTAGTCGCTTCATCCCCTGTGGTGTGCGTGAAGCACTGCACTTGATTGATGGCATTCTCGAGAATACCTCTGATATTCAACCTGATACCATCCACGGTGATACCCATGCCCAAAGCACGGTTGTGTTTGGTTTAGCGCATTTATTGGGTATCAAACTGATGCCTCGGATTAAGGACATCAACAGCTTGGTTTTCTTCAAACCTGATGGGCGAGCGAGCTACCCTCACATTGATTCGTTGTTCTCGGAAAATATCAACTACAGCGTGATCCGAGAACATTATCGCGATATGTTGCGCATCGCTGTCTCGATCAGTGAAGGCAAAGTATCAGCGTCGACGATTATCCGACGACTCGGTTCCAAAGGTATTCGCAATACACTGTACTATGCGTTTCGGGAGCTGGGTCGAGTGGTCAGAACTCAGTTTCTACTTCAGTATGTCAGTGATGTTGAACTCAGAGAGACCGTACAAGCTGCAACTTGCAAAAGCGAAGAGTTTAATAACTTTGTGCAATGGGTGTTCTTCTATAATAATGGCCAAATTCAGGACAGGAGAATCTACGCTACGCGCAGGACAAAGTGATCAGTTACAACCACTTAGTGGCTAATCTGGTTATTTTGCACAATGTGAATGCGATGAGTAAAGCCATCAACCGGCTCAAGAAGAAAGGTGTAGAAATTACTCCGGAAATGATGAGCGGGCTCTCACCCTACCGGAATGAGCATATCAATCTGCTGGGTGATTACTCGATCAACATGTCCAAACGAGTTGAAGAAAGGCATATCAAGCTAATTTGAAACTGCCAATAAATAAGAGTCCATGCTTTAGTCTTTACTTATATTGGCGTTTTTACACGAATCTTGTCCCGACCTCAGTTTGAAATTACCAAACAGACACGTGACTCACTTTCCGAGTTGATAAAGGCCCAGAATCCGACTGGTACTGACTACTTATTCAAAAGTAGATTTCATAAATCTGATCATATAACAACTCGGCAGTACGCGCGTATTCTAAAAACCTGGCTCGAAGACATTGGTTTAGACCCTTATGAGTATGCTACGCATTCCATACGGCGCACCAAAGTGTCTATGATCTATCAAAAAACCAAAAACATACGAGCTATACAATTACTATTAGGACACAGTAATTTAGAAAGCACGGTTCGTTATCTTGGTGTCGAACTGGATGATGCACTAGATGTGGATGAAAATACTGAAATTTAATTAAAATTAAGCGCCTATTTTTATTAATAGGCGCTTTTAATCTGAAGAAGGCCTATTGTGGGGCACCTGTGCCCCGCCATTTTTACGATATCCAGGTACAAGATCTCAATCATGCCATCTTTATTAATGCCGAGGAGTTATGTTAATTCATCTTTTAAAACAATAAATTTAAATTCATCAAAAAATGCTGGGTATTCTATACAAAACCACCTCTTTTTTTTACCTGAATATTTTAAGCAAACTTTTTAGCAGCAGAACCCAGCGTGATCATCGACATACCAGAAAACACCAGTTGGATGCCTACCAGTGTTCCCACAGCCCAGGTACCGGATAATGGCCATTGATTCCAGATCTTGATTGCGAGCATTGTGGATACAATAATGCATCAATGACACGTGTTACACCAGCGACGAACATCACAGCACCTACTATAACTGTGACAAACGCACCGGCAAGCAGGGGAGAAGGCACGGCACCTCTATTAAATATGGTTAAACCAGATGCATACAAAGTCGTTCACATCAAGGAAAGAATCGATGGCTTAAAAATTAATTTCTTCTGCCACATAAACGCGCGATGTTGCGGCCAGACCAACACGGCGTATACCCAGGACAAATGCTGCAATGCGCATGTCGATATTTTCTTTCTCCGCTACATCACGAACGGCTGCATATGCCTCGCGCATTTTGTGCGTAAGTTCTTCATCAACACGATCTTTTTTCCAGCGGAATTGTTGAATGTTCTGCGCCCATTCAAAATAGCTCACAGTGACACCACCAGCATTAGCCAGAATATCAGGCACAACCAATACACCTTTTTTTACCAGGGACTCATGTGCGGCAGGTGTGGTCGGACCGTTGGCTCCTTCAACGATGATATCGGCCTTAACTCCGTTCACATTATCTTTGGTAATCGCATTTTCCAGTGCTGCAGGAATTAGCACGTCAGCATCCCAGGTAATAATTTCCGTGTTATCAAATGCGGTACCACCCGGGAAACCTTTCACGCTGTGATGCTCTGTCACCCACAAACCCAGGGAATCAATATCAAGACCATTTTCATTGCTGACACCACCAAGGTGGTCAGCAACCGCAACAATTTTTGCGCCCTGTTGTGCAATAAGACGGGCTGCATTAGAGCCGACATTACCGAAGCCCTGTACAGCAACCCGGATATCATTCCACGATTTTCCACGACTTTTAAGTGCTTCGTCCAGTACAACCATAATGCCACGACCGGTTGCTTCATCCCTGCCTTCCGAACCAAACAGTTCCAGTGGTTTACCCGTTACCACACCGGGCGAAAACCCTTCATATTTCGAATATTCGTCCATAATCCAGCCCATGACTTTGGCATTGGTATTAACGTCGGGTGCGGGAATATCGATGGTTGGGCCGATAATTTCTTTCATCTGTTCGACAAAAGTTCTGGTTAACTTATTGAGTTCGTTATCACTCATTTTTAATGGGTCGCAATTAATGCCGCCTTTCGCTCCACCGAAAGGAACATCAACAATGGCCGTTTTCCAGGTCATTAAATTTGCCAGCGCCGCTGCATGATCTTCATCCATAGCAGGATGGTAACGCAAGCCACCTTTCATTGGCCCCCGTGCTTTGTTATGTTGTACGCGGAAACCCTGATAATGCTGTAATTTGCCATCGTCATCATCAATTACAAGATCGACTTTAACACTACGAATGGGGGTCCAGATAATTTCTCTGAGACGTTCTGACAGCTTCAGTACATCCGCTGCTTTCTGGAAATAATAATGGCTATCTTCAAGCATGATTTGTCCTATTTTTTTAAACTTATTGTTTTAACGACGCTCACCTCAAGAGAGGTGCCCTTAAGTATTACCAGGTCCGCCGCTATACACGGTTTCGTAGTATATTTTCTCTAGCTCAAGTTTATGTTCGGCCTCTTCATTTGCCAGGTGCTCAAACAGATCATGCGCGGGGCCCGCTTCGGTATTGTTAGCTAATTCTCTATACTGCTTCATCGCTGCATCTTCGCGACCCATCGCGTATTGCAGAACGGTCTGATCATCGGGGTTGTCACCCAGTTCGGGTAGATGGACATAATCAGAAAAACGGTGGTCTTCAACCGGCACCTTAATCTGTTGTTGAATCTGTTTTTCGATATCGATGGTTTGCGACAGTTTGGTAAAAAGATCAAAATGCTGCTGTTCTTCTTCAGCCAGCTCTTCCACCAGATAGCGTAAATTTTTACTGACCTTTGGAATCAGACCCGTATAAAAATCACGGGCAGATTTTTCGAAAGAGATCGCAACATCGAGAATCTCTTTGAGCGTTTTTTTCGATGCTATTCGATTATATGCATCGCTGTGCCCTTCATGATGTTCACTCATTTAAAAACTCCTCGATACTGGCCGATACCCGGTGACCATCTGCGACCGCATGTATAACGTCCGGCCCGTTGACCATGTCGCCGGCAGACCAAAACCAGGGTTGTGATGTCCTGCCATTTTCATCAACCTGCAGGCGACCCCGATCCCACTCCAATCGCTCAGTCAATTCATCACCCAGTAATGAAATATCACTGCTCTGACCAATCGCCTCAACGATCATATCTGCTGCATGGAACTGCTCATCCTGCTCATTATATTTAGGTGCAAAACGACCCTGCTCATCAAAAATAGAGGTCACCCCGAGAGTCACTAATCCATTCATATTTCCCGCTTCATCAAGCTGACATGCTTTGGGGCCGCGACTGTCAAGCAGTTCGATACCCTCTTCACGCGACTCTTTAACCTCTACAGCATCAGCAAGAAAATGATCAAAGTCTTCCATCGCAGC
>RCNG010001700.1_pt1 | contig 10964 bp, 10 predicted proteins | sample 2041371 | NCBI WGS metagenome assembly RCNG01 (sample SAMN09708227, study PRJNA481090) | Marine sediment metagenome, whole genome shotgun sequencing project. | biome: marine sediment; feature: ocean; material: sediment; isolation source: Sewage treatment plant 1 marine sediment (STP1) ... | reverse complement strand
TGGTTGTCTCCGGTGGACGATCGCGGTCTCGCCGCGGGTATCATTGCGACATCCACAGGATCGGGTGTTCCCTTTAACGCCACCTGGGATCTGATCGAGGCCAAGGTCACCACCAGTGACGCGGCAGCGGCCCTGACCGTTACCGCGGGCGCCGGCCTCAACGCCAGTACCTACGGCAACAACTCGTTCCAGCTTTCCAACAACTCGGCTTCCGGCCAGAAGATCACCCGCGCGGTCATCGACCTGGGCACCGGCATGATCGAGGACATGGTGTTCGACCCGGATGGAACGGCCGGCGACTTGACCGCCAAACCCTTCACCGTCAATACCAACCCGGGCGTGGGTACCATCTCCCACACATTGTCGGTCCCGCACGGAAACGGTGGTTACGACGTTTTGACCATCGATTTCGCCGGTGGCGATTTTGATCCGGGAGAGACTCTGGGTTTTTCCATCGATGCCGATCCGACGAGTATCGAAGGTGTCAACGCTCCGGGGCCCGGTGAATCCGGCAGCGTTTCGGGCCTGGAACTGATTGGTTCCACCATCACAGTGGAATTCGACGATGGCTCAGCCCACACGGCCAACCTATACACGGACGGCAGTCTGGGCGGATCAGTGGCGGTGATGGACCAGACCGTGGCTCCGGCGCCGGGGATCGAAATGCTGGGTCTGGCTCCGCCGGTGACCGTCGGGACGGCCGAGCGGACCGTGCGTCTCACCGGACAGGCGGGGACGGCGGTGCGTTTGCTTATCGTGGAAGCCGCCCTTTTCGAACAGCCCGGTGGCGGCGTGGATTTGCAGCCCTACGAGGCCAACAGCGCCATCGCCAGACAAGAAATCACCAGCATCATCCTGGATGCTTCCGGCTCGGCCGACGTACCGGTGACCCTGACGAGGACGGATCCCGACGGGGGTCTCAATCATCTGGTGGCGGCCATGGACCAACCTTCGGTGGCCACATCCGCGGCTCTTGTGGTGGAATATGACCCCTCGCAGGTGGAACCCGGCGCACCGGTTCTGTACCGCGTGAACACCGGTGGGCCCCTCCTTGGATCTGCGGATGGATCGTCCCCCCACTGGGCCGAGGACTCCGCGGCGGCGCCATCGCCTTTCCGAACCACCGGGGGAGAAGGCCTTTACGACATCACCGCCGGCGATGCTCATCCCGGCGTCGTTGACGTGAGCGAACCCACGCTGCCTACCAGTGTTCCGGCGGCCCTGTTTGAAACCGAGCGGAATGACCCGGCTGCAGCCCCGGAAATGGCCTGGGAGTTCCCGGTCGCCGAGGGTACCGCAGTGGAAGTGCGGCTGTATCTGGCCGAGCTGTTCAGCGGTGTCGCCAATCCCGGTGAGCGTGTTTTCGACGTGCTGGTTGAAGGCGAGGTTCCGGCCGCCTTTACGGCCCTGGATCCCAGCGGGATGGGCACCGGCCCCATGGTTGCGGCCTGGGTTTCGGTTGTCCAGCTGGTAACGGACGGCAACCTGAGCCTTGAGTTTGTGCACGGCCTGCTGGATCCCGCCATCAAGGGCATCGAAGTGATTGATGTGACCAATGAAATCAGCGCTGTGGGCGAGGATGACGGAATCCCCGAGCGGTTCGCCCTGCTGGGGGCCTACCCCAATCCCTTCAACCCCTCCACGACCATCGCCTTCGAATTGCCGTCGTCAACCATGGTGAGGCTGGGGATCTATGACCTGCAGGGGAGGCTTGTGCGTCGTCTGGTTGACGGACACCTGCCCGCCGGCAGCCACGGCATTGTCTGGGATGGCCGAGACCGCAGCGGGCGGACGGTGGGATCGGGTGTTTATCTCTACCGTTTCCTGGCTGCTGGGCTGGAGGAGACCCGGAAGATCATGCTAGTCAAGTAAAAGTCCATCAAGAACTTACGGAGGTCCGGTTGTCCAGCCCGTAAGGGGGTTGGGCATCGGGCCTCTACCATTGGAAGCTTGACCCCCCGCAGATGACTCGCTTAAAATGCCCACCTGGAGAAAAATCCCATCATTGAAGAATTCCCATTTCAAGGAGTGAAAAAATCATGAATCCCAAAAAAGTGATCGCTGTTTCCACCGCCGTCCTGGTGGTCGGTTTGGCCCTGATCGCCGCTGCTGTTCCCGCCCAGGCCCAGGGTGAGCAGTACCTGGAACTGATGCGGCAGGACCTGAAAACCGCCAAGACCGCCTACATGACCGAAGGCATGCAATTGACCACCGAGCAGGGTGACGTGTTCTGGCCCATCTACCGGGAATACCTGGGAGAGTTGGCCAAGGTCGGGGATCGCCGGATTGCCAACATCAAGGATTACGCGACCCACTACCAGGCCATGACGGACGAGAAGGCTTCGGAGATCCTCAAGAAATCCTTCAAGAACCGGAAAGACGAACTCGGCCTGCTGGAGAAGTTCTCCAAGAAGGTAGCCAAGGCTTTGGATCCCGTGACCGCAGCCCGGTTCGTCCAGGTGGAGAATACTCTAAACCTGCTTATCGACCTGCAGCTGGCCGGTGAGATTCCACTGTTCGAGCACCCTGTCGAATAACACGGTTGGATGTTCCAGAACGGGGCGGCTCCGACCGGGGCCGCCCTTTCCCTTCCCCGGGAAGGAGATGCCATGATGATTGTCGGCAAGGAAATCGTCGTCAGTACGAGGGGTTTCAGTGATATCCACGACCTGACCCAAGAAATTGAAGCTGCGGTCATCGATGCGGGAGTGAAAGAGGGCCAGGTCCTGGTGTTCGCCGTGGGTTCGACCGCCTCGATCACCACCATCGAATTCGAACCCGCCCTGGCCGCGGACATGACCGAGGCCCTGGAGAATCTCTGGCCCAAGGACAGACCCACGCGCCACGGAACGACCTGGGGGGACGACAACGGATTTTCCCATTTGCGGGCGTCGTTCCTGGGCCCCAATGTTACAGTGCCGGTGCACCAGGGGAAACTGGTTCTGGGCACCTGGCAGCAGGTCGTGGTCATCGATCACGACAACCATCCTCGCGACCGCCGCATCTTCCTGCAGGTGACCGGGGAGTGACCGAACCGATCAGGAGAATTGACATGGCCGCACCCAGCCTGTCCGCCCATTTCGCTTCGCGGCAGCCGTCCGTCATCCGTTTGGCCCAGATTGAATTCGCCAAACGGAACGACAATACTTCAGATCTGAATGTCGCCATCGGCAACGTTTCGTTGCCCATGCATCTGGCCATGCAAAAACGCCTGCGCCGTCTGGGCGACCCAGGTAGTCCATTTGCCGAGGGCGTGGTCAAGTACAGTGCCACCGCGGGTATGGCCGAGACCAACGCCGCTTTTTTGAACATCATCGCCTCCAGCGGATTCGACACGGCAGGGCTGTTCAGTCAGGTCACCGACGGGGGCAGCCAGGCCATGGAGCTGGTCATCACCGGTTGCTGCGGTCCGGCCGGATCCACCGAAAAACCACTGTTTCTTATCGACGCCGCCTACACCAACTACAAGGCCTTCGCCGAACGGCTGGGGCGCCCCACGGTTTCCATCACCAGGGATCTGGGTGATGACGGCCGGTTTTCCCTGCCTTCGGTAGCCGAGACCGAAAAGTCCATTCTTGAACATCGCCCTGGGGCCATGGTCGTCATTCCCTACGACAATCCCACCGGGCAACTCTACGACCGCCAGGCCCTGGTGGAACTGGCCCGGCTGTGCGTGAAACACGGGCTCTGGCTGATAAGCGACGAGGCCTACCGTGAACTCTACTACACCGATGCCGAGACAATAAGCCTGTGGGGTTTGACCGAAGAAGATGTTCCGGGGATCACCGGGCGGAGGATCAGCATCGAGACCTCGTCGAAGGTATGGAACGCCTGCGGGCTGCGAATCGGCGCCCTGGTGACGGACAACCCGGAATTCCACGCGCGGGCCGTGGCCGAAAATACCGCCGGCCTGTGCTCCAATGTCATCGGCCAGTACATTTTTGCCGGCTTGGCCGAAGAGTCTCATGCGGATCTGCAAAAATGGTATGCGACCCAGCGGGATTACTACCGGGCCATGCTGCGGGATTTCACCACCCGCACCCGAGATCTGTTGCCGGGGATCATCGTCAGCCGCCCGGACGCCAGCATCTATTCGGTGGTGGATCTGCGGAACATCGTACCGGCTGATTTTGACGCGCTGGAATTTGTTTTGTTCTGCGCCCGCACAGGAAGCGTGGACGTGGCCGGCCGGCCCATGACCTTGCTGACCGCGCCCATGGCGGGATTCTACAGCACCGCCCCGGGCGAGCCCAACCCCGGCCGGACCCAGATGCGGATCGCCTACGTGGAAACGCCCGAACGTATGAAGCTCGTGCCGGAGTTACTGGCCGGATTGCTGAAACAGTACCTGGCCTAGTTTCTGACTTCAGGAATCTCCACCCATGGCTTCTGCCGCCCGCTGAAAGTCGGCGGTGGCTTTCCTGGTCAGACTCGAGGCGACCAGATCCGCAGCCACACGGGTTCCGAAGGTGAAAGTATCCAGACCCCTGGCCGCCAGGTCAACGACCTGTTCGGCGGTGCGCAGGCTGGCCGTCAACAGGCGGGTTTTTGATCCGGACCGGGTCAAGATTTCCTTCATGGTCATCAGTTTTGCTGTGCCGTCCTGGCCCGCCTCTTCGAGGCGGCCAAAGTAGGGGGCGGCGTAACAAGCTCCCAGACTGGCGGACGCCATGACCTGACCCGCGGTGAAGACGGCGGTCAGGGTCACGGACCGTCCGTTTTTCCGCAAGGTTCCAGCGGCCTGAAAGCCTTCCGGGGTGGCCGGGATTTTGATCACCACGCGCATATCGGGCATGGCCAGACCAGCCAGTCTTTCCCCGGTGGCCACCATTTCCTCGGGCCCGACGCCCCAGGTTTGCATCTGAATTTCCTGGACCCCGAGTTGCCGGGCTATTCCAGACAGCTCACGGAGATTGTCTACGGTGCAGGCCTGACCAGCGCGCTCCAGCAACAGGGGGTTGGTGGTCACGCCGTGGAAATATCCGAGGGGGAAAAACTGGCTCCACTCGGCTGGGTCGGCCGAGTCCAGAAACAGCCTCAGCCCCGGTTCCAATCGGACATTGTCTTGTTTCATAATATCCTCCAGCAACGGACTTGAATTCTTACGTGAACAGGTTCAACTGACCAGGGCTGTCATCCCAGACCGGGTTCAGGCATTCGGGCTGATCAAAAGCCGGCTTGTTCACCTGCGGGGTGACCGGGTGAGTCAAAAGGACATCGGGCGCGCAGGGTTTCAGCAGCTTCAACAACTGGCTGGCCTGGTCGGCCGGCATTTCGAGCCAGGCCTTCCAGTCGGTTTCCGACAGGACGACGGGCATACGATGATGAATGGGCCGCATTGTACTGTTGGCGGCCGTGGTCAGGATGGTGCAGGTTTCCAGTAACGATCCCTGGGGGTCCTGCCATTGTTCCCAGAGGCCGGCGAGGGCAAAAACCGATCGATCCTTGCGCTGGAAAACAAAGGGTTGTTTGCCGCCATCCCGTTTTTGCCATTCGTAGAAACCGTCCACTGGAATCAGGCATCGCCTGGCCAGAAAGGCCTCCTTGAAGGAGGGTTTTTCAAGAACGGTTTCACTGCGTGCATTGATCATCTTCGCACCAACCTCGGGGCCCTTGCTCCAGGGCGGTACCAGCCCCCAGCGGAACATCTTGACCAGTCGCCCGACGGACCGGGGATTGACCACGACAGCGGCTATTTCGCTGGCCGGGGCAATGTTATACCGCGGGATGACTTCGGGCACCAGGTCCAAGAAAAACTTCTCGGCCAGGACATGAGGCGCCGAGGTCAAGATGATGCGTCCGCACATGGCTAGAATCCCGTCAATGGTTCCGGTTAATAAGAAAAACCTTAAGGAAACATGATAAAGCACCGGAACCGGGATGCCAATCCACAGCGGAGCCGTTTTTCAAGGAAGATCGAAAACCAGGAATTCACTGTCTTCGACCGCTTCGATGGTCAGACGGAATTCCTCGCTGACAGCGACACCATCGCCGCGGTCGCAGGTCAGGCCGTTGAGGTCGAGCCGGCCACTGACCACCTGCACCCAGGCATGGCGGTTTTTCGACAGATCCAGTTCCACCTTCACGCCCGCCGACAGGAGAGAGGCGTACAGACGGACATCCTGCCCCCAGCGAAGGGAGCCGTCGGCACCATTCCCGGACGCCACCAAACGGAGTGTGTCGCGCCTTGCATCAGGGGAGAATTTTTTCTCGGCGTAGTCCGGCCGACGATCATTGCGGTCGGGCAGGATCCAGATCTGCAGCAAGTGAGTCGGTTCGTCCGGTGAGGGATTGAACTCGCTGTGCTGGACACCCGTGCCCGCGCTCATCCATTGCACGTCCCCGGGCCGTATGACCGAACCATTCCCCAGGTTGTCCTTGTGTTCCAGGGCGCCTTCAATCACGTAGGTCAGGATTTCCATGTCGCGGTGGGGATGGGTGCCGAATCCCCGGCCGGGGGCGATGACATCTTCATTGATCACGCGTAGGACGCGAAACCCCATATGGGCAGGGTCATGGTAACTGCCGAAAGAAAAACTGTGTCTGGCGTTCAGCCAGCCGTGGTCCACGTGGCCGCGTTCTTCGGAGCGGCGATGGGTCAACATGTCTTTCTCCATTTATCCATGGTTGCCGGGCCGGAAGTCCGGGAGGTTTAACCCGGATTATTCATGAATCACCTACTGCGGCTGCGTATGATAAGATTTGACAGCACCTTCTCGGTTTTCCTCCCTCAACGTACCTCCTGGTACGCCTCGGTCCCAAAACTCTGCGAGGGCACTGTCAAATCTTATCATACGCACCCTCGCTACGGAGATTCATGAATAACCCGGGTTAGGTTATTCCAGAATTTCCACTGGATCGCCCACGGAAATCTCGCCCGTCTTTTCGGGCACGAGGTTGACCCCGAACACGACCCCCTTTTCCCCTTGTCGAAAGGTGGCCAAGGTGCGCAAGGGTTCCTCTGAACGGCGGCGGCCGGACGCCTGGTCCACCGTGGTGACGCTGCAGCGGGCGCAGAGGCCGGCAAACCGGAATACAGTTGGCCCAATCGAAATTTTTCGCCAGCGGTCTTCGGCGAACGAAGGGCAACCCTCGACCACCAGATTGGGCCGAAACCTGTCCATCGGCAGGGGCTCATCGAGTCGGGAATTGAGATCCGCCACCGAAGCGGTGGAAATCAGAAGACAGGGATAACCATCGGCGAAACTCACGGATTCACCCGGCAGGCCACCCGCAGATGAAATGGGCCGGCGGCAAGCCTCATCCATAAAGGCGAGTCGGCACGGATGATCCATATAACGGGAAAGCCATCTGTCGGCCTCAGGACCGGCGGCCGCGGCGTCGACCTGGTCTCTCCACACCGCTACCTGGATGCGGAGTTTCCCGTCGGGGACGTCCAGGCTAAAAGGATCCTGGCCGGGCGCCGTCAAACCGAGACGTTTCCCGTCGAATTGGCCCGAAATCAGGGCCATCTGGGGGTGAGTGCGCTGGCTGAGAAATTTTCCCCGGTCATCGACGATGACCCAGCGGCGGTCGCCCCTCAGTCCGTCGGATTCCACATAGGCCCTGGTGGCGTCCACGGCCCGGACTCCCTTGACCGGATAGAGGTGGATGGCGGAAAGACGTATATCCATGTTACCTTCCTCGCAGGCGGTCCATTCCCTGATTGCCAGCCGCCAGCATAACCCTGAAACGACCCGAGGGCCATGACCAGCCGCACGCAACTTTTTCCGGACCGGGCGATCCTTCACATCGACATGGACGCTTTTTTTGCTTCGGTGGAGGTGCTCGATGACCCGTCCCTGGCCGGTAAACCCGTCATGGTCGGCGGGACACCGGAAGGCCGCGGGGTGGTTGCCGCCGCCAGTTACGAAGCCCGCGCCTTCGGTGTGCACAGCGCCATGAGTGCGGCCCGGGCGGTCAAGCTGTGTCCGGAGGGGATTTTCCTGCGCGGCCGCATGGACCGCTACTCCGAGGTGTCGGGCCAGGTCTTCAGTATCTTCGAGGACTACACGCCTCTGGTCGAACCCCTGTCCATAGACGAGGCTTTTCTTGATGTGACCGGCTGCCGCCGCCTTTTTGGGTCGGCGGAAAAGGTTGGCTGGATCATCAAGAGGAGGATCCGGGATGAAATCGGTCTGGTGGCTTCGGTCGGTTTGGCGGCCAACAAGTTTCTGGCCAAACTGGCCAGTGATCTCGAAAAGCCCGACGGTTTTGTGGTCATCGCACCGAATGAGGCCCGTGGCCTGCTGGCCTCCCTTCCCATCGGCAAGCTGTGGGGAGTGGGCAAGGTCGCCGAGAAGCAGATGCACCGTTTTGGTATCCGCAAGGTGGCCGACCTGTTGGCCATTCCACCGGAGTTGTTGATCAAGGAATTCGGAGACCATGCAGCTCATCTTTTGGAACTGGCCGTCGGGCATGACGAGCGATCGGTCGTCCCGGTGCACGAAGCCAAGTCCATCGGCAATGAGACGACCTTTCGTGAGGACATCAAGGATGCCCAGCATTTGCAGGATATCCTGGACTCCCTGGCCGCCAAGGTGGCCCGCCGGCTGCGGTCCCACCAGTTTCTGGCCCGGACCGTGACCCTCAAGGCGCGGTATCCAGATTTCACGACCCACACCCGGTCCGAGACTCTGCTGGCGGCCAGTGATTCGAGTGTGGATATCCGGGATACGGCGCGCCGCTTGCTGACGGAAAATCTCGGCCGCCGGGGGCGGCCCCTGCGGCTGATAGGCGTGACCGCTTCCAACCTGACACATTCGGTCGAAGGCCAGGGCCAGCTTTTTGTCGATCCGGACCGGGAACGCGACCGGAAACTGGACAATATCATGGATCAGGTTCACGGAAAGTTCGGGCCCATGCTGCGGCGCGGCTCCCAAAGCCAATAGGTCCGGGAACCGATCCCTGACCGTCGGGTTCGATCCCTGCTTGATCCTCCGGCTTTGATTTGCCATGCTGGATGCCAGGAATACCCCAGGAATACCCCAGGAATCAATCCCCAAACCTGGAGATAGCACATTGGATTACCTGTTTATCGGATTTTTCGGCGGCCTGGTGTTGGCGTTGGTGGGTGGAGGCATCTGGAAATTCGCTCGTCGTGGTCGTCGCAAGGGCAAGGCTCCGGCGGTTATCAACCACGAGAGTTTCATCACCAGCATGAAGGCAGTGGGGGAACTCAGCGTCTTCAGGATTATGACCAAGGAAGTGATCACCGCCAGCGATCACTGGTTCGGGGAATTTGGCAAGAAGTACCTGAACTGGTTGCTGTCTGAACAGCGCATAACCCTGGTGATCGAGTTCGACGTGGATTTCCGCTATGACCTCAACGATCCCCAGTTTCAGGTTGAGCGGCAGGGCGAAGGCGAGTTCAACGTTGTGCTGCCGCCTTGCCGGCATGATGTCCTGATCCGGGACATGCGCATTCACAGCGAGGACAAGACCAAGCTGCTTCCCTGGTTGATGCCCGAAGTGGTGGACCGGGTCTTCACCGGCGGATTCAGTGTGGATGCCAAGAACAAGCTCATCAGCGAAACCAAGGTCCAGACCAGCAACTACGCAGGCGACCTGGTGCGCAAGGCCACCGGGGAGGCCCAGCGTTCGGCGGCGCGAACCCTGACCATGCTGGCCCAGGGCCTGGGGGCGACCAGGGTCGATTTCGAGTTCACTCCTTCCGGGGAGTTTCACCCCAAGGTTGATACTTCCAAGCTGGAACAGATTCTGCCGGAACCCGGTCAGATCCGCGAAGGTGGGTATTGATATGCGCCGCACCGTTGTGGGGGTCATGGGGGGGTCCGTGGCCGATGAACAAACAACTGCCGGAGCGCGGGAACTGGGCCGCTTGATTGCTGAAAACGGCTGGGTTCTGGTCTCGGGTGGACGGCCGACCGGAGTCATGCAGGCCTCGGTGACCGGAGCCCATGAGGCCGGCGGTATGACCGTGGGCGTGCTTTACGAAGAGGACCGGGAAAAGGGGGCCGCCGGTCTTGATCTGGTCCTGCCGACCGGCATGGGGGCCGGTCGCAATATCATCAACGTGCTGTCGAGTGATGTGGTGGTCGCCTGCCGGGGCACCGGGGGAACCCTCAGCGAGATCGCCCTGGCCCTGCGCTTTGATCGTCCCGTCGTTTTGCTGGACTTCGATCCCGGTCAGGCGTTTCTCCAGGCAGGGGCGCCCGGTGCCAAGTGGTCCCTGGCCGAAACCCCCGCCCAGGCGGTGGAGCAGGTGCGTGGTTTTTTGCGGGAGCTGGGCCGCAAATGACCTACGATTTTGATACGCCGGTTGAAAGACGGGGGACTGACAGCCTCAAATGGGGAAAGTACGCCGATCAGGACATTCTGCCGCTATGGGTGGCGGACACGGATTTCCGTTCTCCGGAGGCCGTGGTCCAGGCCCTGCGGGATCGCGCGGGCCACGGTGTGTTCGGCTATGGTAATCCTCCCGTCGGCCTGGTCGATACCGTGGTGGGGACCTGCGCCGCCGAATGGGGCTGGGCCGTGGAGCCCGAATGGCTGGTCTGGCTGCCCGGGTTGGTCAGCGGCATCAATGTCACCTGCCGGGCCATCGGCCAGATGGGCGACGGCGTGGCCGCCCTGACCCCCGTTTATCCGCCCTTTCTCAAGGCGCCCGCCCTCATGGACCGCACCCTGGTTTCCATTCCCCTGGCCGGGGACAACCGGGCCGGCTGGACAGTGGAGCCGCGCCGGTTGAAAGCGGGATTGAGCGACAACTGTTCCCTGCTGCTGTGGTGTCATCCCCATAATCCGGTGGGCCGGGCCTGGCGCCGGGAAGAACTCGAAATCGTGGCCGAAACCTGCCTCGAAAACCGCACCGTTATCTGCAGCGACGAGATCCACAACCAGCTGATCCTCACCCCGGACGTCCAGCATGTGCCCATGGCCACTCTCGGCCCGGAGGTCGCGGCGCGGACCATCACCCTGCTGGCACCCAGCAAGGCTTTCAA
>RCNG010001699.1_pt1 | contig 10967 bp, 13 predicted proteins | sample 2041371 | NCBI WGS metagenome assembly RCNG01 (sample SAMN09708227, study PRJNA481090) | Marine sediment metagenome, whole genome shotgun sequencing project. | biome: marine sediment; feature: ocean; material: sediment; isolation source: Sewage treatment plant 1 marine sediment (STP1) ... | reverse complement strand
GCAGAACGCGAGCGCCTCGACGCTCGATCGGCCGCGCTGTCCGAGGCGGACGATGCTCGATCCGAGCGCATTGCTGAACTTCGCGCCCGCCTTGCCGACCTCGAAGGGGAAGAGGCCGCACGCCAAGCCGCCTGGGAGGCCCTCAACGAGCGACGCCAGGAGATCGTGACCCGGCGCGACGAAGCGCGCCGCCTTCGCGAAGAATCCGCGGCCGAACTCGCCGGAATCACTGAGCGGCGCACGATGATCGATCGGCGGCTCGAACGCGTCGCCATGGACCTCGGTCAGTTGGAGCTGCTGGGGGAGAACGACTCGCGTATCGACGCCCTCGCAGATATCGAGGCTCGGTCCGCCAGGGTCGCGGCAACATGCCAACGCCACATCGTCGAGTTGCGCGACCGTCAGCGGAGCCTTCGGCTCGCTGTAGGCGGCACGGCAGATTCGCTCGGCAAGGCTGAAGAACGACGGGAGCGACTCGAGGCTTCGATCTCGATGGCGAAGGAACGCCGATCGATTCTCGCCGTTGAGCTCGCCGAGGCACGCGTCCGGCTCGAGTCGAGCGCCGAACGGCTGCGGCGGGACGCGGACGCAACGGTGGAACAGGCTCTCGCCGCACCCCGCCCCGAACTTGACGAGGACGTCGATGCGAGGAATCGCCTCGAGAGCCTCGAAGCCGACCTCCGCCGCATGGGTCCCATCAATCCGCTGGCCGCCGCCGAATACGATGAGCTCGCCGCAGAGGTAGTGCTCCTCGACGACCAACTCGCCGACCTCGACGAATCGCGCAGCGAGCTGCGCAAGGTGATCACAGCGCTTGACGACGAGATGGCAAGCCTGTTCATGGTGGCCTACGAAGAGATCGCCGAGTTCTACCAGGAGAACTTCTCCCAGGTGTTCCCCGGAGGTCGCGGGCGGCTCCGTCTGGTCAACCCGGACCATCCGCTCGAGTCCGGTGTCGAGGTGGAAGCACAACCCCACGGCAAGAAGGTCGGCCGGCTCGCACTTCTCTCTGGTGGAGAACGAAGCCTGGCGGCGCTGGCGTTCCTCTTTGCCGTATTCCGTGCTCGTCCCTCTCCCTTCTACGTGCTCGACGAGGTCGAAGCGGCGCTCGATGACGCCAACCTGCACCGGTTCCTCCGTCTCGTCGACACGCTGCGTTCGTCGGCCCAGCTCGTGATCATCACCCATCAGCAACAGACCATGGAGGCCGCCGATATGCTGTACGGCGTCACCATGGAACCCGGCGAGTCGTCGAAGGTGCTCGCCCGCCGCATGGTGCGAGCGACCGTCTAGACGAGCGTTGCTGCAAGGAGGACTTCGTGGATACCTATGTGTTGATTCTGCTCGCCGTCGCGGTCGTGGCCATCGCTGCGATCGCGATCCTCTTCATCGCCCGGTCGAGGAAGGAACCGGCCGCCCCGGCGAAACTCGCGGCAACGCCGGAATCGGGTCTTCGCTCTCAGCTCGCGCGCACCCGAACGGCGATCGGAGGCCGGCTCGGCACCCTGATGCGCTCCGACACGCTCGACGACGCGTTCTGGGACGAGCTCGAGGAGACCCTCATCGCTGCCGACGTCGGCGTCGGAACCAGCACCGCAGTGGTCAGTGCAGTTCGGCGCCAGAAGCCGAGCGACGGTGAACAAGCCCGCCAGATGCTCGAAGTGGCGCTCGTCGATCAGATGTCCGGGCGGGACCGCACGCTGCACCTCGAAGGTAAGCCAGCCGTCGTGCTCGTCGTGGGAGTCAACGGCACCGGAAAGACGACATCGATCGCGAAGATTGCAGGGCTCCTTGGAGAGCAGGGCAAGACCTCTGTGCTCGGCGCCGCAGACACCTTCCGCGCCGCAGCCGACGAGCAGCTGCGCGCGTGGGCAGATCGTGTCGGCGTTGACGTGGTGTCTGGCGCGCCGGGTTCTGACCCGGCATCGGTCGCGTACGACGCGTACCAGACGGCTTCGTCGTCGGACTCCGACGTGGTGCTCGTCGATACGGCGGGTCGGCTCCATTCGAAATCGAACCTCATGGACGAGCTGGGCAAGTTGGCCCGTGTGCTGCGACGCGAAGCCGGGGAGATCGGCGAAGTCCTGCTCGTCCTCGACGGCACCACCGGTCAGAACGGCATCGGCCAGGCTCGCAGCTTCGCCGACGCGGTCGGGGTGACCGGCATCGTGCTGACCAAACTCGACGGCACTGCAAAGGGTGGCGTCGTGATCGCCGTCGAGCAGGAGCTCGATATCCCCGTCAAGTTCATTGGTGTCGGCGAAGGCGTGCACGATCTCGTACCATTCGAGCCGAAGGCGTTCGTCGAAGCCCTTCTGGATCCATGAACGAGCAGCAGAGACTCATCGACAAAGCCGCAGCGGCGGCTGAGCAGTCGTATTCGCCCTACAGCAGCTACCGCGTCGGAGCCGTGATCGTGGCACCGGACGGTGCCGAGTACACGGGATGCAATGTGGAGAACGCCGCCTTCGGCGCGTCGATCTGTGCCGAGGCGAACGCGATCACGAACGCGGCGGCAAACGGCGTCCGAGAGATCGACACCGTGGCGGTGACCTGTCTCGACGGGGAAGCCTGCTCGCCGTGCGGCAACTGCCGGCAGATCATGCGAGAGTTCCGCGTCCGCCGCGTCATCCTCACCGATCAAACCGGAGCCCCCGTCGAATACAGCCTCGAAGACCTTCTGCCTCGGTCGTTTGGGCCGGAAGACCTGAGCGAGAAGAAGTAGCAAGACACAAGTAGCAAGTATCAAGACCGGGCCCATCGCCCCGTCGTCGAGCAGGAGTTTCGGCTGACCCTGTCTTCGTCTTGCTACTTGCTACTTGCTACTTCTCTTTGAGTGCCTCGATGAGCTTTGGCAGAACTTGGTGCAGGTCTCCCACGATGCCGAGGTCGGCCACGGCGAAGATCGGGGCTTCGGCGTCCTTGTTGACGGCGATGATCGTTCCCGAATCTTTCATGCCCACGAGGTGCTGCATTGCGCCCGAGACACCGGCGGCGATGTAGACGCCGGGCTTGACGGTCTTGCCGGTCTGTCCGACCTGAAGGCGGGCCGGCACCCATCCGGCATCGACGACTGCTCGAGTCGCGCCGATTGCAGCGTCGAGTTGGGTTGCGAGGTCTTCGACCACGCTCCACTTCTCCTCGCTCCCGACGCCGCGCCCACCGGCCACGACCACCGCAGCGGCCTCGAGATCGGGGCCCTCGCTCTCCTCGACGTGCGACTCGACGACGACGGCCGTTCCCGACCTGCCGACGTCGGGCGCCGCAACCGCTACGACCCCCGGGGCCGCGCCGTCGTTCGGTTCGGCGGTGAACGCCTTTGACCGGACAAATACGATGGCGGGAGCGCCTCCGGTGAATTCCGTCACGACGGCCTCGGTTCCACCGAGGATCTCGCTGGTGACGCTGATCGGCGGCTCTTCGGACACGTCGACGGCGTTGCCGAGGACCGGCCGTCCGAGGCGCGCCGAGAGGCGCCCACCGACGTCGCGGTCGGTGTTGCCCATGCCGAAGAGGATCAGGTCGACTCCGTGCTCTTCCACGAGGGAGGCGAGCGCTGCGGCTGCTGTGGCGGACGGCAGGTGCTCGTCGGTCGCCATGTGGAACACCTTCGTCGCTCCGTGCGCTCCGAGTTCGGCGATCGCGGCCTGGCTGCCTGCTCCGATGTGGAATACGGCAGTTTCTCCGCTTGTGCGGGCCTTGGTGACGAGTTCGAGGGCGGACGCAGATGCGTGTCCTTCGGCTTCCTCGCTGAATACCCAGGTCGCCATCTAGATCACCTTCGCCTGTTCTAGGAGGGCGACGATCTTGAGGTAGCCCTCACCTTCGTCCTCGACGATCTCGCCGGCCTCCCTGGCGGGGATGGCGCTCACGGATGTGATCGTTTGGCCGGCTCCCGCGTCTCCGACCTGCTCGTTCGAGAGTCCGAGATCCTCGGCGGTGAGCGTGTCGATGGGTTTCTTCTTCGCCTGCATGATTCCCTTGAACGTCGGGTACCGCGGCTCGACAACGCCGGAGGTGACCGACAGCAGCGCAGGTAGGGGAGCTTCGACAACGTCGTAGCCGCCGGCCGTCTGCTGTTCGATACGAACGGCACCGTCTGCCGCTTCGACCTTGCGGGCGAACGTGAGCGACGGGACGTCGAGGATCTCCGCAATCTGCTGTGGCACGACGCCGGTGTATCCGTCGGTCGATTCCGTGCCGGCGATGACCAGGTCGAAACCTTCTCGGTCGATCGCTGCGGCGAGCACTCTCGATGTCGTCAGCGCGTCCGATCCGGCGAGGTTCGCATCATCGACGATAACCGCCTTGTCGGCGCCCATGGCGAGAGCCTGGCGGATCCCCTGGAGCGATCCCGACGGGGACATCGAGTAGAGGGTGACGGAACCTTCGTTTGCTTCAGCGAGTTGAAGTCCGACTTCGACGCCGAAACGATCGGTGTCGTCGAGGACCTGATCGTTCGGGCGGACCACTCGATGGGTATCCGGCGAGAGTTCGTATGGCGTCGCCGGGTCTGGGATCTGTTTCACACAGACCGCGATTCTCATGACGGTTCCGCTCCTTGCGTCGGGTACCGAGATGTTAACCCAACTTTGAGCGCTGACTCAAAAACCGTGTCAGGCCTCGACGAGCAGCGGCAGGAGCGCGTCGAGCACCGCGGTGAAGCGCTCTCGCGCCTCGGTCGCGGTCTCCGTGACCTCCTCGTGCGAGAGCGGGGTGTCGGTGATCCCTGCCGCGTAGTTGGTGACGAGTGAGATGCCTGCCACACCAAGGCCCATGTGGTTGAGTGCGATCGCTTCGGGGACGGTCGACATGCCGACGAGATCGCCGCCGGCCCGCCTCACCATCTCGATCTCGGCCGGCGTCTCGTAGCTCGGTCCGAGGAACCAGGCGTAGACGCCTTCTGAGTAGGGGACAGACGCCGTCTCAAAGGCCTGTCGAATGAGGGCGCGCAGTTCCTTGGAGTAGACCTCGCTCATGTCGGGGAAGCGCGGTCCGAGCCGATCGTCATTCGTTCCAACGAGCGGATTGCGTGCGGTGTAGTTGAGGTGATCGCGGATCGCAACGAGGTCGCCAGGAGCGAGCCCTTCACCGAGGCCGCCGGCCGCATTTGTGAGCAGGACCGCGTTGGCTCCCGCAAGGGCGGCGGTGCGAACACCGAACACCACCTCGTCGAGTGGCCAGCCCTCGTAGGTATGGACCCGTCCGGCGAACAGGAGCGCCGCGCCGTCGCCGACGGGGGCTGAGAACAGGCTGCCACCGTGGCCGACGACTCGGGGTTCGGGGAAGTTGGGGATCTCGGAGTATGGGATCTCGATCGCGTCGTCGAGCGACGAGGCATATCCGCTCAGTCCCGATCCGAGGACAACGGCTGCGTCGTGTGTGGCTCGTCCGGTGCGCTCGGCGATTGCTGTTGCGGCGGCTTGCAGGTCCTCGTAGCTCATGACACCTCTCCAAGAATCAACGGAATGGTCGGTTGTGGCTCTTCTGACATCACCCAGGCGGTCTCGAGCACCGGCAGACAGGCATTCAATTGGTCTGCCGTGTTGTAGCGGACGGTTGCGAGGGGGTCGCCGGCCGCAACCTCGTCTCCGACCTTCGCGTGCACGGTGATTCCGACACCCGGGTCGATCTCGTCCTCCTTTGCCTGACGGCCGGCGCCCAGGCGCACGGCGGATCGGCCTACGGCGAGGGCGTCGCAGCGCTGAACGTAGCCGTCACGTTCTGCGGCAACCACGTGGGCGTGGTCGGCGGAAGGAAGCAGCGTGGGGTCGTCGAGGACGGCAGGGTCGCCACCCTGGGCATCGATGACCTTCGCGAACACTTCGAGCCCGGCACCCGTGTCAACCGCCGCCTCCAGTTGGGCTCGAGCGGCTGCCCGGTCGTCTGCAACGCCGGCGAGCACCAACATCTCTGCTCCCAGCACCATGGTGAGTTCGGTGGTGTCCTCTGGCCCTTCGCCGCGAAGGATCGCAATCGACTCGACCATTTCGTTCGCGTTGCCGACTTCGGTTCCGAGCGGCTGGTCCATATCGGTGAGGAAGCCAACGACCGGCGTGTTGTGAGACCGACCGAGCTTGACCATCGTTTCGGCGAGCGTCGTTCCCGAAGCGACATCCTTCATGAAGGCGCCGGAGCCGATCTTGACGTCGAGCACGAGACCATCGAGATCTTCGGCGAGCTTCTTCGACATGATTGATGAAGCGATCAGCGGGACGGCGGGCACCGTCCCGCTCGCGTCACGCAGCGCATAGATGCGACGATCGGCGGGAACCAGGGTCTCGGACTGCCCGGCGAGAACGAGGCCCAACTCGTCGAGCTGGCGGGCGAATACATCGGGGTCGAGGCGGGACTTGAAGCCGGGGATCGTATCAAGCTTGTCGAGCGTGCCTCCGGTGTGGCCGAGGCCCCGTCCCGACATCATGGGTATAGCGACACCGCACGCGGTAACGAGCGGGGCGAGCGGAATGCTGATCTTGTCGCCAACGCCACCGGTGGAGTGCTTGTCGATCTTGGGCATTGCGATCGACGACAGATCGAGTACGTCGCCGGAATGCAGCATGGCGTCGGTCCAGGCGGAGAGCTCCTCGGTGCTCATGCCACGGAAGATGACGGCCATCAAGAACGCGGAGAGCTGATAGTCGGGGATCACATCGGCCGTGTACTCGGCGATGATCCACTCGAGCTCGGCAGCGGTGAGCGATCCGCCGTCCCGCTTCTTCCCGATCAGCTCGGTCATGCTGTGGCTCATGTGTCCTCCAATTTCGGTCGTGTGACGATACTCATCTTGACTCGGCCATCGACGACGGTGACGCCTTCTCCTCGCAGGAGCTCGGCCTGGCGTGCCTCGTGCCCCGGGGCGAGGCGTCCCGATCTGGCAACGACCCGCCACCACGGGAGACCGGGCGTAGTGCGCACGAGGTTGCCGACGGCCCTGGCGGCACCGGGAAAGCCGGCTTCCTCTGCCACCTCGCCATACGAGACGACATCGCCCGGCTCGAGATGGAGCAAGAGGGCCGATACCTCGTCGCTGAAGTCCTTCATGGTTTGCTCATGGTCACGATCTGATAGTGCTCGTTGTCGGCATCCTCGGGGCCACCGGGGCGCACGTCGAAGCCCTCGATCGAGAAGACCTCGCCAAACACATCCTGCACTTGTGCGTCGGTCCGCAGGGCGAAGAACCGAGGCGGATCGTGAACGCCGTCGTCGAGCATGCCTGCCGTTCCGTCTCCTCCCCATATGCCGATCGTCGAAATCCCACCGGCGGCGAGCACTCGGGACATCTCGGCGAGCACCTGCGGTAGCTCCTCGTCGGGGGAGTGCATGAGGCAACTCATCGACCAGATACCGTCGAACGCGGCATCTGGAAACGGGAGGTCGACGAAATCTGCCACGAGGGCATCGACCCCTTTGGCGCGGCAACGTTCAACGTTGAGCGGAGAGAGGTCCACCGCCACGACGTCGAATCCCTCCGCCACGAAGAACGCCGAACTGTGGCCCGACCCGGCGCCAATTTCGAGAATGCGCGTCTTTCCTTCTCGGCGCAGGTTCGACGCGAATGCGTCGCGGTAGCGATCGCGCCACGCGGGCTCGCCGCGTCCGTCGCGGGCATCGGCGCTCGCATCGTAGGAGGCGATGAGGCCCGCCTTGATGGCGTGGATGTCGGGGGCCGTGCTCACAGCGTCCCGAAGAGTCGATCCCCCATGTCGCCAAGACCCGGGACGATGTAGGCGCGGTCGTTGAGTTCACGATCGTGCGCCGCCGCGATCACATGCACATCCGGATGATCGTCGTACATGCGGCGAACACCGTCCGGTGCGGTGACCACGCACAACGCCGTGATGTCTCGAGCGCCGGACGACTTCACCTTGTCGACAGCCCACGACAACGATCCCCCGGTCGCAAGCATCGGCTCGAGGATGAACACCGATGCGTCGGAGAGGTCTGGGAGGCGGGCGTAGTACTCCTGCGGGAGAGCCGTCTCCTCGTCGCGTTGCACGCCGGCGAAACCGACCTTGCACCCCGGGATCATGTCGAGCACTGCGTCGAGCATGCCAAGTCCCGCACGAAGCACCGCAACGGCTACGACGTCGTGGATGTGGTAGCCCACCGTCTTCTCCATCGGGGTCTGCACCTCGATCTCGGCCAGCGGAAGCCGCTTGGTTGCCTCGAGGATCAGCGAGTACGTCAACCCCCGCGCTGCGGCCCGGAACGCCTCGGGCGTCGTCGAACTGTCGCGAAGAACCGTGAGATAGTGTCGGGCGAGGGGATGGTCGATCACTGTGAGATTCATGCTCTGAGTCTCGCAGATCATGTGTCCCGCGGCGAGCCGTAGACTCATCGAACGATGTTCGATTCTCTCTCCGGTCGCCTCAACGACACCTTCTCGCGGTTGCGTGGGAAGGGCCGGCTCTCCGACTCCGACGTCAACGACGCCCTTCGCGAGGTCCGCATCGCCCTCCTCGAGGCCGACGTGAACCTCACGGTGGTCAAGTCGATGCTGGCACGGGTCAAGGAACGCGCGGTTGGGGCCGAGGTGACGAAGAGCCTCACTCCCGGTCAACAGGTCATCAAGATCGTCCACGAGGAGCTGATCGTCACGTTGGGCGACGAGGAAGTGCCGCTTGCGCGTCCTGCCGCTCCGCCCCTCGTGATCCTCATGGTCGGACTCCAAGGCTCGGGAAAGACCACCACTGCCGCCAAGCTCGCGAAACACCTGAAGGGCAAGGGGAAACGGCCCCTGCTCGTCGCTGCCGATCTGCAGCGTCCAGCGGCCATCGACCAGCTCGAGTCGCTCGGACGGCGCATCGGCGTGCCGGTCTACGTCGACCGGAAGACCAAGACCCCGCGCCTGGTGAAGGCCGCGCTCAAGCAGGCACGAGCCGACGGCGCCAACGTCGTGATCATCGATACCGCGGGTCGGCTCCAGGTCGACCAACCCTTGATGAAGGAGCTCGCAGCCGTTCGGAAGGCATCGACGCCCGACGAAGTGCTGTTGGTGCTCGACGCGATGACCGGCCAGGAGGCCGTCAACGTCGCAAACGGATTCCTCGAGTACACCGACCTGACCGGCCTCGTGCTCACGAAGCTCGACGGTGACGCTCGAGGTGGCGCCGCCATCTCCGCTCGCGAGGTGACCGGCCAACCGATCAAGTTCGTCGGTATCGGCGAGGGCATCGACGAACTCGATGTCTTCTATCCCGAGCGGATGGCGTCGCGGATTCTGGGCATGGGGGACGTGCTCTCGCTGATCGAGAAGGCCGAGGAGATCTACGACGAGCAGGAGGCCGAGGCGGCCGCTGCGAAGATGCTCAATGCCTCGTTCAACCTCGAGGACTTCCTCGATCAGTTCCAACAGATCAAGAAGATGGGGCCATTGCAGCAGCTGGTTGGTATGCTCCCAGGCGCCGGATCGGCACTGCGCGACGTCGAGATCGACGACCGTCAACTCGGACGCGTCGAGGCCATCATCCGGTCGATGACCCCAGCGGAGCGTCGGGATCCCAAGATCATCAATGGGAGTCGCAAGCGCCGCATCGCAACGGGTTCGGGGACGCGACCGCAGGACGTCAATGTGCTGCTCAAGCAATTCTCCGAGACACAGAAGATGATGAAGGCGTTCGCCGGAGGAAAGAGTCCCATTCCTGGGCTTCCGATGCCGGCGATGGGCCGCAAGAAGAAGAGGTAGACATGCCGGTGAAGATCCGCCTGACGCGGATGGGTAAGAAGAAGCAGCCCTCGTATCGCGTCGTGGTGATGGACTCACGCAAGCAGCGCGATGGCAAGTACATCGAGCAGATCGGCCGGTATGAACCCCGCCAGGAGCCGTCGCTGATCGAGATCGATAACGCTCGTGCCGTTGATTGGCTCCAGAAGGGCGCACAGCCCACGGATCGCGCCAAGAAGCTGCTCGAGATTTCCGGCGCGTGGACCGAGTACAAGGTCGCACGGGGTGAAGTGCATATCGTTGACGACACGCCGGCCGCCGCTGCGAAGCCGAAGGCCGATGCTGCTCCGGTGATGCTCGACGAGATCCAGGAAGAGACCGCGTCGGCTCCCGTTCTGTTGGACGAGATCCAGGACGAGGTCGAGGCAGTCGCTGATGAAGCGGCAGAAGAAACGGCCGCAGACGCCGACGCTAGCGAAACGGACGAATCATGAGCCAGGGCGCCATCGTCGAAAAAGTCGTCACCTACGTTGTCAGCCAGATCGTGGATGACGCGGATTCGATCAAGGTTGAGATCGTCGCCGATGGCGATGAGGCCATCGTTGCCGAGGTGCGCACGGCGAAGTCCGACATGGGCCGTGTGATCGGCCGCCGTGGCCGCGTTGCTCGGGCCATTCGCTCGGTTGCCTCCGTCGCCGGCGACGAAGAAGGAGTCTCGGTTGAGGTCGATTTCCTCGACTGACGTGGACCGAATCCTTGTCGGCTATGTGCGAAGGGCCCATGGGATCAATGGTGCCGTTGTGGTCCGACCGCTCACGGACGATCCCGCGAATCGTTGGACGCCGGGTGCCGTGTTGCTCAGCGACCACGAGCCTCCGAGGCCCTACACGGTCGTCGATGCTGCGCCCTACCGTGATGATCTTCTTGTGCAATTCGCGGACGTCAACGATCGCTCTGCATCGGAAGTCCTGAGAGGGACCTCGTTCACGATCGAGAGCGACGAGCGGCGTGACCTCGATGATGACGAATTCTGGCCAGACGAACTCGTCGGGTGCGCCGTGGTGGACGAGGCCGGTACAGCAATCGGCGTGGTCGAAGCGGTTGAGTTCGGCGCAGCACAGGACCGCCTGGCCGTGCGCACCGATGATGGACGCTTCGAAGTGCCGTTCGTCGATGCCATCGTTCCGACCATTGACCTCGAAGCACGCCTAGTGGTGCTCACCGCGCCGGCCGGTCTCCTCGAATCACCCTGACCGATTCGTTGGCCTGATGTCGGTCGCAGGCAACGCCGCGATCCCGC
>RCNG010001698.1_pt1 | contig 10970 bp, 15 predicted proteins | sample 2041371 | NCBI WGS metagenome assembly RCNG01 (sample SAMN09708227, study PRJNA481090) | Marine sediment metagenome, whole genome shotgun sequencing project. | biome: marine sediment; feature: ocean; material: sediment; isolation source: Sewage treatment plant 1 marine sediment (STP1) ... | reverse complement strand
CCTGAATACAGTAGCAACAAAATTTTTGAAACGCTGATTGAACGTGAACGTCTTGGCAGTACTGGTATAGGTCATGGCGTTGCACTTCCACATGGACGTTTGCGGGAATGCATCGATACCATCGGCGTTTTTATCACCTTATCAGAAGGTATTGATTATGATGCCATTGACAATGAACCGGTAAAACTGTTATTTGCCCTGCTGGTTCCAGAAAATTCGACCGAGGAACACCTGAAAATACTGGCCAGACTGGCCGAATTTTTCAGGCAAAAAGAAAACCGCCAAATTCTTGAAAATGCCACATCTTCGGAAACCGTTTATAATATTTTAATTAATTTGTGAGCCCTACAGGCAGCTCAGATGATTTACGGCAGAATAAGGCATAAGCTATAGTGATAAATGAACTTCCTGCGCATGGTGTGTTGATCCAGTTTGATGGTCTGGGGGTCTATTTAATCGGTAGCAGTGGCATTGGCAAATCAGAAACTGCTTTACAATTAATTTATCAGGGCGCCGTATTGATCTGTGATGATGCACCGGATTTCACTTGCGAGATAAAAAACGGCGAATTACTGGGAATCTGCCCTGCTGGATTTCATGGTCTGATGCATTTACGCGATCTGGGTATAATCAATATTATGGAACTACTGGGTGCTCAATGTTTCAAAGCGAGCCAGCGAATTGATTTTGTACTTGAATTAATTCAAACTGACGAGTACTCGCCAGTCGAAAGCCATCTAAACCCTCGTTACCAACTTTGGCAATTTAAAAACGGGCAACATAAAGAGGGACTACATAGAATTAAGCAGCAGCAATCCCGGTCAATCCCAGGTCAGCGCATACACCTGTATCCAAACAGGAACATACCCTTATTGGTTAAAACTGCAGTCATGCAGTTTGCTCTGTACAAAAAACAAGTTCACAAATGCACTCCCCTTTAAAAGACTCGGTAAATCAACAAATGAAATTACAAATCGTCAGCGGTCTTTCCGGTTCGGGTAAAACTATTGCCTTGCAAGTGCTTGAAGACATGGATTATTACTGTATCGATAACCTGCCGCTGGAACTGCTTTCTGAATTAGTAGACAAGAGTCTTAGAGATCGCCTGTATATCGACAAGGTTGCTATCGGTATTGATGCCCGCACATTGGGCAGTAACTTTTCCGGTTTTTCCGAGATTATCAAACAGACCCAGGATTGCGGCATAGAGTGTGAGATCCTCTTTCTTCATGCGCAAACCAGTATTCTGCTCAAGCGCTTTAGTGAAACCCGCAGGAAACATCCTCTCACCAATGAACAAACTTCACTGGAAGAAGCCATTGAGCGGGAACGATTAATCCTCAATATGATCCAGGAAGAAGCCAGTCAGCAAATTGATACATCTACCTGTAATGTTCATCAGTTACGGGACAAAATAAAAAATCTGGTGATGTTAAATAATCAGCCGCTAATGGCTTTACAGTTTCTGTCTTTCGGCTTTAAACATGGCCTGCCTGATGAAGTTGATATTATGTTTGATATGCGCTGTCTGCCCAATCCCCACTGGGAGCCTGAATTGAGACCTCTGACAGGAAAAGATCAAGAAGTCGTCGATTTTTTAGACCAGCAAGTAAGCTGTGATGAAATGTTTGCCGACATTCAGCAATATATTGAAAAATGGCTGCCCTGCTTTGAAGACAATAACCGTAATTATTTTACCGTCGCTATTGGCTGCACCGGCGGACAACATCGCTCGGTTTATATGGTGGAAAGACTGACAAACTATTTCAGCCAGAAACGAAGTTCCGTTATCGCACGGCACAAAGAATTATCAGGCTAATTTCACTTCCTGGCAACTAAAAACAGCCTTGAATTCATTAAGTTTTCTTGATAGCCGACATCGTCTCTATCCCATTTGTTCTCTATTCAAGCAATAATTTTCCGCTTATAATTCTATTAATCTTATTTTGCTGTTTTTATTATTGCTTTTTTATTTTAAGAAAGGGGCCTTTTTTCATGGCTGTTGCTCTTTTGCTCATCACTCACGACTCCATAGGCAGCAGTCTATTTGCCACTGCGGTTAATATGCTGGGTGTATCCCCTATTGCCAGCAAGAACCTGGTCGTTACTCAACACATGGATATTGAGCAGGGACTTATTCTGGCCAGCCAGATGTGCAATGAATTAGATGAAGGTGATGGCGTACTGGTTGTTACAGATATCTATGGTTCAACACCCAGTAATATCGCCGCAAAATTAATTGAAGCCGTTCCGGACAGACAGAAGATTATTGTCACAGGAGTAAATTTACCCATGCTGGTCAGAATTATGAACTATGCCTATTTAAATTTACCCGATCTGGCCGATAAAGCCTGTTCCAGCGCCAGCGACAGTATCTTTATCATTGACAAACCCGTTGACTGCAATTAAACCTGAATTTTTATTTCAAATTGCCTGCCATGAACGCGAGACCATGATCAAAAAAAGAATAACCATAAGCAATAAACTGGGCTTACACGCCAGAGCAGCGGCTAAGCTGGTTACACTGGCCAGCAGCTTTGACTCCGATATTGAACTCAAAACCCGGTGCAGGACAGCCAATGGAAAAAGTATTATGAGTGTCATGATGCTGGCAGCCGGACAGGGCAGTGAAATTACCCTGATGATTGAAGGTAATGATGAACAATCAGCCTATTCAGCCCTTGAAATATTGATAAACCGGCGCTTTGATGAAGAGCAATAAACTGATCTTTGCTGCCGGGTTATTATCACTGACGGGAATGCTATGGCAATTGTTCAACCAGCCCCCGGCAGCGCAATTCTTTTTAGAAAGACAATTGGCAAGTGACTTGAGCAAAGAATTACTGAGTAATAAAGTTAATGCTCAACCAGCCCCTTTACTCATAACCGATTTTGCCTCCCACCAATCCACGCCCGAAGTGCACAGTGCCACTGCCGTTGAGTTAAGCAATAACAACATCATGGCATTCTGGTATGGCGGTACCCGAGAAGGTCATCAGGATGTGGCTATCTATAATAATATCTGGAACAACAAAACAAAACAATGGGTACAGGAGACCGCCTTGATGACTCGTGATGCAACCCGAGACGGTACCGCACGTTATATTCGTAAATTGGGAAACCCGGTAGTAACCCGAAGCTCTGACAATGCCATCTGGTTATTTTATGTGAGTGTTTCTATAGGTGGTTGGGCTGGCAGTGCCATCAATTTAAGCATTTCACGGGATGAAGGACAAAGCTGGTCAGCACCCAAACGCCTGATCAGCTCCCCTTTTCTCAATCTCAGTACACTCATTAAAGGCGCCCCCATTCATTTTACTGACGGCACCATTGGCCTGCCGGTTTATCATGAGTTTCTGGGCAAGTTTGGTGAACTGTTAAGACTTAATTCAGCTGGAGAAGTGATTGACAAAATACGTCTTTCCTGGGGCAAGACATCGCTACAACCGATTATTTTTATCGCTTCTCCAGAGCATGCCGTTGCCATGATGCGCTACCAGGGTCCGCCCCCCAAACGCATACTTATCCAGACCAGCACTGATGCGGGTTTAACCTGGAGCACTGTTAAAAAAAGCCAGTTGCCAAATCCTAATGCCGGTATCATTGGTCTGAAACTACGTAATAGCAAGCAATTACTGCTGGCATTTAATAATGATGAGGAGGAGCGTGAAGATATGACTCTGGCGACTTCTCCTGATAACGGGCAAACATGGCACAAGTTCAGAACAGTAGAAGAAAACCGTCTGGCAGTCCCTGATAAATCCAGACAATTCTCCTATCCCTGGCTGCTGCAAACCCGAAATGGCAACCTTCATCTCCTGTACACCTGGCACAAGAGCCATATCAAACACATAGTCTTTAATTCGACCTGGCTTGATGCAATGCCTTTGAGCAATGAAAAGCCTTTAGCCAATGAAAAGCCTTTAGCTAAAAAGAGGCCTTTAGCCCCGGAAAAGGTGATATCGAAATGAGTTTTCCAACCCTGTTGGGTCTGACCGGTATTGCCCTTTTACTATCCGTAATCTCATTGTATATTCTGCTTTTTCTGGGGTTAAAAAAACAAACTGCCTATAGTGTTGCTATTTTAATCTTTGTTTTGTCTTTTATGCCCATATCAGGTTACTCAATCAATCAATACGTTCGCGGCCTGTTCAATGATTTAAGCATCAGTTCTTTAGTCCTTATGGGGTATTATTTTATTACACCAGAGAACAGCAAATCCCAAAGCCGCCCTATGCTCTCTCTGATAGCGGTTACAGGTATATTTTTCTATCCCGCCGCATTAGGTCTTGGACCTGTTGATCCCTATGCCTGGGGATTTCTTAATAGCGAGCATGGACTTGTAGAACCTTTAGCTTTTCTCACCATATTGGGATGCCTGATGTGGTTTGCTTTCCGTCAAAACCACACTGTAATGCTGGTATGCCTGGCACTGTCATCGCTTGCTTATCAATTGGGGATGCTGGAAAGCAGAAATATCTGGGATTATTTACTTGATCCGGTCATTTTTTTCTATGCGCTGCTAAGCAGCTTCAAAGCCAAAACCACTACCCGAAACTTTGGCTAGGGAGAACCTTATATACCTATACTTTTAAAAATAAGGGGCTACTATTATATAGATATAATCCTTGAGCTACTTTATTGCTCATACAGACTCATTCTTCACCAAGCATGTTTAGTTAACCAAAACCAATAGAGGTGATTGTGAAAAAAATCATTCTTATTTTTTTATCAAACTTATTACTGCTTAGCTTTACAGGTGTCTGTGCAGAAATTTCCCCTGAAGATCTGGATAAGCAATTTCCAAACCGAAAGTTTTATCCCCAACTCGATTATGTTACAACAAAACAGATGTTAGAAGCCGTAAGTAAAGAACAATACAATGTCATAGATGCCAGGCCGGATCTGGCCTACAATACCTTGCACATTAAGGGTGCAATTCATCTTTCTTCAGGTGACAAACAGTTTATTAGCAAAATCATGAAGATTGTCAATAGCAATAATAAGCCCATTGTTTTCTATTGTGGCGGCCTGGCCTGTGTAAAAAGTTATAAAGCAAGTGTGAAAACCATTGATGAATTGCTTAAAAGGTCTATTGTCAGAAAAGTATATACCTATGACTCAGGCATCAGTTCTTTTGCCTATGCCAATCCTGATTGGGTGTTAAAAAATGGTAAAGAGATCTCTGCGGATAATCCCTTATTGGATAAGGAAAAAATTAAAAAACATGCAAAAAATGCAGAGGAATTTACCAGGTTAATCAATAATGACGATCAAAATCAATATGTTATCCTGGATATTAGAGAAAAAAAACAAAAAATACTGAACAAATTGTTCATGTTCAAAAAAGAAAAAAAAATTACACTCTTGCAACCTGAAAAATTAATTGTATTTCTTAATAAGCAAAAAATGAACGGCAAGACCTTAATGGTGTATGGCTCTGTGGAAAAACAAATCGAATCACTTTACCCGTTAATCGAAGCATCCGGGATCAAAAAATGGTTCTATCTTGAAGGTGGCGAAATTGCTTATAGTCAGTACATGATTGAAAAGCATGTGTCGAAGTAGCTGAGACCAGAGGAACCAGTAACCCTATTTCCATCTCGTCAGCCTCACTTTCCCCTTGCCAACCAATATGACAAATCAAGCAACAGATGAGCAGCTTATCCGGTGGTTCCGAAAAGGCAACCCAGACGCTTTTGAACAACTTTATACACGTTATAAAAACGCTGTTTATCATTATTTTTACCGTCAGGTTCAATCTCCGGGAATTGCTGATGAACTGCACCAGGATGTCTGGTTAAACATTATTAAATCCTCATCTGTTTTTACCCGGCGATCTTCTTTTAAAACCTGGCTCTACAAAATCGCCCATAATCGCCTGGTTGACCACTACCGCCGGATCAGCAAACAACCCTTGCATCTGCTGCAGGAGACTGTATCAGAGCCAGAAGCTGGCACTGAGGATTATCTCAGCCAGCACACCGGACCGGACACCATGTTGCAGGAACAACAATTAAGCCTTGCTCTTCTGGATGCTATCGCATTGTTACCCAGGGAGCAAAAAGAAGTTTTTTTACTGTACGAAAAAAATGGCCTGACGCTTCAGGAAATAGCAACCATTACTGACAGTTCTTATGAAAGCGCTAAAAGTCGTCTGCGCTATGCAGTAAAGAAATTACGCCAGCATCTGGCAAAACACCTGATAGTCGAATTATGAACGAGAAGCCTCAAAGCAACAAAAATATACCAAAACATCCACTGAATGAAATTCAGGATGAGGACTTTTTTACTCAATATGTTCAGAGAAAATCACGCTTGTCCGACCTCTACAAAAAAGCGCAAGCGGCTGAGCCATCTGACAAGCTCAATCAAGCCATACTCACAGCAGCCCGAAAACAATCTTCCAGAAACTGGTGGTCAAAACCCGGTTCATGGGCAGCGACAGTCGCCCTCATTTCTTTAATTGGTCTATTGACACACAATACCTGGCAAGAAAAGCAAAACCGTTTCCAGCAAAGCCCGCTACAGAAACCAATAGAGCAGCGTTCAGATTCTGCCCCCCAAGCCAGGAATGTCATCCAGCCTGAAGAAAAAAAAGACAGCCGAAAACTCATATTTAAATCGGCTCCAGCACCCGTCTTAAAGGCAGCACCAGGGAATTTATTGTCTGATCAGGCTGATAACCTAATAACGGAAGATGATATTGATTCCCTACACTGGTTGTCCACCCAGACCCACCAAATCCCGGATGCCACCATGGAAGTAGGAATAAAAGCAAAACAACCATCGGCTCATGAGAGAGACGAAGTTCCTGATGATTTCTCAAATCCTCAGCAGTGGTTACAGAAGATAAAACACTTAATAGAACATAAGCAAATTGAACAGGCCAGAAAACTTCTAGCCCGGTTCAAAGAAAAATATCCAAATTATCCAGTAGATACTGTAATTCTTCAGCACCTGCCCCCATATTAGCAACTTAGAATCCAGTGCATAAGGAATAAGCATTTATCCCGAAAGAATTGCTGAAACAGAGCCCATATGAAAGAACACAACCCGATTGAAATTAACCTGCATAAAAAATCTCACCTGCTGGAAATCACTTTTGATACCGGCGAAAACTATAAGCTGAGCTGTGAATATCTGCGTACCCACGCCAAATCAGCTGAAGTCAAAGCCTCTGAGCTCCCAGTTGCAGAAAAAATAGACGTTAATATTGATTCCATTGAACCCCAGGGCAGTTATGCCCTGCGACTGTTTTTTGATGATGGTTTTGATCAGGGTATTTATTCCTGGGAAACATTTTATGATTTGGGCAAAAATTACGAACAATACTGGGCCAGCTATCTATCTGCTCTGGAGCAGTACCAACTGACACGAGGCGTGCAGGCAAAAAATCACACCGGCAAACATCAGGTTAAACTACTGTATTTTATGGACAAGCTGATTAAATTCACCACAGAAGATGAGATCTTTGAGTTACCCGATAATGTCAGAACAGTTCAGGATCTTCTTGCTCAGTTGCGTGAACGGGGTAACCGGTGGCAACGGGCCTTTGCAGATGATGCTATACAATTCACAGTGAACAAAGAATTTGCCGAGCTCTTTACCGTACTGGAACATGGTGATGAAGTTGCCCTGATACCTAAATCAACCTAAGGGCAGCGCTAAAACAACTGAATCAGGCTCCACCTCTTGAGCCTGCATCAAAATGCTACATACTGTACGCATCCCATACTTGCCGTTTGGTTATCGGCAAGGGTTTTGTTTTGTCCAAAGAATCCTCCTTTCTCAAGTTATTCTGTTGTCCAATACTGCTCAACGCAACGCCTTTGCTCCGGCTTCATTACAAAAGCCTTCATCGCTACTACGCGCTGTTCTGCCCCTGTGCTCTGCATCAGTACTCAAATTCTCGTGGTTCTGCCACTTGAATTGCTCCCTTAGCACCACCCACACAGGTTCCCGTGTTCCACACAAAAGCCTGAAATAGACTCGCGCCCTCTTTATGCCGAACACCATTCGGACAGTAAATAGGTCACCTTCCGAACTTGTCATGAGGCAGTGATGCAACCTCACTTTTGATGTCAATATATATGCTTACGACACGTCATCAAGAGTTCGCTTTCGCTCGCCTTTCTATCTCGTACCTGACTTAATCTCACTTAAGCCTTTTCATCTAACGCTCACCACCGCAACTCTTAACTACAGCAGCTTAGACTGGTTTGAAGCCGACTCCTATCAGCAGACTCCGGAGGGCCTGCCTCCATCTTTTGTGCAGCTTTCACGGCACACCAACACCCTGCATGCGGGTCCGCACAGGGCGTTTCCCAAAGACTTTTAAAACAAACTGGCCGATTAGCTCCAGAATATTCCAATGTTGGTTGCTTTGTTAACAACGCCATTATTTCTATAAACCCGGTCGGGTATGGAATATATGAGTTGTAAAGACTCCTCATTGATCTTTAGGGTCAGGCCTTCACCATGTCCAGCCCATTACGGCTGGCATTTGGCTACTATGCCATCTGCTGACTTCTGCTTAATCACTCTATTAGTTACCCAATAAAGCGCCATCGGTTGCCATTTGTTTCGCTCTTCTACACCAATGGGAATATAGAAGCCAAGGCACTTATATACCAGGGCCTTACTGGTACTTTTCCGATTGCTTGTTAAGCAGATCTTCCCGAATAAGAACATTGACTGTCACTGCACAACTGCATCTTTTCCAATCACTCGTGAATTTTAATTTAAGTCATGACACCTGGTCGATATTCCTTAGTGTTCTGGCTTCTATTATGTCGACCGTTTGATTTCTTCTGATGCAAAAGTTTGACTTTTTTAGCAATTAATCCATGATTATCGGTGTGACATTCAAACTCTACGGTTGCACCAACCTTCAAAAACTGACAGTTAATAAGATCAGCCTTACGTACCATTATGTCTGGGCCATCTTCGTTATCGAGAAATCCAGAGCTCTTATCGCGGAACCACTTCTTAACTACTGTTTGCACAACTCAACCTCTAATTTAATATTCACAATATTATTCTTTATTTTCCAACCTGTTTAACAAAAAGGGTTTAGTACCTTTACGCCAGTTTTTTCAAAATCTTTTACATTCCTTGTAACAAGAATCAGATTATTAATAATTGCAGTAGCTGAAATCTGTTTATCAATTGCATGCTCATGATGTGGAACTCTAAGCTTACCCCAAAGTTGAGCAACTTGTTCATCTATATCTATGATATTATCCTGGTACTCATCCAGAATGGAGCCAAGCCATTTATCTAACTGTTTGGCTTGTTTAATGTCACCTCTGTACAAAAGTAGATCAATGCCTCTACGAAGCTCTCCAATTGTAATCGCTGAGATATATAAGCATTCATTTTTTTTTACAACTTCTGAAAAAAATTTCAATACTCCATTATTAGCCTTTTTCTTTTTACGAATTTCACTAATCAAATTCGTATCAATTAAATACATCACTTCCCTCTGAGTCATCAATTCGTTCAAAATCACTGTCTAAGCCGACATTAGGCATAGTCATTAATACTTGGGCAAACGATTTCTTTTTAGGTCCTAATAATGCCTGTTTGAGTATTTCTCTATGTTCTGCTTCAGCACTGCGACCATGTTTGGCTGCACGTTGTTTGAGAGCTTTAACTACTTCAGGCTCTAAATCTCTTACTAATAACCTTGTCATTGTATAATAATTCCTGATATTACCGAATGATATCAATGATATCATTACTCTGGTAAAATGCAAGCATTGATAGCATCAAAATTTATAATATTGAGTTCACGTAAATATTTGAATATAGTGAATCAGGCATCATTTGTTTTAGATCTTTTCCAATCACCCTATTCAGGGCTTTTTTGTTCCTGGTATTATCTGTGCAGCCTTATCAAAGGTGTAAACACCGTGTAACACTTTACCTGTTCTTCTTGACTCATATTTAGCCTTATTCACAATCAAAGCATCTGAAAAATCAGCTTCTTTATATTTTTTACCAACTTTTACTGGTTTTGCTTTGGAGTAATCACTTAAAGCTCTCCAAACGGTTTGCCCATCTTCAAAGCAAAGGTTTGGCTCTGCGAACAAAGCATTTATGGTTTCTATAATGCCTTCCTTATCCAAATTGTATCTTTTGCCTTTTAGTGTCCAGATAGTTTCTACCAGAACAATATCAGTAATTAAGATCTGTTTTGAACCTTCAATAATTAATGATGCTTTTTTTGACTGTTCGATATCATCATTAAGTAAATACCTCAGTAAAACATTCGTATCAATAGCAATCATGAAGTGATAGCACTTTTTAATGAATCTTCATCACTGATCTGTTTATTAATCTTGAGGTCTTTAAGTAATCCCTTGGCACTTCCAAGTGTTTTTTTTATGATTGTGATATGACCATGATTATCTACATAGCTGTTATATTCATCACCAGGAGCAATATGTGCTTGCCGACATTGTTCAACTGGCAAAGTGATTTGTCTTTTTGCACTGACTTTAGGCATGTGTATGATTCCTTACTTTTAACTAATAAGTAAAGAATAAACTTTTCTTTACTTATTGTCAATAGGTAAAGATACAAAAGCAGGCTGACCAGGCATTTTATAATGTGAAGCATCATTTAATGTTGGAAGACTGGACAAAACCTATAGAGCATTGAAATTGAACACCAGCTTAGAATAACTTTTCGTACATATGCAGAGTTATGAAATATGCAGAGTAAGCTGACATCTGATTTAGTAAGGCTTTGTAAAACCGGTTATTTTTATATTTTCTTTCTATGAAAACAATTGACGGTTGGATTTAGCCATAATAGTCTCATTTTTACGCAATTTTCAACATTTTTTGTGGCAAATGAGGAATTTTAAATAATTTGCACATTCTTTTCGGATATTTCCGCCAGCGCCTCTCATTTTCTTTTTCTTCTTTACGAACTTGCTGGATATCAATTTCAGCAAACCG
>RCNG010001697.1_pt1 | contig 10980 bp, 8 predicted proteins | sample 2041371 | NCBI WGS metagenome assembly RCNG01 (sample SAMN09708227, study PRJNA481090) | Marine sediment metagenome, whole genome shotgun sequencing project. | biome: marine sediment; feature: ocean; material: sediment; isolation source: Sewage treatment plant 1 marine sediment (STP1) ... | reverse complement strand
CTAATTTCATCATCGTCTCCTTTTAAATTTTAATTCCCCGCTGCGGCTCGACTTGTCTTCGACCTTGAGACGTATCGACGAGCTCGCGTCGCGTCGCTCAGACAGAAAGGAACTCGCCGACAAATTTTATCGAAAATCCCAGTTTATCGGAGCTGCAAGGATAGGAATTATGGTCTTTCGCTCTGGAGCGACAACGTCGCGTCCGATAAAATCGTCTTACGATTTTATTTGGATAGTAATTTTCTTAAAGATATCCTTTTTTCGCGTAAACAGCAAGATCAAATACGATTTCATCAATTTTATTTATTTTTACTTAGCATATTCGCAATTATAATTATTGACATCCCCCATTTATGACTATACGATTGCCTGAAACAGCAACGTCCAAAATTAATATATTATTACTCTAAAATAAAAAGGAATTATTATGAAGAAAGTGATTATTGTCGGCGCAGGCGCACAAGGAAACGTGATTTGTGGTATCTTAGCAAAAGCCCCGGAAGTCAGTAACATCATGCTGGTGGATCTGGATATGGAAAGGGCCTCGGAAGTTGCCCAGTATCTGGCTTCTGATAAAATAGAGGTAGGAAAGGCAGATGCCTCCGACAAGGCACAACTGGTGGCCTTATTTAAAAAAGGCGAATACGATCTTGTGGTAAATGCCACCTTGATGACTTTTAACCGACAGATTATCGAAGCGTCGCTGGAAGCGGGATCACATTATATAGACATGGCCTCTGATGAATTCTTGCCTGAAAAAGACGGCAAGCAGTATCTGGTTGAGCAGCTCGAATATGCCCAAGAATTTGAAAAGAAAGGCCTCATTGCCAATATACTTGCCGGTGGCGACTCGGGATTGGTGAATGTCATGGCCAAAGAAGCCGTTGATGAACTGGATGAAGTCGATTATATCGGCATCAAAGATTATGGTGTGGTTACCTGTGATGAACCCGTTGCCATGTGGTCATTTCAAACCTACCTGGAGGATTGCAACGATCAAGCCATCTACTGGGAAGACGGCCAGTATAAATGGGCCGAACCTTTTAGCGGCGAAGAAGAATACTATTTTCCGGCTCCGCTCAATATAACGGGCAAAGTATTTTACCATAATCATGAAGAGCCCCTGACGATTCCAAAATTTATTGGGAAACCAGTCAAGTACGTTGATTTCAAAATGGGTGATCCGGACAGCGCAACCTGGAAGTTCCTTCTTGCAGGGCTCAAACTGATGGATACAGAGCCTGTTGATATCCAGGGCAGCCGCGTCAGTCCGAAAGATGTTTTCTGCAAGCAGTTGCCAAAAACCTTGACCCCCAAAAAATGTGTTGACCTGGTCAAAGAGAATAAAATCCAAAGCCAGGCGGTACTGGCTGTTGATGTCAAGGGAACAAAGGCCGGAAAAAAGCTTCATTATAAAATGTGGACGGACAGCCCGAATATTGAAAAGGCATGTTCCATGATTCCCGGAACCAGTGATGTTTCCTGGATCACATCCGTGCCGGCCTCAATCTTATCCCTGATGATTTTACGTGGCCAGATCAAACGGACAGGCGTATTCCCCTGCGAGGTTTTTAATAAAGAAGAAAGAAAAATTTTCTTTGAGGGCATCAAGGAATGGGATGTCACAATTCATAAGCAGATTACTTCGGAAATTATTTGATTTTGTAGGGGTTGTCATAAATATGTTCCAAATGAGTCTTACCGCTCCAGAGCGGTTCCATATTTTCGAAGTCATCGGAGGTTTATTCTGAAAGATACGATAAATCCTGTTCTGCTCAAAATTAGGTGGTGAGCAAAAACGTAAACCAACCAAAAAAATGGTTAAAATATGAAAACACAATGTCAGTTTTTATCTGAAGATGAGCAAGCAAAAGTTCATGAAAAAAGTATCAAAATACTCGAAGAGATTGGCGCAAAATTTTTAAGCAACAAAGCACTAAAGGTTTTAGATAAAAATGGTGCCCGGGTCGACTACGCTGAAAAACTAGCTAAAATTCCCAGGGAGATGGTTGACCAGGCCCTGAAAACCGCCCCCAAATCCTTTGTCCTGGGTGCCCGAAATCCGGAATTTGATGTCCCTTATCCGGCACCGCACACCGGCTATGTTTTTGATGGTGGCGGTGTTTTTACATATGACTATCAAAAGGGTGAGAGAAGATACGCAACCTTACTAGATTGTGAACAGGCATTTCGTATTTTTGAAGAAATGAGTCTGGGATCATACGTCTGGCCCCATTCCGTACCGGATATAGAAGAAACCTATCCCAACTCGAGCCAAATCTTTTTGGATCTGTCTGCATTGATGTTCACCTCCAAGCACGTTCAGGATGAGCTGACCGATCCCAGGGAAGTACCCTATATGATCGAAGGCATGGCAGCCATCCTGGGTAGTGAAGATGCGGTAAAAAAACGAAAGATTTACTCGGTCTGCTATTGTACGCTGGCGCCCTTGACCCATGATGACGGCATGAGTGAAGCGCTCATGGATCTGAGTGAATTTGAAATTCCCATTCTTATTTTTCCCATGCCCTGTGCCGGATCAACCGGCCCTGCAAGTCTTTTTTCCAATATTGCCATGGGAAATGCCGAAGCACTTTCCGCCATGGTTCTTTTTCAGATGGCTCATCCCGGCACTCCCCTTATATATGGTGATGCCTCCGGCAGCACGGAGTTTTCAACCGGTGGCTTTTTGGAAGGCTCACCTGAAATGGTGCTCCAATCTGCTGCCAGAGGAGAGATGGCCAGGTTTTATGGTTTGCCAAACACCCAGGCAGGATGTTTAACCGATGCCAATGCACCCGGACCCCAAGCCGTTATGGAGAAGCTGATCACCACCTTGCCATTGGTTTTAAGTGGGGTCGATTACATTCAAGGCCCGGGAGCCATAGAAACCAGCGGCACACTCTGTCTTGAACAAATTGTGGTCGATGATGAAATCGCCAGGCTGTGTAAACGATTGAGAGACGGCATTGATACTTCTGACGATAAAGATTATTATGAAGATATAAAAGAAGTTAAACCCGGCGGCCATTTTCTTTCTCAGATGAACACCCTTCAAGCATGCCGAAGCCAAGAGTTTTTAGTGCCTCTCCTCAGTAATCGAAATGCATTCGAAAACTGGGCAAAATTAGGCAGACCCGATCTTTACGATAATGCACAAGAAAAAGTTGAAGAGATTTTAGCCACCCCGCAAAAACACCCCCTGTCAGATGAGGTTATTGGAAAGCTTGAGGCAATTATTCGCCGAGCCGAAGAGGGGTTAGGGTCTTAACTGAGTCTCCTCCCGTGGAACTGGTGGGCTCAAGACACCCCCTTGAATGGGGCTGGAATATCCAATGTCAAAAAACTATGACGTCGTCATTATCGGCGGTGGCCATAACGGCTTGACGGCAGCCGCCTATCTGGCGAAAGCGGGGCGTAGGGTATTGGTACTTGAGCGCCGCCATATTCTGGGCGGGGCCGCCGCCAGTGATGAGCTCTATCCTGGTTTCACCTATACCCTCTATTCCTATGTGGTCAGCCTTTTATCACCCAGCGTAATTTCAGACCTGAAACTTCAAAAACACGGTTTGGATCTGATTCCTTTAAACGGCAGTTTTACACCCATGGAGAACGGCGACTGCATTGCTTTTCATGAGGACGATGCCAAAACGTATCAAGAAATTCGCAGGCATTCAAAGCGTGATGCAGAGGCCTATTTTAAATTCAGCGAGTTTATGACAGACCTTGCACGTACAATGCAGCCTTTCCTGGAAGTGGTTCCGCCGGATGTTGTCCGACCCGGTTGGGATGGCCTGCGCACATTAGGCTTTTTGGGCAGACATGTGCGCGCCATGGGTAAAGATAAGTTTCACTGGGTCCACAAAATCATGACCATGAGTGCCTATGATTTCTTAAGTGAATGGTTCGAGACCGATGTACTCATTGCGGCACTGGCACAAGTGGGTATCATCGGTACCATGCTGGGCATCAAATCCCCGGGTACGGCTTACGTACTACTGCATTATTTCCTGGGCGAAGTCGATGGAGAAACATCTGCCTGGGCCACCCAGGTAGGTGGCACTGGAGGGGTAAGCGCAGCCATCGCCAGATCTGCAAAAAGTTTTGGTGCAGAAATCCGCTGTAATGCACCAGTGACCCAGGTGATTGTCAGAAATGGTAAAGCTGTCGGTGTTGCCCTGGAAAATGGCGATGAAATTTATGCAAAAACCATTGTCTCCGCCTGTGATCCAAAAGTGACATTTAGAAAACTTGTGGATAAAAAAGAGCTGCCCCCTGATCTGGTAAGGGCCATCGACAACTTCAAGTTTCGCGGCTCGTCAGGCAAAGTCAACCTAGCCCTGGACGGACTCCCGGACTTCCCGGCTCTCAAGGATAAATCCCTCCTCTATGGCGGCATGCCGGAGATAGCCCCCAGTTGCGACTATTTGGAGCGCGCCTACGACGAGGCTAAATACGATGATTTCTCAAAGCGTCCGTTCATGGGTTGCATCATCCCCTCAACCGTTGACCCGACCATGGCTCCCCCCGGCAAACATTGCATGTCCATTTTTGTGCAGTATGCGTCGTATAATATGCCCAAACACGGCAATCGCGACCAGCAACGTGAAGCCTTTGGCAAGGCCGTTATCGATACCCTGGCTGAATTCGCTCCCAATATTAAAGACCTGATTCTGCATCAACAGGTCATCACACCCTGGGATATTGAACAACAGATCGGTATCAGCGAAGGCAACATCTCCCATGGGGAACTCACCCTTGACCAATTGTTTTTCATGCGCCCCACACCCGGTTGGGCCAAATACCGCACGCCCATTCGCAATTACTATCAATGCGGTTCAGGCACGCATCCCGGTGGCGGAATAACGGGGACACCGGCCCAATTGGCAGTATCTGAAATGTTTAAAGATGGTATATAGAAGCCATCTCAAAAATAAGATTTTGGTTCAAAGTTAAGGCGGGCTCAAGTTTCAACCCGCAGGAATACTACAGTATTTTGAGGACTTGAAACGAGAGCGCAACACAGAATTTGGGCCAAAAGATAATTTTGAGATAGCTTCTAGGAAAAAGGAGAAAGTGGTGTCTGACAAATATGGTGTGGCAATTATCGGTGGTGGACACAATGGTTTGATAGCAGCTGCGTATTTGGCCAAGGCCGGGCGTAAGGTTTTGGTATTGGAAAAAAAGAAAATCATGGGTGGCATGGCTGTTACCGAGGAGTTTTTCCCGGGATTTAAGGCCTCTTCCATCACGGATGAATCTGATTCCCTTTCACCAAAAGTAGTTGCTGATTTGAATTTAAAACGGTTTGGTCTCAAGGTTTTACCCACCGATCCCCTCGTCTTTGCACCACAAAAAGACGGCAAGCACCTCACCATCTGGCACGATGTGGAACGTACTACTCAAGAAATAGCTCGCTTTTCCCGGGCTGATGCCGAGGCCTACCCTGTCTTTATTAAAGAGATAAGCAAAATTGCTCAAATTATCGCCGGATTGAACCACACAATACCGCCCGATATGCCTGATGTGGGATTTAGAGATCTGGCGGGGATACTCAAACTTGTCAAACCGATCCGCTCTCTGGGTTGGAAGAACATCACCCAGGTGATGCGTATCATGCCACTCTCCGTGGCCGACCTCCTCAGTGAATGGTTTGAATCAGATATTGTAAAGGCTGCAATTGCCGCTTCGGCACTCAATACTATTTCACTAGGACCCCAGGAATCGGGTAGCGCTTATTCTTTTCTGCAAAATTTTGCCAACAGCAACAATGGTCTCTTCAGATCCGGTGGACAGGCTAAGGGGGGGTTGGGTGCTTTGACACAAGCAATAGCTGATGCCGCCAAAAATTATGGTGCTACAATTCTAACCAATACCGAAGTTTCCAAAATCAGCTTGGAAAACGGATGTGCCAACGGTGTTGTACTGGCAGATGGTAAAACCATCTCAGCTGGCACCGTCATGTCGGCTCTTGACATGCGGTCCACATTCCTGCAACTGATTGACCCCGGCCAACTGGATAAAACTGTCTTAAAGAATATACAGAAAATCACCTATTGCGGAACAATGGCCCGTGTTCATTTTGCACTGAATACCCTGCCGACTTTCACCGGTATGACCAGTAATGAACAACAGATACTCAGTGGGCACATCCAGATCGCGTCTTCCATAACCGCCCTGCAAAAGGCGTTCGATCCAGTGAAGTACGGACAGTTTACAGAGCAACCCTATCTTGATATCCGGATACCCACCCTGAATGACCCGTCTTTAGCACCTGAAGGCAAGCACGTCATGTCTGTAACCGTTAAATATATCCCCTACCACTTGCGAGAAGGTAACTGGGAAGCGTTGCGTGACTCACTGGGGCAATTGGTCACAAAAACCATTTCCGATTTAGCTCCTGATTTTGACCAATGCGTGCAGCATTGTCATGTCATCACCCCTCTGGATATGGAAACAGGGTACAATCTCCCCGAAGGCAGTCTTACTCATGGTGACATAACCCTGGATCAGTCCTTTTGGATGCGTCCCATACCCGGTTTTGCACAATACCGGGCCCCGTTAAAAAGACTGTATCTTTGTGGCGCCGCCACACACCCCGGTGCAGGCATAACCGGCATTAACGGGTTAAATGCCGCCCGCAAGATTTTAAAGGACAAAATGTGAAAACAAACCCGCACACCATACCTGTCAGCTGCAATAAAGACTGTGCCGCAGGGTGTCCCTTACTGGCACATGTAAAGAATGGTAAAATCATAAAAATTACCAACAACCCCGCCGGTACCCGCTACATGAAGGGCTGCAGCAAGGGTTTTCAGGCCATGCAGGCGGCATACGCTCCGGACAGATTATTAAAACCCCTGATCAGGACCGGTCCAAGGGGTTCCGGCAGTTTCAAGGAAATCTCCTGGGATGAAGCATTGGATCGTGCTGCAACAGGCTTAGATAAAATAAAAGAGACCCATGGCAGTGATTCGATAATTTTTTTAGGCGGCAGCGGATCCTGCAGAGGTGCTTTCCACAATACGGGTAGTCTGACGGATCGATTTCTCAATATGTTGGGCAGTAACGTACAAAAGGATGGCAATTACAGCTGTGCGGCCTCCAATTTTGTGACACCCTTTGTTTTTGGCACCCTCGAAGTGGGTGTCGATGCAGGTACATTACAGCATTCCAGGATGATCATTTTGTGGGGTGCCAATATTATGGACACCCGCTTTGGATGTGAATATCCCACCCGCATCCGGGAGGCCGCAAAAAACGGCATCCCCATTATTGTCATCGATCCCAGAAAATCAAACACAGCCAAACTGCCCAATGCCCAATGGATCCGGGTACGTCCCGGAACGGACACGGCAATGATGGCAGCCGTTCTATATGAGTTGATCAATAATGACTGGATTGACTATCCATATCTGGAGAAATACTGCATCGACTTTGACAAGATAAAGAACTATATTCTCGGTACAGATGATCATCAGCCCAAAACCCCAGCCTGGGCAGAACACATATGCGGCACCAAAAAAAGTACAATAAAAAAACTGGCTGATAGGTACGGCCGCACAAAACCAACGGCACTAATTCCCGGATTATCCATTCAGAGAAATATTGGCGGCGAAGAGGCCATGCGAATGGCCATGGTATTGCAGGCCGTAACCGGCAATATCGGGAAAATGGGTGGTGCATCCGGCGGTTGCATCTGGGATAGCTTGCCGGTTCCCGAATGTGGTGAAATAGATACAGCCGACAACCCGACAGATACATCAATACCGGAATACATTTGGCCGGATGCGATTCTTGAGGGCAAGGGTGGCGGATTCCCGGTCGATATCAAGGCTATCTATAATGTGGGTGGCAACTATCTTTCCCAGGGCAGTGATATCCATAAAAATATTCGCGCCTTTAAAAAGGTTGAGTTTTCAGTCTGTCACGAACAATTTATGACACCTACAGCCAGACACTCTGATATTGTGCTGCCGGTATCTTCCTTTTTGGAAAGAGAAGACATCCTCTTTACGGGCATGAACTACCTGTTTTATTCAGCAAGAGCCATAGACCCACCGGACCATGTGAAAGATGATTATGATATTTTTTGTGAACTTGCCAATCGTTTGGGTTTCTCGGAAGCATATTCAGAAGGGAAAACCGCCTCTCAATGGATAGAGCAATTTATTGAAAATTCAGAAATTACAGATCCTGAACATTTTAAACAGACAGGCATTTACAGCGGGAAAAAGCAGATGCGAATCGGGCTTTCAGATTTCTACGCCGATCCTGATAAAAATCCCCTTAAAACGCCTTCCGGCAAAATTGAACTGGCTTCTGAAAATTATGCAAGATCCGGCTTTCCGGCCATACCGATATATCGAGGTATGACAGATGAAACAACCTATCCTCTAAGACTTGTTACCCCGCATTCCCTGAATCGTATAAATTCTTCCTATTCCAACGTTCAATGGTTTAAAGAGTGTGAACAGCAGATGCTATGGATGAGTCCTGACGATGCCCGCAAAAGAAACCTTCAGGACAAACAAATGGTGATGGTTACAAGCGGCCGGGGAAAAATTCAAACTCCGGTTAAGGTGACCGATAATATCATGGAAGGAGTCGTTTGTCTGGAGCAAGGCATATGGCCGGATCTGGATGAAAACGGCATGGACCATGCCGGAGCAGCAAATATGCTGACATCGACCGAGCCTACACAACCATGCATGGGCTCCAGGACACACTCCGTATGGGTTGAGGTTGGATCTGCTCCCGAGGTGCCTGATTAAAGATGACGGTCTAAGGTTAAACTCTTTATAATACTGCTTTGAAGTCAAATCAATTTTACATATAGGAGACACGTATGACAAATTCAAATAAAGAGACCAAAATTATTGCATTACTCGGCAGTCCCAGGAAAAAGGGTAACAGCACCTTGCTGGCCAACCAGATTATTCTCGGCGCAGAGTCTGAGGGTGCGACAGTTGAGTCAATTTACCTGAATGGTCTGAATATCAAAGCATGCCAGGGGTGTTATGCATGCCAGGAAGAAGACAGCAAGGGCTGTGTGATCAAAGATGATATGCAGGACATTCATTCAAAGATTATTGAAGCAGACGCGCTTATTATCGCAAGCCCCGTTTACTGGTTTAACATGTCAGCCCAGACAAAGATTTTCATGGATCGTTGTATAGCCCTTTATAATGAAAACCATACGAAGAGCCATCTATATGGAAAAAATATTGCCATTGCCATGACTTATGGGGACAAAGACGCTTTCAGTTCAGGATGCATCAATGCGCTCAGAACTTTTCAGGATGCCTATAAGTATGTTGGTGCTGACATTGTAGGGATGGTTTATGGAAGCGCTGAAGAACCCGGTGAAATTGCAGCCAGCACAGAACTCATGCAGGATGCTGAAATGCTGGGCCAAAAACTGGTATCCGGGAAATAGTCATAAGGGCCATTGTAATCCAAAATTCTCGCCCTTTCTGTTAACTCATTTGGAAAACAAAGGTGATCCTGACATTATGCAGAAATTTACCATTGGAGCCCTCTGGGGAATCTTACCCAGTATCCTATTCTTCCTACCTGCTACAATCCATGTAATGAGGTTCTAAAATGAATGCCAGACAAAAGCGAAGGTCGATTCGTTTACCAGGATACGATTATTCCCGACCCGGGGCGTATTTTGTCAGCATTTGCACAAAAGACCGAAAATGTTTTTTTGGTGACATCGCAAACCAGAAAATGGTGTTGAACGATGCAGGGAAGATGGTGGACAAATGGTATGCTGAATTGGAGAATAAATTTCAGGATATCAGATGCGACGAATATATCATTATGCCAAACCATTATCACGCAATCATGACCAATACGGGCGAGGCCCCTACACCGGAATGAACGTACATCGGGCGAACACACAGGTTCGCCCCTACACCGGAATGAACGCACATCGGGCGAACACACAGGTTCGCCCCTACACCGGGTCATTCAATGGTTAAAAACGATGACCACAAACGAATATATCCGTGGTGTCAAACAACACGGGTGGACACCAATTCCTGGCAAATTATGGCAGCGGAACTATTATGAACACATCGTCCGCAACGAGATGGTGAATGATTTAAAAATTAGGGAAGGTACAACCTCAGACCACAAAACCGCTATTCAAATGGAATTACCAATTCACATAATACCCTTCTGGTTTGATTACCTGTCGGAAGCAGATCTTGATCCGGAAACGCCAGTATACGACATTTTTCACTTCGATGATAATAAGTCGGATGCAAATGATTTAGCGGATCTCGTTCTACGTGGGAAAAAGAGGGCCACTGCATCTTTACTCTGTGAATACGAGACGGGCAGCCAGCGACCACCCCAGGTTGGAGACTTGAGTATAGTAACGGACTGGGATGGTTTGCCTCTCTGTGTTATTGAAACGACCGAGGTAGAATTTCAAGCCTTTCAGGATGTAGAAGAGAATTTCGCTGCTGATGAGGGGGAAGGTGATCTATCATTGGAGGATTGGAAAGACAGCCATTGGGCATACTTTGGGCGTGTCTGCCGAGAATTGGAACAAGAGAGGTCACTTGAGATGCAGGTTGTTTGTGAACGATTTCAAATGGTATTTCCCCTGCCCAAAAGATAGTCAGCTACTGGCATAAATTAAATTTATTTCAAACACAGGCAAATATCGTCCCCGAATACTACCGGATTCCCGGGTGCCACTCAGCACACCGCCTGCAGCACGATAAAATCTCTCTGCGTTTGGGTCACTTTAAATTGTTAAAACGTGACCGTCTAGCTCCACCACACGCTTTTTTGCATGATCCATCAGGGCTGAATTCTACTGCGGGGTTGATCATTTGTCACACAATGTACACCGCCGCCATAATACCAGATAGTCGGGGCTGAGATAATTTTCTATCAGAGGAGTGATTTCATTTTTTATTTTTTCCCAGGCAGCGTCAGGTTCATTACTGTTTTCCAGAG
>RCNG010001696.1_pt1 | contig 10983 bp, 7 predicted proteins | sample 2041371 | NCBI WGS metagenome assembly RCNG01 (sample SAMN09708227, study PRJNA481090) | Marine sediment metagenome, whole genome shotgun sequencing project. | biome: marine sediment; feature: ocean; material: sediment; isolation source: Sewage treatment plant 1 marine sediment (STP1) ... | reverse complement strand
ACAAGGTCTGATGAACGGCGTTTCGAGACCGCAGCAGTTCTTTGAGTGTCTGGCAAGCGGCTGCGATCCGAAGACCGAATACGATCTCGGAGACTATGAAGGAGGTCGTCTGCGGCCGCCCTCGGAGGATGATTTCCTCTTTGTGTGGTGGAGGGGGCACTCCTCCGTGTTTCCGAAGGAAGGAAAACGAAGGCTGCATATGACTCTGTTGAAAACCAAGATGGTGACGGCCGAAAGCGTCATTGCATGGATTTCGACCATCAAAGCAGAGCGCCGACTCCTGGTCTTCGACACCTGCGACAGCGGCTGTGTCACAAACGATGTCGATACTTCCAAAGAGACGTCCGTTGTCTTTGCGTCGTCAGGCTGTGAAGAGTATTCAAACGGATTCTTCACTCCCGAGGGCGATGTCCCGCACGCGATCTGGAGCTATTGGATGACGAGTGTGCTGATGGGGGATCTTCCCAATCCAGGATCGACCAAGATTCAGACCCCCAACGGAGAAATAGAGATCCAGTTGTCCCTCGGCGGAGACCTGGGTGAAGCCTTCTGTCAGTCCAGCGCGGCCACGTCCTTGCAGAATTTCTTCCCACAGCACCCTGAGAAGTTCGATGGCCTGAGTCTGGCATCGTCAACAACGCTGACCGGCGATGATGTGAACGAAGGACTATTCACCGGTCAGAGTCTTTGCACGCCCACAGCCACACCCACACCCACGCCAACGCATTCACCCGACGTGGATGAACGGGCCGCGAGGCGACAATCAGGTCAAGTTTTCAAGAGGCAATGATCCCATCGCCACTCGGAAAGCCCCAAGTCTCAAGGAATGACGATCCTTGGGGTCGGGAGATGAGGAAGGCAGGTTGTTGTTTCATCTCCATCCCCTGTGGGAATACCTTTGCCCATGACGGTATAGATGAATTTTCCCTTCTTGTCGGTTTTCAAATCGACTGACCACGAATGGTCATCCTTGAGCCCGTCGACCTTTATCTTTTCAGTTTCGATGTCGGCGATATCGTTGCCGAATTCAATGTAGAGTTCTTCGCCGCTGAGGTTGATGATCGAGAGGCGCACCTGACTGTCCTGCTTGATGTATTTCGGATCTGGAATGATGTCGCATACAGGGTTGGTCTTGGTCGGTGGAATCACCGTGACATAGACCGTCTCATGGCGATCGTCCGGGGCAACGGTGATTTCCGGGGATGGGGTTGTTGATTTGGGAGGCTCTTGGATTGTCTCCTCGTCGGTGCATCCGAGTCCGCATATCAGGGCGAGCATCACTGCGAAAAACACCACCAAGCGAAAGCGTTGCATGATTCCCTCCTCGGGATCTGCGGCGCGTTCACAACGCGCCAGGGTGACTTTGGACGAGCGCCCGGTAGCGCTTGTCGGCGACCAGATTGCTGAGGGTCGGTCGACCCTCGAATCGTTCGGGTGAGATTCCCGCATCGAATGAACGTTCGACCCACTCCAGTGCTTTGTCGCGCTCCCCCAAGTCTCCATAGACCTCTGCGAGCTTTGACATGAGCAGTGGATTGTTCGGGTGGTCGGCGGCGATTGCATCGACAAGAGCCAGACCCTCTGCGTGGTTTCCGAGCATTGCGTGATAGCCGGCTAGGTCGGCGGCGAGTTCTAGATCGTCAGGGGCTTCGAGCCGTTGCTTTTTGGCCAGTTCCACGGCGCGGAGGAACGCATCTTGGGCCTTGTCGGGTTCGACGCCGAATCGATAGGCGAACCCAAGATTCCCCCAGAGTATGTGACTGTCGTCCTGGAGTTCGAGGGACGCTCGGTAGTAGTCGGCAGCCTGGGCGAAACGAGAGGCGTCGAAGTGGATGGAGCCCAGATTGGTCAGCGCCCACGGTGAGGGCTCGATTTCCAGGGAACGCTCGAGGAGAACACGGGCGGCTTCGGGGCGCTCGAGGTACATGTAAACCGCGGCCAACTTGACGTAGCCGAGCGCGAAATCGGGAGCGCAGGTGGTGATGTGACGGAACTCGATCGCCGCCGATTCCAGATCACCCCGAGACAGGTGGAACTTTGCCAGTCGGTCGTACCCCACCCAGTAGTCGGGTCGAAGATAGATGGCCCGCTGGAGTTGGGTTTGGGCGTCACCCAAACTTTCGATCTGCTGGTAGGCCTCGGCTAGATCGAACCGCAGTTCGGGATCGTTTGGCGCGGCGCGGGTTCCAGCCTCGAGCGCATCGATTGCCTTGCCCGTCTCGCCGGCGGCGGTGTGGAGGGCGGCGGTGGCTCGCCATGCGGCCTCGGGTCTGCCGCCGAGATCAAGCGCGCGAGCGGCGTCTTCGAGACCCAGCTCGAGCCAACCCGGCTCGCCGGTGCTCTCGAAAAAGGCGAGACGACAACGAGCTCTGACCACCCAACCGCAGGGGAACAGCGGATCTTCCTCAATGATACCGTCGATGAGGGTCGCGGCTTCCTCGACCTGCTCCAGATCGTCCGCCAGGGCGAGGAGACCTCGCCCACGGGTAAAGAGATCAAACGCAACGGTCGTGGTGGTAGCGGATGCGTCGATTCGCTCTCGTGTTTGTGGCGTAATCCGGACTCCGAGCATTTCGGTCACGCGGTGGACGGGACCGTGCTGAAACGCCTCCACATTGCTGGGGATGTCTTCGATGACGGACGAACGGAACAAACGTCCGGATTTCGGGTCTTCAATTCTCAGGGTCAGACGAACTCGATCGCCGGAACGGGCGAGTTCGCCGGTCACCGCCACGGTCGCTCCGTAGTCCCTTCCGAATTTCGCCGCCGAATCGACCAGGCCTTTCCCGGCCTCGTCGACGGGGACGATCCAGTCGATGCCCTGCTCCTGCTGGGCAACGAGGGCGAGATCGTCCACCAGGCTGAGGGCGAGCCCGGTACCGAAGTTCTTCAACTGGGGATCCGAGACCGGCGCCTTGAAGGGGACGACGCCCACACGGATCTGTTCGGGCAGCATCGGCGGTTGTCGAAGGATGATGAACCCGGCCCAGACGGCCGCGGCGAGAATGACGATCGCGCCCACCGCTGCGACGGACGTCCTCCAACGGCGGGCTCGTTTCTCCGCCACATCGATTCGTGGATTGCTGATGGCTTTGCGGGCGCCCGTAAGTGCTTGTAGCGCGAATGCGACGTCACGAGCGGACTCGAAGCGTTCGTCCGGTTGTTTTTCCAGGCAGCGCCCGACTATGGCCTCTAGCGCCGGGGAAACGTCGGACCGGAGATCGGAGATAGGTTCGGGATCCCGGTTGAGAATCGCATTCATCGTGGCCTGAGGGGTATCCAGTTGAAACGCACGCTGGCCGGCCAGCATCTCGTAGAGCAGACAGCCGAGGGCGAAGATGTCGCTTCTCGAGTCCACGACCTTGCCGCGAACCTGCTCGGGAGACATGTACCCAACCGTTCCGATGGCGACGCCGGTTCCTGTCAGGGACATCGTCCTGGCGTCAGGATTCACGACTCCGCCGGTCGGTACGGCCCTGAGACTGGCGATGCCGAAATCGAGGATCTTCACCTGACCGGTCGACGTGACGAAAACGTTCTCCGGTTTGATGTCCCGATGGACGATCCCCTTGTTGTGAGCTGCAGACAGACCGTTTGCGACCGCGATGCCGATCTCGAGGACCTTCGACAACGGCAGCGTCGTGGATCGAGTGCGTTCCCGAAGATCCTGCCCCTCGAGCAACTCGGTCACTGCGTAGACGGTGTCGCCTTCTCTTCCGAAATCGTGGATATCGAGGATGTTCGGATGCGAGAGCTGAGCAACGGTTTTTGCTTCCCGCTCGAATCGATCGATGGCTTTCCGGCTCTCGGCGACCTCGGTAGAAATGACTTTGACGGCGACCGGTCGGCCGAGTTCGGTGTCATGGGCTCGATAGACCTCTCCCATACCGCCGGCACCAAGCCTGTCGACGATCTCGTATCGTCCGAGCCTTTGCCCGACAAGACCAGCCACGCTGTCAACTCTCCTTGTTTGATTGAATGGTATCGCATTCAGGGAGCAAACTGACTATTATTCATAATTTTGAGATTAGGAATCTTTTTAGGGCATCGTGCTCGAGGGTTCGATGCGGCGCCGGTTTGGACTTTCCGTGCACCGAACCGGTTCAATGACCATCTCCATTGGAACTTCCGCGGGTCGCTGATGCTCTTACAGGGCAGATCCAATCCTGATGGAGGCAGTCATGACCCTTTGCGTAGCGCGTCGCCCGAAAACCTCCGCCGGAATCTTCACCGCATCGATGGCCGATGTGGTGTTTCTGCTGAATGTGTCTTTTTGTCCTGACCTACACCGTGCTTGACGCCCTCAAACAGGCCAATGCATCCGAGGTCTACCTCTTGAGCGAGCAGATGGTTGGTGGTGGCGATCCTCTTGCCGAGTGAGAAAAGGCAGCGGCGGTGTGGTGCCGGGTGTTACATGGTCGTGGCGTCTTCTCGGATGCTCTTCAGCAAATCTCGGCCGTTGGTATTGTCCGGGTTGAGGACGAGCGATTTTTCGTACATCGCCACCGCGTCGTCGGTTTTTCCGGCCCGCAGCAACGCCTCGCCGAGGCTGTCATAGACGTTCCATGAATCGGGGAACAACTCTGCGTTGATCCTGAACATCGCGATTGCGTTGTCGATCTTATCCTGCTGCATGAAGCCGTAGCCGTAGGCGTTGATCTCGGTTTCCATGAAGAAGTACTCGGAGGACTCGCTATCGCGATCTGCAACAACCCGTCGGATGGCCCCCTCATCCGCACCTTCGTCGAGAAGCGTGAAGATGGTCCGCGCAGCCGATGCCTGGTCCGTCACTTCCCGCCAAATCTCTGCAACGGAAGTGAAGTGTCGCTGGCGACTGAAGCCTGGGCTGTCAACCAGGTCCGGGAAGGTGTCGGCGAACCCGAAATCGGTCTGAACCTCCTCCATGGTCTTCCCTTCCTCGGCCGACAGAGAGACCCCGTTCCAGAGCGTGCGAACGTACTCGACACGGGCCTCAGCGCCCCCGATGGAAAGCTCGCCATTCCAGTGTGCGGGAAGCAGGGTGGTGATGCGGTCGCGTTGCGCGAGGAGACGGTCCCAGTTGGCGAGGAAGCGCGGGAAATCGTGCGGTATGCCGCCGCGAACCGCGAAACTGGCGAGGCACCCGGGGGTGTCGGTGAGCCAGACATCGGCCATGGTGTCGCCGGTGAGGAGAAGTCCGTGCTCCGGCACGAAGATGGCGGTGTCGCTCGCCGTGTGCATGCCGCCGATGTAGGACAGCTCGAAGGTCGTGTCACCCAGGTCCAGGGTCATGCGGTCCCAAAAAGTGAGGTTCGGCCGAGCCGGTTCAATACCGGCCTCGACGACCTGGAGGTTGAGGCGGTTGAGGATGAGATCCTCTTTGATCGCCGCAGTCTTTGGGTCGTCGGCTGCAATGGTCTTCAACTCGCTTTCGAGTTCGGTGATGCGGTTGGGGTACCAGTCGAGCAGGGAATCGCGGCGGCCGGCGATTGCATCCATGCCGGTCGCGACGAGCTCGTGCCCGACGATGGTGCAGTCGGAGTAGACCGAGTTGCCGCCGGTGTGGTCGGCGTGTTCATGGGTGTTGATGAGATAGGCGAAGTCGGAACGGCCGAGTTCGCGAGCGATGACTTGGCGCAGCTCGGTGTCGATCTCCGGGACACCGAAGGTGTCGACGACCACGAGGCCCCTCTCGGTCGCGAAGGCCATGATCGAGGTTGACGAAATGGTGTCGCCGACCCAGAGGCGAATCACTCCGTCGTCAATTTTCTGCACATGCAGTGGAAGCCCCGAAATCTCCTCGGCACCGGTCCAAGAGATCCCAACAAGCAGCAACAAGACGATGGTCAGCTTGACTCTGGTCTTCATTCTTTCCTCCTTGGCACCTACAGCGCATCCTGCGCTTCGGTTTCAACAACCCGTTTGATACAGCGAAAGTGCTCTGATTCAATCTGTCTATACGGTGGGGAAAGGGATGGGTTCTGCCGGGCTGACTTTCCGTATCACGAGTTCGGCCGGCCGGCCGTCCAACCCGTCGTGTTCGGGTTGATGTGTGGTAGCGGGTTGCGGCTGACTCGGTTCTAGGGTGCACATGGGTCAGCACCCGCACAGAGCGCCTTCAGACAGTTGAAAGGGCTCCGCTGGATCAGCCCGACTCGACGCCGGGCTCGGAGTCGGGGCCATCCTTGTGGCGGAGCATCAATGCTCGCCGATGCTCGACATTTCGCAGCCACAGGGGGACAAAGGCCGCGAGATCGCGGAGTTCGTCTTCGACATCCTGCAGACACTCGATGATCCGAGCGCAGAGAGCGCGTTCGACATTCATCACGGCGGTTTCACGCGCATCCTGGCTGTCGCTCCGGTCGAGGGAAACCTCCAGGGTCTGAAGGATGACGCGCGCCATCGCGACCAGCTCGTCGATCAGGCGGCAGGTCTCGGGGAGATCACCTGAGTGCGCCTCCAGGACCTCGAGCTCGTCGATGCGGATGCCGCGAAGACCCAGGATTCCCTTGAGCCTTGGTGCGAAGTCGCTTCCGAGGACATCGAGATACACCGCCAGACGCTGCCACGCCTCGGCGGAAGGCAATCGATCGGACAATTTCATTTCGTCAATCACGATCCCGAGGGTGGCGTGGCGGTCGGCGTTGATGCGTCTGAGCTCCAGATCGAGCCGACAGACGGAGGTCTGCAGCCACTCCGCCTCCTCGACGTCGCGAGGGAACTTCCGAGCGAGGAAGTAGTCGGTGTCGTGGCTGCTCCTGGGATCGGCGGAGAGAATCTCGCCAAGGGTGTCCACGAGGAAACTGTGCAGTTTGCCGATGACGACGCACAGGGTCCGGCGAAGGGCGTCGAACTCCTGCTCTTCAGGTCGATCCTGAAAGCGTCTGATGTGGACGAAGACTTCGCTTTCGAGGAAGCTGAGTCGCTCACGTGCGGTTCGCAACGCCGAGTCGAGATCCGGCAGGGTCGAGGATTGCGCCATCAGCCTTGTGACCTCGGTGTTCAGTACGTGGCACACCTGCCGAACCGTGTCCCAGATCTCGAGCAGTCGAGTGGGTGAACAGTGGAGAATCGCGAAGTTGCTCTCGAGCACGCCATCGAGGCTTCGGACGGACCCCAGGAGCGCACGAATCCTCGGATTCTGCCACTGGACCTTTTCGATGTGCCATTCGAGAGGAAGTATCGGCAAGATTCCTGTTCCTTTGACTTCCGATGTGTACTCCAGGCTACCACACGGTGGGGTCGTGATCGCCTCCCGGAAAGGGTGCCTGAGCGCGGTGTTTGGCGCCGGCTTTTTGTGACTGGTACGATGACCGGCGATGACCAATGAGACTTCCGGACAGGAGACCCGACGGCTCAGGTTCCTTCTGATCGCTGCGGGAACCCTGTTGGTCGCGACCGGGATCCGCCTGTTCGGCCTGACTCGTGAGGCATTCTGGGTCGATGAGGTCATCACCTTCAACCTGACCGGACATCCCGGTCTCGTGGAGTTGAAGGCCATCGCCGACCTTATCCACCCACCGAGCTATTTCCTCGGCCTTGCCCAGTGGCGCGCCGTCTTTGGTGGCTCGGAGTTCGCCATCAGAGGTTTCAGCGTCGCATGGAGCATCATCGGTGTTGTCGCGACGATGCTGTTCGCCTGGGAGGTCGGGAAGAACAGACGGATCGCTCTCTGGGCTGGGGCACTGACGGCCCTCAGTCCGCTCTCGGTCTACTTTGCCCAAGAGGCGCGGATGTATGCCCAGGCTTCGGCTTTGGTTGCGCTGAGCTCGTGGGCCCTCGTGGCCTGGATGAATCGGTCCGGCGAGGGCAGACGAACGGTGGGCTGGGCGGTCATCTACGTTGTGAGTGTCGCGGCGCTGCTGTTGACGCAGCATGTCGGTGTGGTCGTGGCGTTGGCCCAGGGGGTCGCGGTCTTCGTGGTGTTCCTGCGTCGCCGGGATCTGGGCTTCCTGCTCGGCTATGCGATGGCCGCACTGACGGTGACGCTGCTCTTCCTGCCCTGGTTGCGGTATGTCCGCGCCTTACGTTCCGGTCTCTACCGTTCCTCGGATCTGGCATGGATCCCATCCCCTGGGTGGCAAGACGTCCTGCTCATGTTCACCCGCGATCTGGTGTGGGGCAGCCCCGGATTGACGGATGCGTGGTGGATCGTCGCTCAGGTCGTGTCCCTTGGTTTGACCCTCGCTGTTCTCTGGATCCTGTGGTCGGATCGATCTCGTGGGGAAGGGGAGTCCGGCTGGACCACTCTTCCTCCGGGACAGGTCTTTTCATTGTGGATGGCGGTCGGTCCGGTTCTGCTGGCTCTGATCATCAGTTGGCTCTACCATCCGGTGCTCTGGTATCCCCGCTTCTGTACGTTGATCCTCCCGCCGGTGATTGTGTTGGCCGCGTGTGCCGTCGAGTCAGCCCGTGAACGCATGGGAGGGATCGCTCTTCCCACTGCGCTGACGGTGGTGGCGCTCGTCGGGCTGGTTGTTCAACACCAGGTGCTCACCAAGGGCGGGATGCGGGGTTTCGCCCGCTACTGGAACACCAACGGTCCGCCGGATGTCGTCTGTTTCTTCCCCAAGTGGAAGAGAATGGTGGCCCGGTATGAGATGGGGAAAGTGCTGGCCCCTGATCACCGTCCACGACTCAAGAGGCGGCTCGAGCAGGACCAGCCGTTCGTCGTGTGGGTCTGCTCCCACCCGAAATACGATTCAGTCTGGCGACCGGATTGGGAACGACAGGAACGAGAGTCGATCCTCTCACTCGGTCGGCAACGCCGACTCGACACCGTTGATCGCATGGGCATGATCGAGGTCAGAGTTTCGCCGGCAGAGTAGCCGCGAAGTTCAGGTGTGAGCTTCAGGCGCATGTGGATCCTCACGTCGGGGAAGGATTGGATTCGCCGAGCACCGCTCTGGGCGTCGTGGTAGCGTGAAGCAGAATGAAGGGAATCCTCCTGAGCCTGAAGAGAGAGCCATGATCTACGGTGTCCTGGCGCTGCTGGGTGTGGTCGCTGCCGGATTCTCAGGAGTGTTCTTCAGAGACGTATACATCAACAGAAAGAGTTTGGATTCTCAGGCGAATATCAAACTGAATATCGTCTTTGGATTCGTGACAGATTTCTTTGACACTCTCGGCATCGGAAACTTTGCTCCGACAACAGCTTTATTCAAGCTATTTCGACAAGTTGATGATCGAGTACTTCCCGGAACATTGAATGTCTCCCACACGATACCTGTCGTGCTGGAGGCGTTTCTTTTTCTGACGGTGATCGAAGTTGATTTAGTTACATTATTGACGATGATTTTAGCCGCAGTTATCGGAGCAATTTACGGAGCGGGATACGTCGTCACGTTGCCGGTAAGAAAAGTCCGCTTTGCGATGGGATTTGCCTTGATCATCACGGGTTGTTTCATGATCCTCGGCCAGGTCGGGTTGATCGAGAACCTCGGCACAGGAGAAGCAATCGGTTTGAGAGGGATGAAGTTGGTGATCGGCATCTCAGTCAACTTTGTTCTCGGCGCATTGATGACGATCGGGGTCGGACTTTATGCGCCGTGCATGGCGTTGGTTTACATGCTTGGTCTGTCGCCCGTCGTGGCTTTTCCGATCATGATGGGATCGTGCGCGTTCCTCATGCCCCCGGCTTCGGTGAAATTCATCAAGGCCGGAGCCTATGATCGAAAGGCCGCTTTTGGAGTCACGATCGGAGGTGTATTCGGCGTACTTATCGCAGTATATCTCGTTAAGTCGCTGCCTCTCGAGATTCTCACTTGGTTGGTGATCTGTGTTGTGTTCGTTACGGCTATCGCCCTAGTTCGTGCCGCAGTTCGAGAAAACTAACCGACAGAAATTTTCATCTTGATGCCTTCAGAAGATGAGTTTATTGTGGTTGTCAATTCGGCTTGAATCGCGGTCGAGCGTTGGGCCGGAACAAGTCCACCTCCTGGACCGAGCGAACAAGCGGCACATCACACGATCTCAGAACCATTCTGTGGGACGGCTCGAGCTTCTACGCGACCGGGCGGAATGGCGATCTCGCGGTCAGCGGCGACGGAATTGCGGTGCTGGAACCGATAGGTGAGAGGTAGAATGGACGTTGGAGGTGCGATCGGATGGAGAGAAAGATGAGAATCCTGTTGATCGCCCTTTTCTGTGTTTCGACGGGTTTGCTTCTGATAGGCTGCGACGACGGCTGTGGGTGCGATCTCCCCAGAATCGGGCGCGATTGGTTTATCGAGATCGATCTGGGTTCCATCCCCGACAACATCACCGAGTATCCGATCCTCGTCGATGTCGGCGTTCGGGTCCGGAGTCTCGAAAACGGGGATCCCCCTGCCGACGGGTTCGTGGTGGCACTGTCCATCTCGCCCGGCGCCTTCGACAACGGACTGCCCGAAATCGAGCTGCCCCTTGTCAACGGGCGCGCGTCGGCCACGATGCGGATCGGCTTTGCAGGTGTTTACGAACTCACTGTTCGGCCCCAGGGTCAGGAGACCTCCACCGTCACGACGTTCAACGTCGGGCTGTGAGTGGGCGGCGGTACCTGACACGTTTCCAGTAGCCAGTAGCCAGTAGCCAGTAGCCAGTAGCCGGTGGCCAATTGCCAGTTGCCAGTGGCCGGTACTGAGAGCCCAGTGTTCGTTGTGAGCCCGTGGGGGTGGTGGGCGGGACTGGATGCCGGTCACTGGCTACTGGGTGGGACATACCACGAACGTGGAATACCGCAGATGGGCCCGCCCACCTACATTGGCACCATGGCCACGTCCCAGCTCGACACACCTTCCCCTCGATCATCGCTGGGATCTGGCGCATCGACACCTGAAGGGAGAAAGCATGGGTGACGACCTCCTTCTGGGAATTGCAGTCATGGTGGTCTGTGTGATGGTCCAGTGCTTCGCCGTGGCGATCCTGTTTCGTGTGCTTATCTACCTCGAACAACACCATCTGATACAACCCGGCCTCTTCAAGTCCTCGGCCCTGCTCACGGCGGTCATGTTGATCATGCTCGTC
>RCNG010001694.1_pt1 | contig 10986 bp, 12 predicted proteins | sample 2041371 | NCBI WGS metagenome assembly RCNG01 (sample SAMN09708227, study PRJNA481090) | Marine sediment metagenome, whole genome shotgun sequencing project. | biome: marine sediment; feature: ocean; material: sediment; isolation source: Sewage treatment plant 1 marine sediment (STP1) ... | reverse complement strand
AGGAATGTCCAGTAGGTGGTCGGCATGTATTTCTTGAGACCGCCCATCTTCCGAATGTCCTGCTCACCCCCGCAGGCATGAATAACCGATCCCGACCCGAGGAAGAGACAGGCCTTGAAGAAGGCGTGGGTGAGGACGTGGAAAATGGCGGCCACGAAGGCGCCAACCCCGGCGGCCAGGAACATGTAGCCGAGCTGTGACACGGTCGAGTAGGCGAGCACCTTCTTGATGTCGTTCTGCACCAGACCGATCGTGGCGGCGACGATCGCGGTGAGGCCACCGACGATCGCAACCACCAAGAGCGCGGTCGGGCTCAGGCGGTAGATGACGTTGCAGCGCACCACCATGTAGACGCCGGCGGTGACCATGGTCGCGGCGTGGATCAGGGCCGAAACCGGTGTCGGTCCGGCCATGGCGTCGGGCAGCCACACATAGAGCGGGATCTGCGCCGACTTGCCGATCGCGCCGACGAAGAGCAGGAGGCCGATGACAGTCGCCGCCGCGCCGTAAATCTCAGGATGGGCCGCAGCGGTCGGGAAGATCTCGGTGAACTCGAGGGTCCCAAAAACCATGAAGGTGGCGAAGATGGCAAGCAGGAAGCCCCAGTCGCCGATGCGGTTGACGATGAACGCCTTCATGCCCGCCGCCGCGCACCACTCCTTCTCGAAGTAGAAACCGATCAACAGGTACGAGCACAGACCGACGCCCTCCCAGCCGACAAACATCACCGCCAGGTTTGAGCCGAGAACCAGCACCAGCATCGAGAACATGAAGAGATTGAGATAGGAGAAGTAACGCGCGTAGGCCCGGTCCGACTCGTCGTGCATGTAGCCGATCGAGTAAACATGAATGAGGAAACCGACAAAGGTGACGAAGGCGACCATCAAAGCCGACACCGGGTCGAGCTGGAAGGAAGCGGCAACATCGACCTCGGCGACACTGCCGTCGAGGATGCGCAGCGAACCGCCCTGGATCCAACTGAAGAGGCTTACGATGTGGGTGTTGTGAATACCGAGCTCGAGGGCCCACTGAACGATCGCAGCCCAGCCCAGCAACCACGCGAGCCCGGAGCCCGCGATCGCGACCGCATCGGTGACCGATTTCTTCAGCCCCAGCCGGTTCGAAACGAGGCCGTTGATGAGCGCTCCAAGCAGAGGGAAGATCGGAATCAGCCAGATCAGGTCGTAGAATTTCATCCCTTAGCTCCGCATCACGTCGGCCTCATCAAGGGCGACCGTGTCCTTGAGCCGGACGAGCGCAATGATCAGACCGAGGCCGATGGCCACCTCGGCAGCGGCGATTGTGATCACGAAGATCGCCAGCACCTGGCCTGAAAGGTCGTCGAGCCGATATGAGAAGGCGATCAGGTTGAGGTTGACGGCGTTGAACATCAGCTCGAGCGACATCAGGACGGTGATGAAGTTGCGGCGCACCATCACCCCGACAAGACCGAGGCACAGCAGTATCAGCGACAGGACGACGTAGTGGGTGGCCGTGATGATCACGACTCCACCCCCTCCCCCGGACCGGTCAGCGCGGCGTCGCGGCGGCCAAAGACAATGGCGCCGATCATCGCCACCAGCAGCACCACCGACACCACCTCGAACGGCACCAGGTACTTGGTGTAGAGCAACCAGCCCACCGCCTCGGTGTTACCCACCGTCTCCCCGCCGACCGTCTGCATGGCGGCGGCGCCGGCGCCCGCAGCCATGGTTCCGAGCAGGATGCCGAACGCGAGCAGGGCGCCCACGAGCACACCGCCCAAAACCGCCAGCGGCGCGATGCCTGAAAGGAAGGCATCCTCGGGACGTAGATCCTTGACCTTCACCAGCATGATGACGAAGAGGTAGAGCACCATGATGCCGCCGGCGTAGACCAGCACCTGCACCGCGGCCAGGAACTCGGCGTGGCGGAGGACAAAGAGAACAGCCACCATGATGAAGGTCTCGAGCAGGGCCAGCGCCGCGTGCACCGGACTGCGCAGGGTGACAACCCCGACGGCTCCGGCCACTGCGAGTACCGCCACCAGATAGAAGAGGATCGCGCCGAAGTTTGCGATCAGGTACTCCATCAGCTCGCTCCTTCGCCAACCGCTTCGTCGCCGCTCGCGGGAGCGACCTCCAGCTTCTTCATCGGCGAGGCAGGGTCCTGACCGTCGATGGGAAGAACGACGCCCGGAAAGGCCTTCAGCCCCTCCCAACCCGCCAGCCGCTCCTTGTCGAAGTAGAGACCCTCGTTGCGTTCGTACACAGACCCCTCGTAGGTCAGCGTCGTCAGCCAGATGGCCTTTGGCTCGGTCGGGCAGGCCTCCTCGCAGAGACCGCAGAACATGCACCGTTTGACGTCGATGTCGTAGCGGTCGATGATCTTCTTCTTTTTCTTTTTCTCACCGACCATTTTGACCTCGGTGTGATCAGTGATGAAGATGATGTCGATGGGACAGGCCTTGGCGCACAGGTGGCAGTCGATACAGCGCTCGATGTCGTAGCCAAACATTCCGCGGAAGCGGTCCTTCGGCGTCATTCGTTTCTCCGGGTACTGGATCGTCTCCTTCTTGCGGAAGAGATAGCTGCCCGTCACGCCCATCCCGGTAAAGAGATCGGTCGGGATCAGTCGTTGTACAAAGTCGCCAAAACTCATCAACTTATCCCTTCAGGAGCAGGACGCCGAGGGCCACCAGCATCACGTTGGCCAGAGACAGCGGCAGCAGCCACTTCCAGCCGATCTGCATGAGCTGGTCGAAACGGTAGCGCGGGAAGGTGCCGCGAAACCAGATGAAAACGAAGATGAAGGCCAGCACCTTGCCGGCATACCAGAGAAACGGCGGAACCAGGTCGAGGAAGGCGAGAAACTCCACGTTGGGGAACGGTCGCAGCCAGCCGCCGAAGAAGAGGATCACCGCCAGCGATGAGACCACCAACATGTTGGCGTACTCGGCGAGGTAGAAGAACGCAAACTTCATCCCCGAGTACTCGGTGTGGAAGCCGGCCACCAGCTCCGCCTCGGCCTCCGGCAAATCGAAGGGGTTGCGGTTGGTTTCGGCGACTCCGCAGACGAAGTAGATGCCGAAACCGAGGATGCCGGGGAAGATGAACCACAGCCCATAGTCGCTCTGGGCGTCGACGATACCGACCAGCGACAGGGTACCGGCCATCAGGAGCACCGAGACCACCGCAAAGCCCATCGGCACCTCGTAGGAGACCATCTGGGCCGCCGAACGGAGGCCGCCCATGAGCGAGAACTTGTTGTTCGAGGACCAGCCGCCGAGGATGATGCCGTACACGCCGATGGTCGACACCGCGAGAACGAACAAGACCCCGATGTTGATGTCGGCCAGGAAGGGTTGGATTTCGACCCCGCCGACGGTGAACGGCTCGCCAAAGGGAATCACCGCCCACACCAGGATCGCGGGCGCGAAGATCAAGATCGGCGCCAGCATGAATACGAACCGCTCCGCCCGGCCGGGTATGAGGTCTTCCTTGGTGAAGAGCTTTAGACCGTCGGCGATGGGCTGCAGCCAGCCCTTGGGACCGACCCGGTTGGGACCGAGACGGACCTGCATGTAGCCCAGGATCTTGCGTTCGGCAAAGGTCAGGTAGGCGACCGTCAGGAGGAGGACGCCGAGAATCACGATGCCCTTGATCAGGGGCAGGCCGATGTAGACCATGATTGGGTCGCTCATCCTGATCACCTCACCCTCGCCGGGCGAATTAGGAAGTAGGAATTAGGAATTAGGAATGCCGCCCACCGACTCCATGATCGCGTAGCGTGTGGAAGCGGAAAATTCCTAATTCCTAATTCCTCATTCCTAATTCCTGCCGGTTCCTCATTCTTAATTCCGAGCCTCATCGGTCGATCTCCCCGAGGACGATGTCGAGGGTGCCGATGACCGCCACGAGGTCGGCGACGAGGTGCCCCTCGACCATGGCCGGAAGCGCCTGCAGGTTGATGAACGAGGGTGGACGGACGCGACACCGGTAGGGAGCGGTGCCCTTCTCGGTGGCGACGATGAAATAGCCGAGCTCACCCTTGGGCGCCTCGACCGAGCCGTAGACCATCCCCGGCTCCTTGGTGCGCAGGACCTTGGGGACCCGCGCCATTTCCGGCCCGTCGGGCAGACGGTCGAGACACTGGCGGAGGATTCGCACCGACTGCCGCATCTCCTCGATCCGCACCCGGTATCGGTCGTAGGTGTCGCCGTGCTCCCCGATCGGGATCTCGAAGTCAATCTCGTCGTAGCGGTCGTAGGGGAAGACCTTCCGGATATCCCACTTCACACCAGACCCACGGAGCGGAGGTCCCGTGAGACCCCACTCGATCGCCTCCTCGGCCGACACCACGCCGATGCCGATGGTGCGCTTCTTCCAGATCCGGTTCTCGGTGAGGAGGCTCTCGTACTCGTCGACGTGGGCGTTGAAGCCGTCGACCAGCTCCGAGCAGCGGTCGAGCCAACCCTCGGGCAGCTCGAAGGGCACGCCACCGATCTTCATGGTGTTCAGGGTCAGCCGCGCGCCACAATACTCCTCGAAGAGGTCGAGGATCGCATCACGCTCGCGGAAGGTGTAGAAGAACGGCGTGATTGCGCCCATGTCGACCGCGTGGGTGGCGAGCCACACCAGGTGCGAGGCCAACCGCTGCAGCTCGGCAAGGATCATCCGGATGTACGCGGCTCGCGGCGGGATGGTGATGCCGAGGAGCTTCTCCATGGTCACGCAGAAGCCCTGGTTATTCGTCGCCGCGGCTACGTAGTCCATCCGGTCGGTGTGCGGGATGCACTGCGGAAAGTCCATGGTCTCGAAGAGCTTCTCGGTGCCGCGGTGGAGGTAGCCGATGATCGGTTTGGCCTCCATGATCTTCTCGCCGTCGAGCTTCATCTTGACCCGCAGCACACCGTGGGTGGCGGGGTGTTGGGGCCCGAAGTTGATCTCCATCTCTTCCACGTCGAAGAGCGACTGGTCGGGACCGCTCATGGCGCGCCCCCTTCTGATTCTTCTGCCTCCTCGGGCGGCGGGCCGCCTCCGGGCGGGTAGACATCGGGTTGGATGGCGGCGCCGGTGTCGATGCCCTCGAGGGGAAAGTCCTTGCGCAGCGGGTGGCCACTAAAGCCCTCCCAGGTCAGGATGCGTTCGAGACCGGGATGACCCTCGAAGATGATCCCGAAGAGATCGTAGACCTCGCGCTCCATCCAGTTGGCGGTCTTCCAGATCTGGACAACGCTGGCGATCGGCTGATCTTCGGCCACGACCGCGCGCAGGCGGAGACGCTTCGAGTCGTCGAAGCGGTGCATCCAGTAGATGACGTCAAACCGCCCTTCCTCGCGCTCGGGCCAGTCGACCGCGGTGAGGTCGACGAGAAACGTGAAGGCACGGTCATTCTTGAGGAACTCGCAGATCTCGACGATGCCGCCGGCGGGCACGGTGAGCGTGACGTCGCCGGCATAACGGTCGGCGGCCAGCACGACGCCCGGGATCTCGGTTTCCAACGCCACGGCATCGGCGTCATCGGCCGCATCCTCATGCGCCGGAGGTACAGGCTTCTCCTCCCACGGGTCCTTGGGCTCGGCCTCCTCGGCCGCCTTCTTCTTGGCCGCCGCCTTCGCCTTCGCCTCGGCGATCTTCGCCGCCTTTTCCTCGTCGCTCAGCGGTTGTTTTTCTTCGGTCTCCGGGGCGGCTGCCTGTTCCGGTGATGCGTCCCCGGATTCCGGCGTCTCGGGCGGTGTGACGGGTTTGTCGTCGCTCATCACAGACCTCACGAAACCCTGGTGCGGGCAATGGTCTCGCCGTCGATCTTGCGCTGTAGCTGCATCAGGCCGTAGAGCAGCGCCTCCGGCCGCGGCGGGCAGCCCGGAATGTAAACGTCGACCGGGATGATGCGGTCGACCCCCTGGGTCACCGCGTAGGTCTTGTAGGGGCCGCCGCAGGTCGCGCACGAGCCCATGGCCATGACCCACTTGGGATCAGCCATCTGCTGATAGAGCCTCTTGACCATCGGCGCCATCTTTTCGGTCACGGTACCGGAGACGATCATCATGTCCGCCTGGCGCGGCGAGCCTCGAAAAACCTCGGCGCCAAAGCGCGCCATGTCGTAGCGCGGATCAAGCGTCGCCATCATCTCGATGGCACAGCACGCGAGACCAAACTGCATGGGCCACAGCGAGGAGCGCCGCGCCCAGTTGATGACGGTGTCGTAGGTCGTGGTGATGATGCTCGGTTGGAAGCGGTTCTCGATCAGGCCCATTCGAGCGCCCCCCTTCGCCACGCGTAGAGATAGCCGACGAGCAGGATGGCGAGGAAGACCATCATCTCGATAAATCCGAAGAGCGCCAGCTCGTCGAAGATCACCGCCCACGGGAAGAGGAAGATCGTCTCCACGTCGAAGACCACGAAGAGCACCGCGATCAGGTAGTAGCGAATGGAGAAGCGGGAGTCGAGCGCAAAGGTCGTGGCCTCGACGCCGCACTCGTATGGCTCCGCCTTCACCGGGTCGTACGATCCGAACCGCACCACCTTGGCGATCATGAGGATGATGATCGGAACCGAAATCGCGACAAGGGTGAAGATCAGAATCGGGACGTAGTGGCCCATACCCCTTCCTCCCAGCCCTCTGCAGGGCGCGATCATTCTAACGGGGCATCACCCCTTGTCAACGTTTTCACAAGCTCCTGATTTCAAGTCTCAGACCGGGGATTGATGCTCGGTTTGGAACTCCTCTCGCGACCCCCACTCTAACTGACCAACGGAGGTTGCGATGATGAGCGCCGATACCCTTTCTCGCCCCGCATCGTGCGAACACCTTTTCGACACCGAACATGATTCCCGCAGCTCACTCCATCTCGCATTGCTGGCGGCCGCAGCAATCCACGTCGCCGCCTTCGCCATCACATGGCCGACGTTTGCCCAACACAGGGCCGCAGCGCCCAGGCGGATAATCGTGTGTCGGTTTCCAGTGGTGAAATATCGTGAACCGCCACCTCTGAATCAACGATTCAACACGCCGCCACGTCGGATTCCCATCCCAGATCCCGACCCTCTCGGTCCCGAGCTGATCACCGACGAGGTGGCGGAGATCTATGACGATCCCCCCTCTGACGATTACGTGCGCTTCATTCCCGTCCCCCCGCCGATCGCGCACGTAACCGATACGCGAACAGTCGTTGATGCGGGGATCGACGTCGATCCACCGAGGGCCCTCCGCCGTGTCGAACCCAGATATACCGAAGCCGCCAGGAAGATCCGCTTTGAAGGCGTCGTCGTGCTTTCGCTGCTGATCGACACCAACGGGCGGGTGACAGACGTCACCGTGCTACGCGGCCTGCCCTTCGGCCTGACTGAAAACGCCGTCTCGGCGGCGCAGCAATGGCGATTCGAGCCCTGCACCTTCAACGGCAACCCGGTGAGCGTGCGCTATACACTCACGATCCAGTTCAGAATCGCGTCCTGAGTCTGTCGCCCCTTCGGGGCTTGTTGCTTTGTTATTCTCCCGATTCCTGGGGCTCACGCCCCAGGCTATATGTCTGCCGCGCCTTCGGCGCTGGCCTCGGATCACTACCGAGAACATGAGGAGATCTGTCGTAGCCGCGAAGCGCCCGGGTCACCGTCATCCTCATGGCTGGCCGTGCGAAGCCGCGAAGCGGTGGCACACATGGCCGGGTCACCACGAACCTCATGGGGTGAAGCCACAAAGCAGCGACGTTTGTGCTCGAGTCGCCACGATCTTGATGGGATGAGGCTGCGAAGCCGCGAAACAGCGGCACACATGCTCGGGTTACGACCCCCATCAAGAGATGAAGCCGCAAAGTGGCGACGCGTGTGCCCGAGTCGCCACGATCTTCATGGGATGAGGTTGCGAAGCCGCGAAGCGGCGACATATTCATAGCCTGGGGCGTGAGCCCCAGGATCAGAGATGCAAAAAAACGGACAAGCCGCGAAGCGGCGACAGACATCATGGAAGGCAGTACCCATCAGCAGAGGTGCCGCTCGTCGTAATCGATGCCATTCTTCGTCAAGAGAACCATCAGTTCTTCCTTGAACGACCGGCAGCGGTGGTGTCGTTCCTGATTGCGAACATAATCGACCACCGCCGGAAGGGCTGACAGACTGACCGAAAACGCGCCGTATCCGCGCTGCCACCCAAACTTCATGCCGGTGGCTCGGTCGTTCATCCACTTCGACGTGTTCGTCTTGACGGTTCGCACGACATCAGCGACCGACAGACCCGTCGGCAATCTCGCCACGAGATGAACGTGATCGGGCATTCCTCCCACCGTAATGATCGTCCCCGCCATTCCTTTGACAACACCTCCCATGTACGGAAAGAGCGTGTCGCGTACCGGTGTGGTCATCAATGGCAGACGGTCCCTGGTGGAGAACACCAGGTGAACCGTCAGATTGCTGAATGTTCCTGCCATTTCTTGCTCCAATCGTCGTGGCGTCTACACCCCAGGACACATGTCTGTCGCCCCTTCGGGGCTGGTCGGAGTTGGACGCGCCGTTTCCTGGGGCTCACGCCCCAGGCTAAATATCTGCCGCCGCTTCGCGGCTTGACCGATGGCGCCCTGTCTCGATCCCTGGGGCTCACGCCCCAGGCTAAAAACCTGTCGCGCCTTCGGCGCTGGCCTCGATTCACCCAAGGGACACGCCGCCCAGCCGCCACCCCCATCAGGTGCCGAGCCGGAGCCAACAGACCACGGTTCGTGTGCCAGGGTCGCCACATCGTCATTGAAAAACCCGCGGAGCCGCGAGGTTGTGGCATGTGCGCCCGAGATGCCACACTCTCTTTGGCTGGAGATGTGAAGCCGCGAAGCGGCGACGAGTGTGCCCCGAGTAACCGTATCTTCGTGGGGTGACAGTGCAAAGCCGCAAAGCGGCTCCAGACGCCACCAAGTCGCCATGATCTTCATGGATTGAGGCCACGAAGCCGCGAAGCGGCGGCAAATCCGTAGCCTGGGGCGCGAGCCCCAGGAACAGAGGTGAAACAGAAACACCCAGCCGCGAAGCGGCGGCAGACTCATAGCCTGGGGCGTGAGCCCCAGGAACAGGGGCCCGATAACGTGGACAAGCCGCGAAGCGGCGACAGACAACGTTCACGCCCCCTTCCAATCGCCGACCGCGCGTGCCTGCTTCCCGGGATCCCGATCGAGGCTTCGGTAGGCGATCGCCTCGGCGAGATGGGCCGACGAGATCTGCTCCTCTCCGGCGAGGTCGGCAATGGTCCGCGCGACCCTGAGGATGCGGTGGTAGGCCCGGGCCGACAGCCCCAGCCCGCGGCTGGCGTGCTCGAGCAGCTGCTTGCCATCCTTGTCCGCCCACGCCCAGCGGCGGATGGCGCTCGGACCCATCTCGCCGTTGCAGGTCAGATCGCCGCCCTCGAAGCGCTCGGCCTGCCGCCGTCGCGCAGCCGCGACCCTCCTCGCCACGACATCGGAGGCCTCTCCCCTACGATCCGCCGAAAGCTCACGCCACGGCACAGCCGGCACCGTGACCTGGAGATCGAGGCGGTCGAGGAGCGGGCCCGACAACCGGGAGCGATAGCGCTGAACCGCCGGCGGCGTGCAACAACATTCGCGGCGGTCGTCACCAAGGTATCCGCACGGACACGGGTTAGCAGCGGCCACCAGTTGGAAGCTGGCCGGAAAGCTGAGGGTCGATTGCGCCCGCGCCACGGTCACCGTCCGGTCCTCGAGCGGTTGCCGGAGCGCCTCGAGCACGTCTCTCCGAAACTCGGTGAGCTCGTCGAGGAATAGCACGCCATGGTGGGCGAGCGAGGCCTCCCCCGGCTGCGGGCTGGCGCCACCTCCGATCAGCGCCGCTGATGATGTGGTGTGGTGCGGGGCGCGGAACGGACGGCGGGTGAGCAACCCCTGCGGACGCGGAACCCGGGTGGAGATCGAGTAGATGCAGGTCGTCTCGATGGCTTCCTCCGGGCTCATCGGTGGCAAGATGCCGGGCAGCCGCCGGGCGAGCATCGACTTGCCGCTCCCCGGCGGGCCCATGAAGAGCAGGTGATGGCCGCCCGCGGCGGCCACTTCGAGAGCACGGCGGGCCTGCTCCTGGCCGATAACTTCGGCGAGATCGAAGCCGGCGCCGGATGGCATCCGCGTCGTCGGCTCTGCGGCCGGCGCCGGGTTCGGCGCCGCCCCGTCTCGCAGGTAGCGTACGACCTCGCCGAGGGTGCCGGCGCCGACCACCCGGATTCCCGACACTACATCCCCCTCCGCACTGTTGGCGGCCGGAACGACGATTTCTTCGACGCCGCGGTCGCGGGCCGCAATGACAATCGGGAGCACCCCACGCACCGGCTGGAGCCGACCTTCGAGCGAGAGCTCGCCCAAAAAGAGCCTCTCCGCAAGAGCCGCCGCCGGTACGTCTCCGGTTGTAGCGAGGAAGGCGAGCGCCATCGGCAGATCGAGCCCGGTGCCCTCCTTCCGCTGATCGGCAGGCGCCAGGTTAATGACGACGTTGGCCGGCTCCGATCGTCGGCCGAGGTGCCTGATGGCGGCGAAGATCCGCTCGCGCGCCTCCCGCACAGCCGCATCGGGCAGCCCGACCACTACGACCGAAGGCTGATTGGCACGGATGCGGTCCACCTCAACGGTCACGAATAAAGCATCCACACCGCGCGGCGTGGCAGAGTATGCCTTCGCGAGCATAATTTCCCCCTGAATTGTCAGCGTGGATCGACGCCATGATCCCATTGCGTCCGGCGTTCGTCAATCCTTTTCTCCTTTTTTCCGCCGGGCAGCCGCCGCGGCTGCACTGTGGAAAAAAGGATTAGAAAATGCTAGAATCTGTGTGTCTGTCGAATTTGGGGGCGTACTGGGTTCGACGGGGAACATATTCGGTTGTCGGCAGCGTGTCGAGGGCCACCCGCTCGTTAAACGGGTGGAGGCAACTACAACTGCCAACACTGACTACGCACTGGCTGCTTAGGTAGCCACGTCCCTCCCGAGGCTCGGCCCGTCGGTCCGGGTTGGACGTTGTTTAGATG
>RCNG010004650.1_pt1 | contig 10987 bp, 9 predicted proteins | sample 2041371 | NCBI WGS metagenome assembly RCNG01 (sample SAMN09708227, study PRJNA481090) | Marine sediment metagenome, whole genome shotgun sequencing project. | biome: marine sediment; feature: ocean; material: sediment; isolation source: Sewage treatment plant 1 marine sediment (STP1) ... | reverse complement strand
TTCCGTCGCGATGCAATGACAACGCCGGTTTCCATTGCAGGGATTGACGCGGCTGACATGCAGCCCCAGAAAGGTGCATAAGTAAGCAACAGCCCCGCCAATGCCGACCGATCTTGTGGGGTATGGTCATTATTTCCCGTGACCATACCCTTGAGGTCCCTCTTTTGATTTCGTTTGGAACTGTTAGGAAATATTTGACCTTGGCGGGCACAATTTGGGCACAGTACCATGCGAATTAGCATTATCCTTTACAAAACCTATTTTCACTCAAAGAGATCCGCATGACTCCCCGTTCTTACGAGGCATAGTTCGCTGCCCTCGATTCGGTATATCAATAGCCAATCAGGCTCAATGTGACACTCCCGGCAGTCCTTTAATGTACCTTTCAGTCTGTGATCCCTGGCTTCCGGCGGTAATTTTTCTCCCTCAACCAATAGCTGAATAATGGTTTTAAGCTTATTAAAATCCTTGTTCCGCTTTTTGAGTCGCTTGACATCTCTTTTGAACTGAGTATCACGCCGGATTGATCGCATTGCTTAGATTCCAAGGTCATTAAATAAATCTTCGGCGGAGGAAAAGGGTTTTCCTTTGCCCTGCCTCGAGTTTTCAATTGCCTCCATTGTTTTTTTATTGGGAATCTGAAGTTCAAAAGGCAACCCCCGGTGGGCGATAATCTGGCGATAATAAAGCTCAAAAGATTTTGACACTGAAAGGCCCAAGTCTTTAAGAATGGCCTCAGCTTCCTTTTTTATGCGTGGCTCAATCAGTGCTCTGGCTGATGCAGTTTTCGTTGTTCCCATATCTTCCCTCCATGTTTATGGCATATAATATGCTATAAAACCTGCAATGTCAACAGATGAGATTGGCGCACATAAAAAAAGCCTACTGAAAACAGCAGGCTTTTTTATGATCTGGTGCCGAGGGACAGAATCGAACTGCCGACACGGGGATTTTCAGTCAATCACCCCGGGCTTTCTAACCTCCTAAATTCACTTAAGCTATTGAAATCAAAGAATCTGAATTTCCACATCTTTTCCGATTTTTGCTTATTTTAGCAGATTTTGGAAAGATTTTCCCACACAAAGTCCCACACAGCTTTAAGGTTCACCGTGTGTATTTGTAAGCGAAATGAAATCAATACTTCTTAAAACAAGCGCCCTGATCCACAGGGGCAGGGATCGTTTCTGCCAAGTTTCTCGACCAGTTCCTTGTCCCCATGTACGATGCGAACGCCTCGCTTGACATGCGTCTCGGACGGGAAACCTCTTCTGCGTTTGCTCATTAGTTCAAAATAACACCTTCCCTCTGAGTTGTTTCTTCTGTTTCATGGTACACCTCCATTTCTCCTGCATTAAATATCAATTTAAAGCAGGAATTCATGCAACAGGTAAACACCCTGCACGTAATTTAAAAATGGTGGCCGGAGTGGGATTCGAACCCACACGCTTTCGCACAGAGGTCTGAGCTCTGCGTGCCTGCCTGTTACACCATCCGGCCCCGGGTTATTTGATTGGTGCGCCGGAATGGACTTGAACCACCAGAGCTGTTTCAGCACCGGATTTACAGTCCGGCCCGCTGCCAGTTACGGTTTACCGACGCGCATCCATTTATCTCTTATATTTTCCGGTTTCTTATGCAATGGCGGCCCCTGCAAAGAGCCAGGTCATTATGGTAGGGGAGCCGGGATTCGAACCCGGAAAATTCACTGGGCTTAAACCAGCAGCATATGCCGTTCTGCCACTCCCCCCCAACTATAAAATCGCATCATAATCTTTGGTGCGGGTACCCGGAGTCGAACCGGGAAAACACGCCGGGTTTGAGCCGACGGCATATACCCATTCTGCTATACCCGCATGGTGCCGGCGGTGGGAGTCGAACCCACAGGTTACACGGGATCTTAACCCGCAGCATATGCCGATTCTGCTGCACCGGCCGATTTTTCATTGGCGCCCCGTACGGGAGTTGAACCCGTGATACCAGATCGACAATCTGGTGTGATCGCCTGACTTCACTAACAGGGCACAATGGCAGGGGCGGAAGGATTCGAACCTTCAATTCACGGCGTCAAAAGCCGCTGTGCTGCCGATTTCACAACACCCCTTTTATTCATGCTGGAGCGAGTAACCGGATTCGAACCGGTGTTTCAAGCTTGGAAGGCTTGCACTCTGCCCTTTGAGTTATACTCGCCCGGAGCGAATGGCGGGAGTCGAACCCGCGCCTCAACCCTGGCAGGGTTTTGTTCTGCCCCTGAACTACATTCGCATGGTGGAACGGATTGGAATTGAACCAATGGCGCTTAGGGCTTCAACCTAACGCTCTACCTGCTGAGCTACCGTTCCGTTAAGTTACCTTTATGGTAGGACGAGCGGGGTTCGAACCCGCAATATCCTTATTACAAACCAGGTGCTCTCCCAGGTTGAACTGGGCCTACGTTTTCTGGAGGCACCGGTAGGATTTGAACCCACAACCAACTGCTTACAAGGCAGCTGCTCTTGTCCGTTGAGCTACGATGCCATTTCGTCTTTGACGCCTTTTGATCCTCCATTTCATCTTTTGGCACACCGGTAAGGAATCGAACCTTATCCTGCTGGTTTGGAGCCAGTTTGGTCGCTGACCTCCGGTGCATATTTCACTTTCTTACCTTCACCTGTACCAGTTTAATTAGTGGTCGGAGAGGAGGGACTCGAACCCCCAGCTACGTGGTCCCAGGCCACGCCGTCTCCCAATTGACTTACTCTCCGATTTTGTCCGGGCAGCATAGACCATGCTCCCGGACCCATATGGGGTGTCGGAGGGGATTCGAACCCCCAACTACCCGGGCCACATCCGGGCGCTCTCCCAATTGAGTCTACCGACACCATCTCACCGAAAAGGTCTATTTTATTCATCCTGGCTGTGAGGGCCGGATTCGAACCGACGATTTCCTGATTAACAGTCAGGCTCCATGCCAGCTTGGATACCTCACAGCATTTTACCCCTTACAGCATTGCCCCAGCCCGCTGCCGGCGATTTATTACACCCGGCTGCTTGATACTTATGAGCAATCTCCCGGCTTTAATAGATGCCCTCTTTTACAAGCAGGTCATAAACGCCGATACTGTCGAGATATTTCATCATGAACTCCATGACGGTCGGTTGATATGGAGTAAAGTTTCCCCTTTCATAAAACATCTTCGCCTCCCTCAACGTCCTGTCGCCTTTCCTGTTATTACATTTCACGCATGAAGTTACAGTGTTTTCAAAAGTGTTCTTACCTCCTTTTGACTGGGGAAAAACATGGTCAATGTTAAGATTGTTTTTAGTCCCGCAGTAAACACACTTGAAGTCATCCCGAACCATAACGTTTTTTTTGGACCATGTTACAGCCTTCCTGTAAATCTGCCTTACCAGATAAACCAGACGAAGAATCAGCGGCACAGCAATATCTTTAGTAACGGTTCTTACGATTCTTTCGGAGTACTTTTCCACACTCACCTTTCCTTTGGCAATCAGCCTTAAAGCTCTGCGCACAGAGATGCTGTTAATGTAAGAATAGTTCTGGTTTAAAAGTATTACTTTCACAATCTACCGCCTTATCTAAAAGCCCGGGAGAATTCGGCTCCACAATTTGCATGTTCCAGACTCCCCTGCTTTCTGCATGATACCCTTGGTGCGCCTGGCAGGAATCGAACCTGCATAATACCGATTATGAGCCGGCTGCTCTGCCAGTTAAGCTACAGGTCCATTTCTTTTCACTAAAAATGGCGGTGAGAAAGGGATTCGAACCCTCGAGGCTGTTACGCCCTACAGAGTAGCAGTCTGCTGCCTTACCGTTCGGCCATCTCACCGAAAAATCCTATTTGTTCAATTTACCGTGCTGCCTCCAATCTTCGCGATCACCTCATTTGCATTAATTGGCGGAGGGACAGAGACTCGAACTCTGATGCGCCTTTTCAGACGTTACTGGTTTTCAAGACCAGGCCCCGCCCCGCTGGGGTCAACCCCTCCTAAATCCGGGCATAGCCCACCTGTGGAAGTTTTTGTATTTTTCAAAACTTCCTGTTTTAAACAGGATCAATGGATGAAATACAAATCAATGACATTATTTCGTCCATGCTTTACCTAAGCGGGTATTCGGATTTTTCTGTAGCAATCAAGCCGTATAAAAAAGCCGGAAACCGGACACTTAGAAGCCTTCCTGTTCATATGAAAATGTTCAAAAAAAAACCCTTTCAGCATGCCTCGGGCAACCGAAAGGGTTTATAAAGAGCACACTGAGCGTATGGGTCAGAACATATGTTCCTCCGTTCCTAAAATTCTACCCGAGCAATTGCATCCGGTATCAAACAATGAGGACATACTTCCGCGCAACGTATTACCGCTCGGGTGATACCGTAGTTTTCTTATGAGTATATGTTGTTTAGATTCAAGGACTTTCATATTACTTCTCTTCCAATTCTGCTGTCTGGAAATTAAAAACCCCTTTCAGCATGACTGCCAAAAGGGGTCGATAAAATCATGCTAAAATAAAGTATCAAGTCATGGCCCCTCCAGGCGCAATTCAATTATATCCGTCCCTCGCAGGGCACTATAAAACGGCCCTGAGAGCAAACCGTATGACCGGCCTAAACGCTCTTGTTTGTTAATATGTTGTAAATTATTTAAACACATAATGATAAATTCTTTCGTAGTATTTTTTGCAATCATACACCGACTTCTATGCAAAGTCAATATTCAATTTTTATCATTTATATTTAAAATCGCCTGAAACACCCGGGCAATCTGCATTTCCTAACCCTTTACAACTCCCAGGGGTCTCAACTTAACAATCGGTTGGATCAGATCCTGCTCGGCTTCAATGACTGCATCGATGTTCTTATAGGCCTGAGGCGCTTCACTAAGATCGTACATCCCTTTTGTTTTACCCCGCTTTACTTTACTCCAACGGTCAAACACGATTCCATCCATGGCCTTATCGCATTCTTCAGGTGTTAATGTTCGTGTTGCCTGCATTCTCCCCATTACACGCCCTGCACCGTGAGAACATGACATAAAGGATTCGATATTTCCGAGACCCTTAACAATATAGGAAGACGTTCCCATAGATCCCGGAATTATGCCGGTTTCATCCTGTTTCGCTGAGGTGGCACCCTTTCTGTGAACCCAAACATCTTTACCAAAATGAGATTCCAGCGCCGCATAATTGTGATGGATATTTACCGGGTCCCCGAATTCAGCCGCTTCATATACAGATTGAAATGCAGCCATAAAGCTCTCCATGATTATTCGTCTGTTTTCTTTGGCGTAATCAAGCGCAAAATTCATATCTTTAATATAATCCTGGCCTTCCTGTGTATTAACCGGTAAAAAAGCCAGATCTTTGTTTGGAATATTTGAATGCCACTTGCGGTTTAATTCAACAGCCCGCCCGTTATAAAATCTGGCAATCACATTCCCCAGGTGCCGGGATCCGGAATGGATCATCAGCCACACATGATTATCATCTCCGGCCTGGATTTCGATAAAATGATTTCCTCCGCCAAGCGTTCCAAGATTTCTGCAGGCAAGGTCCCGAACATGTTCAGAAAACCATTTTCTATCATTAAACGAATTAATGTCTTCATCAAAGCCAGCCTGGTTTTGTGCCTTTTTATGGGCCCTTCCCTCACCGCATGGAACCGTTTCCTTAACCCTTTTGACAACATCTCTGAGCTGGTCTCTGGTTGTATTTGAGACATCAATACTTGTCCGCACAGCTCCCATGCCGCATCCGATATCCACACCCACGGCATTGGGAATAACAGCGTTTGTGCAGGCAATCACACCGCCGATTGGCATTCCATAACCCTGATGGCAATCCGGCATCAGGGCAACATGGCGAAATACTACCGGGTGCTTTGCGAGATCTGCCGCCTGGGTCATCGCCCCGTCTTCTATGTCTTTGCACCACGATTTTACCGGCACATTAAAATTTTCTTCATTTTTTATCCATTCCATATTTCGATCTCCCATTGATTCTGGTCGTATGCATTCATCGCAATTTCAACATCAAGAAATTTTTTGATAATTTCAACATTGGTTTGCGTGTGTTTGGTTGGTGAAAGTGTTCGGAATTTACCTCCACCCGCCAATGCCATGGGTACCAGCAGCTGATCTGCAAGGTACCTGCCCACAGGTACATTAAAGGCCAGGTATTCCTGGACAGATTTTACAGTCTGTTTTGCAACTTTTTCCGCGGAAATGCCCTTTTCACCAAACCCTGTGAACACTTCAGTGATATTATCACTTTCAATTTCTACCGTCAGGATGTTTCCCGGTCCTTGGGAATTTTCGACATTAACGGCTTTAAGCAGTTCTCTGCTCCATTCAAGCTTTTCACGAATAACTTTGAGCTCCCTGTTTGCGATCTTGACCGGCAGGTTGGCCACAGAAGCCCGGGCTGTTTTATGAATAATATTTCCGCGCTCAAGAAGATCAATCCTGTTAAGACCAGCCGGGCTAATTGACACCTTAAATCTGCCTCCTCCTGCTGGATAAAACCCGGGTTTTTCCAGTATTGCATCAACCCTGGAGCCCATTCGATTAATAACCGGAAGAAACGCCTTTTCAAGAAAGTCAAACGGAGGCGCAAACGGATTATGCGTGCCCCCTTCCAGTATAATTTCCGATGGTTCGCCGGCAATTAAAAGCGCCGGCAGTATTGTCTGAAAAACCAGGGTGCAACTTCCGGCAGAACCGATTGCAAAATGGTAATTGCCCGGCTTGATTTCAGGCTCAAAAGTAAATGCCTGTGAACCAATACGGTTGCCTTCTATTGCGGCCAGGCCAATTTCTGCAGCCGCATTTACAGCAGTAAGATGCTGACGCATGAGTCCCGGCTTTTTTCGACCGGCCCGGATGTTATGTATAGAAAACGGTTTTCCCGTAACCAGAGAAAGAGCAAGAGAAGTCCGAAGGATCTGACCACCGCCTTCGCCATATGAGCCATCAATTGTAACCATTATCATTTCCCCTTGAAATCTGTAGCTTTCCCGCTTGTCCGGGTTAGGTATCTATACTCTGGGTCTTGCTGTATTGATAACGTTTAAAAAATAAAATAGATAGAATACCACAAATCTTCAATTTTCAATTCTCCGCTGATACGGGTTGGGTTATATTCATATTTTTCCGGTTTGAAGTATTGCCCCGTCCAAACGACGGGGCATCCTCATTAGTTAATGATTATAGTAAATTCACAACTCTGTCAGCAAGTCCCTTTTCACCAAGCACGACGTTAAGCTTAGAATTTCCAGCGACTTTCTCGAGAACATCCAGCTCACGCAGCCTCATAAGTGTCGGGTTGTTGTCCAGGAGCTTAGCCGTATTTGCCTGGCTGCGCATGGCAGCTGTCTCCTCCCGACGCATGATCAGGTTCGCATCTGCGGCTTTTTTGGCCTCTATAACCTTATTCATGAGGTCTTTCATATCTCCCGGCAGAATAACATCTCTTATTCCAAGCGCCAGGACTTTTATACCGAATTCAGCGGCACGGTCCTTTATTGTGTTCTCAAGATCTTTTGCCACCTCCTCTTTGTCGCTCAGAAGTGTGTCCAGATCATAAGTTCCAATAACAGCCCTTAACGCAAGCTGAGCTTCACGGTAAACGGCCTGTTTGCTGTCATCAACAACAGACACGGATTTAAGAGCATCTACAACCTGGTAAGTGATCACAGCATTCATGCGCAGTGTAACCTTATCGGATGTCATGAGCTCCTGACCGGACACATCCAGTACAGTCTCACGCATGTCAACATGGTAAAATTTCACCTTTCCCATGTTTTTCCAGAACATGTACTGACCCGGTCCAAATGTTTCAACATACGCGCCGTCCTTAAAATAAACACCGGCAAATCCCTGCTCGACATTTATAATGTTCAGCTCTTTTTCCACTGCATCAGATTTAGCGATGATGTTAAGGTCCTTATGGTTGAAGCGGACATCGCCTGCGTCTACAATTTCAACTTTTACATCGCAGACTTTTGTCCATAGTGCGTATAATCCAGAGCCCAGAACTCGCTCAAAACGACCGTCAACCCATACCAGCGCCCTCTGGTAATCCTTAAGATCAAGGACATTTGCGGGGCCTTTCAGGGCACCTGATTTAACGATCATATCAAGATCTTCATGCACAAACCAGGCGTTACGCTGCGAAACAACGTATACCTTGACCTTACATAAAGGATCGATGAACCGGTAATGTCCTTTTTCTAAAAGACCCTCGAATTCGCCATCCCGAAAGTATAAACCTTTTTCAAACGAACGAACTTTTGCTGTTTTAAATAAGAACATTTTCCTCTCCTTTCCCCTAAATCAACTTTCGGGACACTATTATAAAAACGCCGGGTTTATACCTGGATTTTGCACGAGTCGGAGGCTTTCATAGGCAAGGCGTCTAAGGGTGACGTCGTAGTTTTTTACTTCGAACCCTTAGCAACGCAGCATATGAAACCCTCCGGCTCGCCCAACGGGTGAAAATTAATGAAATAAATTCCGTCGTCATCCTTTTTACCTAATTGCGCAATTGCTTTTTTTATTTTTCCCCGTCTTCTTCCTTCATCGTCTTCTTGTTTCGAGCTGCTATGGACAAAGATGATTCGGAACCCGTTTCTTGTCCTTTCCGATTCATAGGTCTTGTAGATATTTATCCGGTCCTTTTTACGTGAGCTTTCGATTTCAAAGGCGTCTTTCCATTTTACATCGTTTTTTTTCAGATACTTTACAAACTGTTTTACTTCTTTGCGGTCCTTGGGAACGATGGTAATAAAGGAGCCACCATGTTGCGCAATATGCTCCAGGTTGTTTTGGCTGCACAGTTTGCAATCGGCTACGTAAATAAAGTCCTCTTTTGCCAATAAAGTACGCAGAGCATTCCAGTTCGGTATATGCGTGACATCATCAGTGGTATTGCCGTCAAAAAGTTTATAGCTCAACGGCACATGGCCATCAGAGGTGATATTCAAACCAAATACAATCTGTTTGCAGTCAGGCCGAAAGTCCTTGTTGTGACCATGCTTGAGCTTGACCGCTTCCGGATCGGGGGTATCGTATTTGCCAATGAAGGTCACCGTGGTGCTGTCATTATGAATTTCATCTGTCAGCAATTTATGAACGGCAATTGCGTTACCGGACATCTCGGTCATCATCGAATGGCGGTCCGAATCAAAGAGCGCCGAAAGGGCTCTGGCGAGTCGGTCATCATTGAAAAGGCCCGCTTCTACCGGATCCCCGCCAAGATCGTCGGAATATTTACTCAGCCATTCTTGAACCTTGTATAACGGCTTGTTGTCGCATATGATATTTGCCGTTAATATGCACAGACTTTCAGCATGACCCGCAAGACTATCGGATGCTGCCGGAACATATTTTGTAAAAAGGTTGACCAAGTCAAGTTCATCCATGTAATGTTTGACCAGCGGCAACACATCGACCTGCCTGAACCGTGTCTCAAATTGCTCCATAGCGCCTCCTGTATCACGTTTACGAGGCGTTATAAAACAATTGAAGGGCAAAGTCTAGATATTTTTTATTTGTAGTTATATAAGTAAGTTAGACGTATTATTAGCAATAAAGATATAAATCCTGCAATTTAGTTTTTCAGGTGCGAAATGTAAGATATAGGCCTTGAAAACACCGTTTTCTGGGACGTAAAAGATATATAATCGATACTTTACCGTGGCCCGACCCCCGGCGATGCTTTTTAACGTCCGATCAATATTGGATTTATGATATCCAAAAGTAATCTGTCATAATTTCAGTAACTTTGCGATTGCAGAGAATGGCAAGATATCAATCGCCGGGGATATGTCAAATTTGGGGCAAACTTAAAGCATATCATAAATTTGCCGAATTTCAGATCAATCTATCAAACGTTGACGTCGCACTGGTACAATGGTAAATATCTTGAACTATTGATTGTCTAAGCTGAACATCTAACTCACCTCGTAAAATTAAATGCCAAACTAAAAATTTAGAGGGTAATATGGCTATCGAAGTCTTAATTAAAAGGAAGATAAAGCAAGGCGGTAATGCAAAAAAACTGGTTCCTTTAATCTTGCAGATTCGAGCACTTGCGCTGCACCAACCCGGATATATTTCCGGTAAGACCTTATGTGATTTAGAAAATCCCGGCGATTGTTTGGTAATCAGTATATGGGAAACTGTGGATGACTGGAATAGATGGAAACAGAATGAAGAAAGAGCCCGTATTGAGAGTAAAATTGAAGTTTTAACTGGAGAGGAAACCCTCTACAAAACTTATGCGCCGATGACTGCTCAGTCAGACTGATTGATAAGAAATCGTTATTATAAAATCCTGTCTTTCCTCATTAGTGCTGATAATTGAACGAGAGTGTCAAACAGAGAATCAAAGATTCTGAAGTAAAAGGATTTAAAATGCCAAATAACCATCAAACACTATTTGAACGAATCGGCGGTGAGCAAATGATCGCTGAGGTTGTAGATGACTTTTATGCTCGTGTATTGGCCGACCCCGAACTGAAGCCGTTTTTTAGGAATAGCTCTATTGATAAGCTACGTAACATGCAACGAGAGTTCTTTGGTGCGGCTCTTGATGGCCCTACCACTTATACGGGCAAGCCCCTTAGTCATGTCCACCATGGCAGAGGTATAACTAAACACCACTTTACTCTTTTCGTTAACCATCTCCTTGACACACTTCGAGATCGCGGAATTAGTGACCAAGACGTTACTGATATAATCAGCAGAATTAGAACTTACGCTGACGAAATCACTGGAGATATTAGTTCAGCTGGTTAAATAGTAATGAATTGATGGTGATGATAATCAAGAGCGATTCATATTGATTTGCAATAAATAAGCCCTTTCAAAATTGCAGATTACTCCAACGTATATGCCGAAAATAGAGACTGCCCGAATTTGTGATATCATCAATCCGTATCATCAGGAGTGCGGCAGGGGTATCTGCTATTTATCAAGCATTTGCCATCAC
>RCNG010001693.1_pt1 | contig 10987 bp, 11 predicted proteins | sample 2041371 | NCBI WGS metagenome assembly RCNG01 (sample SAMN09708227, study PRJNA481090) | Marine sediment metagenome, whole genome shotgun sequencing project. | biome: marine sediment; feature: ocean; material: sediment; isolation source: Sewage treatment plant 1 marine sediment (STP1) ... | reverse complement strand
CTTGCCAACTGCGTCACGTTTTGACCGATGTCGGCAAGTTGCAAATCATTCGCATCCCTTGCGGTTTATGGGTTTCAGCGTTGTTGCGAAAATAATCCCAGAAGGGCCTCAGGGCGTCTCAAACGCACCATTGGCCAGCAGCCACGTCAACAATTCGGGGGTGATTATGTTTAATAACCGCCGGTTCGTCCGCCGACGTGCACAGAGTTCGCGAATACACTCCAGGTCAGAATCAACGCCCAATCGGGTGATGCCGTTCAGATAGGTTCGCGAATCATCAAACGCGATTCTCGCCATGCCGTGTAAGGTCAGGCGGCGAAGCATCGCCGGTGAGTCGAGCAGGTGCGTGATGTCATCGCCTGTTGGCGCGTCTGGCCGCAGCCACTCCTTGGTCTGCGTTGCGGACGGTCCCAGCTCATCGGCGCGGTGGCCGGCGCGGCGTAACGCTTGCTGTGACAGGTATCCCGGTTGCGCTTCGCTACTGGTCAGGTCTGGGTCGGCATACCAGTCGGGCGCCCGCATGCCGATCGAATAAGTCATGCACGCTCTTGTTGCAGTTCCCCAGTGGGCAACACCGGGTGGCAGGTACAACACATCGCCCTGATGCGTGGCGTGGCACGCATCGCCGTCAAACTCAGCGGTTAACAGCAGCTCCTCACTGGCGCTTTGATTGTCACCCACGTCTTCCGTCGTAAAGCGCCATTCGCGAGCGCCAATGCCCTGGCAGAGAAAGACATCGTAATTGTCCCGATGCGGACCGACACCGCCGCCAGGTGCTGCAAAGCTCACCATCAGGTCGTCGATGCGCCAGTCGGGCACAAATGGCACCAGGGCGAAGAGCCTGCGCATCGCCGGCAGGTGTTTTTCGACATCATGAACGAGCAGGGTCCAGTCGCGAGCGGGCAGTGCCTGCAAAAAAGCTTCGTCGAAGGGGCCGGTCTCGGCGCGATATCGAGTTTGCGCATGCTGCCTGTCGCAGAACACGATGCGCGACTCAACATCATCGCAGGTAGCCAGCCAGGCGAGTTCGTTGCGGGAAATGGAGGGGCGCAGTGAGTCCACCGCTTGCGGCATAAACAGCGGTGTTTTCTGCCAGTAGCCGTCGAGAAACTCGTCCGCCGTCAGAGCTTTTGGAAGTTGCAGCACGGTGGCTTCAGCTCTAGATATCGCGGGCCTGTTGCTCGGCCAGTCCCAGGTACGATTGCGGCGTTAGCGCAAGCAGTCGTTCTTTCTCAGCCGCGGGAATCTCGAGAGAGCTGATGAACTTTCTGAGAATGTCCTTGCTAACGCGCCGTCCACGCGTGAGCGCCTTGAGTTTTTCGTAGGGTTCCGGGATACCGTAGCGCCGCATCACTGTCTGTACGGCCTCGGCCAGAACCTCCCAGGCCTCGGCTATGTCGCTGTGAATGGCGTCGCGGTCAACCTCCAGTTTGCTGACTCCTTTCCGCAATGATTGCAGGGCGATAACAACGTAACCCGCGGCAACCCCGAAATTGCGCTGGACCGTGGAATCGGTGAGGTCTCGCTGCCAGCGCGAGATCGGCAGTTTTTGCGCGAAGTGCCCGAGCATCGCATTCGCCATGCCAAGATTGCCCTCGGCGTTTTCGAAATCGATCGGGTTGACCTTGTGCGGCATCGTTGACGATCCAACCTCGTTGTTGGCTACCTGTTGCTTGAAATAGCCCAGCGAAATATAACCCCAGGCATCGCGTGCAAAATCGATAAGGATGGTGTTGTAACGGACCAGCGCGTGCGAGTACTCGGCCGTCCAGTCGTGTGGCTCGATCTGTGTCGTGTATGGGTTGGGCTCCACGCCGAGCGACTCGACGAAGCGGTGGCTGACAGATCGCCAGTCAATGTCCGGGTAAGCGACGCAATGCGCGTTGAAATTGCCAACGGCGCCGTTGAACTTACCGAGAATCGCGACAGCAACAAACTGCTGCTGTGCACGTTCCAGACGCGCAACCACGTTGGCGAGTTCCTTGCCGAGCGTCGTCGGGCTGGCCGTCTGTCCGTGCGTCCGCGATAACATTGGCAGGTCCGCGTAGCGATGCGCCAGTGATTTCAGCTGATTTCTGAGGTCACGCATCTGCGGCACGAGCACTTCCGAGCGCGCCGTCCGCAGCATCAGTGCGTACGACAGGTTGTTAATGTCTTCCGAGGTGCAGCTGAAATGCAGAAAGTCCTTCAGCGGCTCCGTCTCAGGGCCGTCACCGAGCTTTTCACGAATGAAGTATTCGACCGCTTTGACGTCATGATTAGTGCTGGCCTCGATCTTTTTGACCTGTTCGGCGTCATCGAGCGAAAAACCGTCGACGATGCCGTTCAGCACATCTTTCATCACGGACGATAGCGGGCCAAGCTCATTGACCGCCGGCTCATCCGAGAGCCACTGCAACCAGCGGATTTCGACCAGGACGCGGAAGCGGATCAGACCGTACTCGCTGAAAATATCTCGGAGCCCGCCGAGTTTGGCAGAGTAGCGACCGTCGGCAGGGGACAGCGCTCGCAGTGTGGAAACTTTCATGTTCAGCAGACTTTCATCATTATCAATTCGGTATAGACTTGCACCCGCAAAGCGAGAATCATACACCTTTTCAGTCACATCGAAGCGGCGCTCAGAGTGCCAAATGGAGCCGGAACGGCAATGAACGACAAGGCATATCGAATTGAAAAAGACAGCATGGGCGAGCTTGAGGTCCCTGCGGATGCACTTTGGGGCGCGCAGACACAGCGCGCAGTCAATAATTTTCCGATCAGCGGCTTGACGATGCCGCGCCAGTTCATCGCGGCGCTGGGGCTCGTCAAGTGGGCTGCTGCCGGCGCTAACGCCGAGCTTGGCCTGATCAAAAACGAGTTGGTGCTCGCGATTCAGAAGGCGTCGCTGGCGGTCTCCGCCGGCGAGTACGATGAGCACTTCCCGATCGATATCTTCCAGACCGGCTCTGGCACCAGCTCGAACATGAATGCGAACGAGGTGATATCGCATGTGGCCACGGCGGATCTTGGCAAAGAGGTGCACCCCAACGATCACGTGAACATGAGCCAAAGCAGTAATGACGTGATACCAACCTGTGTTCATGTCAGCGCCGCGCATGCGATCGATCAGACCTTGCTGCCGGCGTTACGGCACCTGTCATCTGCGCTCGAGAAGAAGGCCGACGAGACCCGCGACGTCGTCAAGACAGGTCGTACCCATCTGATGGATGCAATGCCCGTTACGCTCGGTCAGGAGCTGGACGGATGGCGGTCCCAGATCGAGCACGCCATCGAGCGGCTCAACGACACAATGAAGCGCCTGACCGCGCTCGCACAGGGTGGTACCGCTGTGGGTACCGGCATTAACGCGCATCCGAAATTCGGCCGCAAAGTTGCCGTATTGCTGGCCGAGCGCACGGGCGTTGCTTTCAAAGAGGCTGACAACCAGTTCGAATCCCTCAGCACGCAGGACGCGGCGGTCGAAGCTTCCGGGCAGCTGCGCGTGCTCGCGGTCAGCCTGACGAAGATCGCCAATGACCTTCGCTGGATGAATTCGGGCCCGCTGGCCGGCATCGGCGAGATTGCGCTGCCTGCATTGCAGCCGGGCTCGAGCATCATGCCCGGCAAGGTCAACCCGGTAATTCCTGAATCCGTCGCCATGGTCTGTGCGCAGGTCATCGGCAACGACGCGACCATTACGATCGGTGGCCAGTCGGGCAACTTCCAGTTGAACGTGATGTTGCCGGTCGTCGCTTACAATCTGCTGCAGAGCATCGAGATACTGTCGACGGCCTGTATTTGCCTGGCCGACAAAGCTATTGCCGGCTTCACGGTCAATAACGACAACATCACCAAAGTGCTGGGCCGCAACCCGATCCTGGTGACGGCGCTTAACCCGGTCATTGGCTATGAACTGGGTGCCGCGGTGGCCAAGAAAGCGTACGCAGACGGGCGGCCGGTCAAAGAGGTGGCGCGCGAAATGACGGACCTGTCCGATGAGGAGCTGGATCGCTTGCTGGACCCGGCTGAACTGACGACCGGTGGAATCAAGCATTAGCAAGTCTCGCTCACGAAACCCGCTGACGCCGGAAGCACTGCGAGCCTCCTTCGCAGGCACCCGTTTGCCTCTCGATCCGCTCGATGTGGCGCTGCCGCCGGGCGCCGGGCAATGGCCTGCGTCGATGCTGAAAAGACTGACGGCATCGCTCAGACCGGCGGGTGTGCTGATCCCGATCATGGACCGGGCAGGGGAGATGACCGTGCTATTCACGCAACGCTCGGCCGACCTCACGCACCATCCGGGGCAGATTTCATTCCCGGGTGGCCGCATGGAGGAATATGACGAGGATCTGCGCGCAACGGCTTTACGAGAGACCCATGAGGAAGTCGGTATTGCACCGCAGCAGGTATCGGTTATCGGCTACCTGGGGCCGACGCCGACGACGACCGGCTACGCTGTGACGCCGACGATTGGCATCGTGGATCCGTCGTCCGAGCTTGTTATCGATACGATGGAGGTCGAATACGCTTTCGAGGTGCCGCTGGAATTCCTGCTCGATGAGGGCAACGTGCAGCACGCGGAACGCGAATTCGACGGACACAAAGTGCCTGTGGTCGAGTTTCATTACGAGGGCCAACGGATCTGGGGTGTAACGGCGAATATGCTTCAAGTGTTCAAGAAAATAGTTATAAAAAAGTAACTTATGAAGAATATACAGAAACTACTTGAAGTTATGGCGCAGCTTAGAGACCCGCAAAACGGCTGCCCATGGGATGTCGAACAGGACTTCGCGAGCATCGCGCCGTACACGATCGAAGAGGCCTACGAAGTCGCCGACGCCATAGCCCGAGGCAACCTGCACGATCTTCGTGACGAGTTGGGTGACCTGCTGCTGCAGGTGGTGTTTCACGCACGCATGGCCGAGGAGGTGGGCGAGTTTGACTTCGAGGACGTGGCCGGGGTCATTGCCGACAAGATGCTGCGGCGTCATCCGCACGTTTTTGGTAGCGAGGAGCAAAAAGAGACTGGCAAGGTGGCCGGTACCTGGGAGGCCATCAAGGAGGAGGAGCGCTCGGCGGGCGAGGACGACAGCGCTCTGGCCGGCATCGCGAGGGCCTTGCCGGCACTGAAACGCGCTCAAAAGCTCGGCAAACGCGCGTCACGCGTAGGATTCGACTGGCCTGATCGCACAGGTGTCAGGGCCAAAATCGACGAAGAACTGCAGGAGCTCGAGGAAGCCGCCAGCCGCAACGATACCGAGGCCATCGCGGATGAGCTGGGTGACCTCTTGTTTGCGGTCGTTAACCTGGCCCGGCATCTCGATGTGGACGCCGAACACGCCCTTGCCAATGCGAATGCGAAGTTCGAGCGCCGCTTCCGTCATATGGAGGCGGAGATCGCGATAAAGACGGAGGACATCAGGGACCTGCCGCTGGAGACGCTGGAACAGCGCTGGCAGGCGGCAAAAGGCCGCGTCGGCTAGGCGGCAGACGTTCATAAATCGTTCAGAAATCTCGAGTTTTTCCTCCCTGCCGTTCAGGAACAGTTCATTGCCTGACGCTTAATCTTGTGCTCAAGCTGGCCAGATGCCAGTTGTCTGACACAAGGAGCAGGACAATGAACGCACGAATCACCGTATTAGCCGCCGCAGCCGTATTGCTCGGCACCTCCGCGAGCGCTCTCGCGGATCACGACTATCGTGTGGCACGTAATGAAAGCGCTGTCTACGACTACGCGAAGGTCATTTCGTCAGAACCAATGATCAATTACGTCACCGTCACCACGCCGGTCCGCGAGTGCCGGGAAGAAATACGGTATTACACCGTCGATCGCCGAGCCCGTAATACCGGTGGTGGCGCGCTGTTTGGTGCGATCATCGGTGGCGTGCTCGGCCACCAGGTTGGCAGCGGGCGCGGTAACGATGCCGCGACCGTCGCTGGCACGCTGATCGGTGCCGCTATCGGCAGCGAAAACGCCCGGAAGAACAGCCACGACTACGGCGTGGAGCGCATTGCGCGGCCCATAGAGCGCTGCTCAACGACCTACGAGAGACGTCGTGAAGAGCGCATTGACGGCTACCGCGTGACATATCGGTATCGCGGCCAGAGGTACATGACCGAGATGCCCTACGATCCAGGCAACAAAATGCGCATTCGGGTCGACGTGCGGCCGGCCGGGTAACTACCGGACTTGATGTGACACGCTTCGTTGCAATCAGCCTGCGGTCGTACCAAACTTGGGCCATGCGTCTGACTTTGACACTACTGCTGTTCTCGACCCTGGTGCTGCTGGCGCCGCGGGCTGAGGCCTTTGACCTCGAAGAGGCGCTCAAAGAGACGCACCCGCAATATGAGGGCGCCCCATCGTTCAGTGTGACGCAGCAGGACGGCATGACATTGTCGCAGGCGACCGAATCGGTTCGCCGACAGACCAATGGCCGCATTGTCAGCGCTGAAACCCGAGTCCAGGGTGGCCGTGAAGTTCACTACATCAAGGTTCTCACCAAAGACGGCAAGGTCAAGACGCACAGAGTCAACGGCCGGCGCCGCTAGGCTATTTAGCGCAACCGGGAAGCGGGAACATGCGACTGTTAGTAATAGAAGATGATGCGACGCTGCGCGAGTCGCTGGCGCGCAAGCTGGGCGAGTCCGGGTTCGCTGTCGAACAGGCAGCTGACGGCAAAGAAGGGCTTTATTTCGCCCTGGAATACCCTGTCGACCTCGCCATTATCGACCTCGGTCTGCCGGAAATGTCCGGCCTCGACATCATTCGTGAAGTGCGCAAGCAGGGTAAGGCTTACCCTATCCTGATTCTCACGGCGCGCGACCGCTGGGAGGACAAAGTTGATGGTCTGAGCGCGGGTGCCGATGACTATGTGGTCAAGCCATTCCATTTCGAAGAAATCAGTGCGCGGGTCAACGCGTTGCTGCGTCGCAGCGGCGGCTGGGCATCCTCGGAAATGACGGCCGGGCCCGTGACGCTCGATCTGTCACGGCAGGAGTTGCTGGTTAACGACGAGGTCGTCGAGCTGACGAGCTTCGAGTACAAAATTATCGAGTACCTCATGGTCCGCGCCGGGCAGGTGATTTCCAAAGCGGAATTAACAGACCGGCTGTACGACCAGGATTTCGAGCGCGATAGCAATGTCATCGAAGTGTTCATTGGCCGGCTGCGCAAGAAAATGGATCCGGATAACTCGATCAAGCCCATCGAAACGCTACGGGGTCGCGGCTACCGCTTCGCGCTGGAGCGTAATCAATCCGGCTGACATCGGTCATGCAATCCCTAAGCAGCCGACTTCTGATCTCAGTCAGCGTCCTGCTGCTCGTCTTCTTCGGCGCAACCATCGCTGTTTTAGACACCGCGTTTACCGAGGCGGGTGAACAAGCACGGCGCGATATCCTGGACGGGCAACTCGTTGCGCTGCTGGCTGCTGCCGAACCTGATAAAAACAATGAACTCCAATTGCCGGAGCGTTTACGCGAGCCGCGGTTTCAGAGTATTGGCTCCGGCTTGTACGCTGAGTTGCGCGACTCGGCGAGCAGCGTGCTCTGGCGATCACATTCAGCGCTCGGTCTTGAAATTCCGACGGGTGTTCGACCGGAGCTCGGCAATCACCTGTTTGCACGCGAAAGCCTGGAGGATGGCACGCCGCTGCTGACACTCAGTCTCGCGGTGGAGTGGGAGTTCGTTGACGGCTCGCTGAAATCGTACATTTTCAAAGTGGCTGAGAGCCTCGATTCATTTAACGCTCAGATCGCCGGGTTCCGGCGGCAATTGTTCGGATGGTTTGCTGCGGTCGCTATAACGATGTTGCTGGCATTTTCGATGCTGCTGCGTGGCTTGCTCAAGCCGTTACGGCAGATCGAATCGGAGATTTCGGAAATCGAAGAGGGCGATCGCGTTTCTTTGTCGGGTGCATTCCCGACCGAGCTTCGCGGCGTTGCACGCAATATGAATCTGTTGATCGATAGCGAGCGCGCGAGGTCAGATCGCTACCGCTACACGCTCGATAACCTCGCGCACAGCCTGAAAACGCCGCTGGCCGCAATGCGCGCACTTCTTAACGATCAGCACCTCGAGGGCTTTACCGGTCGCTTCGACGAGCAGATCGAACGTATGGATGAGATCGTGCGTTACCAGTTGCGCAAGCCCTCTTCCTCCGTCGCCGACAACCTCGTGTTGCAGGCTGTGAGAGTTGAAAATGAAGTTACGCGCCTCGTTGACGGGCTGCGCAAGGTCTATCACGACAAACGCCCTGATTTCGACGTGAATATTGAGCCCGGTATGCAGTTTCGCGGCGATACCGGGGATTTCCTCGAGCTCGCCGGCAACCTGTTGGACAACGCCTGCAAATGGTGCAAGGAAAGAGTCCGCATCACTATCGTGCCGTCGGTCGGCGCGCGCGCAATTGCCAGCGGCATGGTGATGACGATTTCTGACGACGGTCCTGGCATTCCGCAAGAGGCGGCCGATGCGTTATTGCAGCGCGGGATGCGTCTGGATGAGTCGACCCCGGGACACGGCATCGGGCTTGCCGTCGTAAAAGACATCGCCCGCGCGTATGGCGGGCGACTTTCCATCAAGCAGTCTCAGGATCTTGGTGGCGCCGAGATTACGGTCTCGATACCGCCAGTCACTTCGTCCAAATCAGCTTGATTCGCCGCTACTGCGTGCAGCGGCCGACTTGGTCAGATTGACGAGTGGTTCCACGAGGTCCATCGGCAGCGGGAAGACGATCGTATTAGTGCGCTCGTTGGCGATTTCCTTGAGCGTCTGTAGATAACGAAGCTGCAATGCCTGTGGTTCCTGGGACAGAATATTCGCCGCTTCGGACAGCATCGTGGCGGCCTGTTTTTCGGCCTCGGCATTGATGATCTTCGCACGTCGCGCACGTTCGGCTTCGGCCTGTTGCGCGATGGCTCGAATCATACTTTCGTCAAGGTCGACGTGTTTGATTTCGACATTCGCAACCTTGATCCCCCAGTTATCGGTTCTGGCGTCCAGCAGGTTCTGAATATCCACGTTGAGCTTATCGCGCTCAGCCAGCATGTCATCGAGTTCGTGCTGACCCAGCACGGAGCGCAGCGTGGTTTGCGAGAGCTGGCTGGTCGCTTCAAACACATTGGCAACGCGAATGATCGCTTTTTCCGGATCAACAATGCGGAAATAGATAACGGCATTGACCTTAACCGAAACATTGTCGCGCGAGATGACGTCCTGGGTTGGCACGTCGAGTACGATGACGCGCAGATCGACTTTGGTCATCTTCTGCAGGAATGGGATCAGGATAATCAGCCCAGGCCCTTTAACCGTTTGGAAACGCCCGAGGAAAAATACGACGCCGCGCTCGTACTCCTGCAGGATCTTGATCATGTTCGTCAGCACAACGATGACGAGTGCGACAATGATTCCGATGGTTGCAAATTGCATTAGAGACTCCTATCTCAAGTTTGTAGCTGCGCGTCAGTGCTGCTTTCGCTGACGGGTTCCACGTCGATTATCAGGCCGTCCATGCTGCGCACGATCACGGTCTGGTCCTTATTGATCGGTATGCTGGAATGCGCGTGCCAGGCTTCGCCCTCGAGCCAGACACGTCCCTCGCCGGTAAAGTCTTCCATTACGGTGCCAACGCCGCCAACGATCGACTCCGCGCCGGAGACGGCGCCACGACGCCGGAGTTTCACGATGAAACCCAGCATCCAGATGATGAGCGCCGCAAAAACAATCGCCAGCCCAAGCACGAACGCAATAGAGATGCCGAAGCCCGGGACGCCGCTGTCAAACATCATGACGGCGCCGAATACAAAAGCGGCGATACCGCCGAGGCCAAGCGCGCCGAAACTCGGCGCATAGGCCTCACCGATCATCAGCGCGATGCCAATGATGATGAGCGCCAATCCCGCATAATTGACGGGCAATACCTGCAGGGCGTAGGCCGCCAGCAACAGGCAGATGACGCCAACGACGCCCGGTACGATCGCGCCGGGGTTCCAGCCCTCATACATCAGTCCGTAGACGCCAATCAGACCGAGCAGCAGCACGATTTCGGGATTTGAGATGGCACCGAGCAACTTGATGCGCCAGTTGGCCTCGTAGTTTTCTACCGTGGCACCCGACGTGGTCAGCGCGACCGTCTCGCCGCTGATTTCAACCTCGTAGCCATCGAGCAGTTGCAGCAGTTCGTCGCGGTCCTCGGCAATGAAGTCGATGACGTTTTGTTCAAGAGCTTCTGATGCTGTGAGTGTCGCCGCATCAGTGACCGCTGATTCTGCCCAGTCGGCATTGCGGCCATGACGCTCGGCGAGCCCGCGAATGTACGAAACCGAGTCGTTCAGAATCTTGCGCTCCATCGCGGTACCGGCGGCCGGCGCCTCGGCGTCGTCGTCAGGTTCTGGTGCGGCGCCACCGCCCGGATTCGGTGGTGCCGGCGTGGCATCGCCACCGCTCAGCGATACAGGCGTCGCGGCGCCCATTACGGTTGTCGGGTTCATGGCCGCCACGTGGCTGGCGAGCAGTATATAGGCCCCGGCACTGCCCGCACGTGCGCCCGCCGGTGTGACGTAGGTGGCGATTGGCACAGATGAACCAAGAATGGCCTGCACAATGTCGCGCATCGGTTTCACCAGCCCGCCCGGCGTGTCCATGTTGATAATGATCAGTTCGGCGCCCGTTTCTTCCGCGTACTCGATGCCGCTGATCACATAATCGGCCGTTGCGACCCCGATACCGTCCTTGACGTCGAGTTCGACGATATTCGCCGCGATCACCGGCGAGAAAAGGCCACTAAGCAGCCATGCGAGTAGTGCGAGCGGAGGCGCCGAAAGAAGCGCGTTTTTCCGTGTTGCTGTTGATTGTTTCATGCTCGAATTATACCAGTCTGCTGCGGGTGCTGGTGTCGATTTGGCTTTTGCTTCAGATGCTGTGCTGGCATGCTAGCGCCTCTCGAGGGACACAGGCGGCACAATAATGTTCATCAGGTTCATCATGTTCATCAGGTACATCTGG
>RCNG010001919.1_pt1 | contig 10990 bp, 9 predicted proteins | sample 2041371 | NCBI WGS metagenome assembly RCNG01 (sample SAMN09708227, study PRJNA481090) | Marine sediment metagenome, whole genome shotgun sequencing project. | biome: marine sediment; feature: ocean; material: sediment; isolation source: Sewage treatment plant 1 marine sediment (STP1) ... | reverse complement strand
GCGGCGGCGTTTGGCGAAAGCGACGTCCTCGAGCGTGAGGGCGTAGCGGGAGAGAGCGTCCTCGTGAGCTTCGGGAGGCTCGAACAGGAGCGCACACGCTTCGGCGTCCAGAAATGCCAAGCCCACGACCCGTCGTATCAGCCCGCGCTCACGGCCTTGTCGACCGTTCCGGCGCCGGTCCACCCAGTTCGCTTCAGCATATCGATCAGTGTCGAGCGCGGGACCTTGAAGCTCCGGCAAGCCGAGGCCTTGCTGGCGCCGCCCTCCAGCGCCGCCAGAATCTGGTCGATCTTTTCTGCATCGATCGATGGAGGTCGGCCGCCTTTTCGGCCACGCCGGCGCGCAGCAGCCAGGCCGGCATTGACGCGCTCGGTGATCAACGCACGCTCATATTCGGCGAGGGTGCCGAAGAGGTTGAACAGGAAGGCACCGTGCGCGCTCATGGTGTCGATCGCCTCGGTGAGCGAACGGAAAGCGACACCGCGCTGCTTCAGTTCCTCGACGATCCGGATCAGGTGGGACAAGGATCGGCCGAGCCGATCGAGCTTCCAGACCACCAGCACGTCACCTGCGCGCAAATCGGCCATGCAGGCCTTTAGCCCAGGACGATCGTCCCGAGCACCGGAGGCACGATCCTGTGCAGATGGCGCTCATCGACGCCCGCGCCAAGAAGTGCATCGCGTTGCAGATCGACCGATTGGCGCTCGTCACTGGTAGACACTCGCATGTAGCCGACCAGCATGTGCGACAAACCTCAAATCCAACATTGTCGCGCATCATAGCGATCCGACCGGGTTTGTCGTGTAGAAAATCGGGCCTCTGGGAACTTCGGAGAGTCGATCGCGCGTCAGCAGCGACAATCACCTGTTTCCCGTCACCCCCAAAGCAGCCGCTCCGTCCTTAACGTACAAGGCTGCAAAAATTCCCACGGAGCCCCTATATCATGCTGTTGTGGCGCGGAGAATCCCGTTTCCGAAGGCGCTTAGAGTCGCACTCGGGGATCCGGCGAAACCAGATAAGGCACGAATACTCGGTCGCTGGTACCGGGTTGCAAACCTCGGTGCGCAGAATGGTCCAAACTGGGTATCCCCTTCACCCAAGTACGTCCGAGTGGGGGCCGATGATCGTGTGATATGGGGCGGGAGGGACAGCAACCGCCTGTTGGGCGAGGCGATGAAAGAGTAATCCCCGAGCTTGTGAGCGCCGGCGGTTGAAGCGGAAAGTGAACTCGTCGAGGTAGTAGTCGAGATGCCGGCGCTGGATGCCGCCTTGGTGAGTGCCGATCAGCCACCGCTTGAGCAGCGAGGCGACCATGTGGACGCGCGGCATGACCTCGTGCGCCGGTTCCGCCCCGTTTTTGATGACGGTGACCTGGTGCTTGTAGCCGGCCGACGCCAGCCCGGAGTAGCCGTTCCATCCGTCGGTGTGAACCACAGAACCGGGCACCACAGCACCCTGGACGAAGGGGAGCAGGCTGTCCCCGGACACATCCTTGATGCGCCGAAGGCGGATGCGGCCGACGCCGCGGCCGCTCTTCTCGGCCGCCACCACAACGATAGCCTTGGTTTCGACTTCCCGGCCTCGCTTGCTCTTTTCCGGGCCGCCGACATAGGTTTCGTCGACCTCGACGGTGCCCGTGAGGCAATCTCGGCCGGGTCGAACCATCGCTCGGCGGAGTTTGTGGAGCCACGTCCAAGCTGTCTCGTAGCTACCCAGCCCAAGCACCCGTTGCAAGCCCAAGGCACTGACCCCGTTCTTCTGGCTGGTAACGAACCACATCGCCAGGGAACCACATCCGCAACGGCTTGCGCGTCCCCTCGAAGATCGTGCCGGCCGTCAGCGACGTTTCTCCAGCACATGCCCGGCAGTGAAACACCCCACGCGCCGTTACCCACGGCTCCCCAATCGCTCCGCAGCGCCGGCATACAAATCCCTTAGGCCAACGCAGCCGCCGGACATAGTCCCGGCATCCCGCCTCCGTGCGGAACCAATGATCCATCTCCTGGAACGTCCGCGGGCAATCAATCCCTGGAACTGGGTGTCTTGCATTTTCCATCCCCAAACGTTACCAGACTTCTTAGACTTGGGCGAAGGGGATACCCAGTTGGTCCAAAATGGCCGCCGAAATTCGGCGCTTCCGGCAACGACGCCGCGGCTGCGCCGCGGTCACGCCGCCGCCTCCGGCGGCTTGCTCCGACCGCGGCGCTTTTTCTCCTCTCGGGCCTCCGGCCCGCTTGCCGGCTCACGACCCTTCGGAACTCGGGCACAGCGAAAGCCGCAGAAGTTGATGCGGATGCCCGGATCGAACGCGTCGCGGCACGCGGAGCGCACGAGCCGCGCGTAGTTGCTCCAGGAGCCGCCACGCAGCACACGGCCCGCGCCGGCGTCGGCGCCCGCGTCGATCCACGCGCTGCCGTCCGTCGGAGCACCTTCATAGGTGTCGTGCCAGTGATCGGCGCACCACTCCCAGATATTCCCGTGCATCTCGTAGAGCCCCCACGGATTGGCGGGAAGGCTGCCAACCGGAACGGTTTCTTGCCGATTCACACCTTTCTTACCGCCCACATAGGGATAGTCGCCATCGTAGTTGACCCGCTCCGGGGTGATCGTCTCGCCGAAGCTGAACGGGGTGGTGGTCCCCGCCCGGCAGGCATATTCCCACTGCGCTTCAGTCGGCAGTGCCAGATCGAGCCCGGACACCAGGGCGTTAATGCGCGCGAGGAACTTCTGCACGTCGTCCCAGCTCACCTGTTCCACCGGCCGCGCAGGATCCTTGAAATAGCTCGGGTTGTCGTCCATCACCGCCCGCCAGAGGGCTTGGGTGCAGGCCGTGTCGAACAGCCAGAAGCCCTCGGCAATCGTTACCTCGTGTTGCGGGCCCTCGCTGTTCAAGCGCTCCTTCTCCGTTTCCGGCGAGCCCATGAGAAAGGTGCCCCGCTCGATCCAGCGCAACCGCTGGCTGACGCTATCGCTTCCGCCACTGGAGGGCAGCTCCAGATCGGCCCATAGGCCGTAACCATCGTCGCCCCAGGCACTGGCAAACGGCGGCGGGAACGGGTGCGGAAACCGCTCGGAAAGGTCCCATCGGGAAAGGTCTGCAGGCCCGTAAGTGTCAAGCGGCACGATTGTCCGGTCTCCTTTCCACGCGGCGGTCGGCCGGCGAGCGTTCGGCCGGCATCCGCCTGAAGCCTACTGACACACCGGCGACCCTTTCGTTTCGCCACCTAAACCAAGATGGCCGGGATGGCGGTCTGTTCAGGAGCGGACCCTCCAGTCCGGTCGTGAGCTCGGGCACAGCGAAAGCCGTAGTTGTTGTTGCGGTTGCCCGGATCGTTCGCGTTGCGGTACGCGGAGCGCACGTTCTGCGCGTTGTTGTTCCAGGAGCCGCCACGCAGCACACGGTTCGCGCCGGCTTTGCGACCGACACCCCAAGGAAAAGCTACACGCTCTCAAGGTCCGCCTCAAGCGGCGCACGCCGCAGCTGTTCGCGGCGCCAGCCGGCGGCATCGGCGTGCGCGGTGATGGCGAGCGCCGACGAGTACCCCGCCTGCAACGTCGCCGCGTCGATTTCGCCCGCCTGGAAGGCGTGCTCCCACTTCCGCCGACATTGGGCGTACCGCCGCTTTCGCCGACGCGACAATAGCAATGCGGCCGGCAGGATGCGAAAACCGCAAAAGGAGAGGCCGCCGGCGCTGCGGCCGATCTGCACCGGCTGTTTCACGTCGAGCAGAAGGTCTTGGCGGACGAACGCGCCGGCAATCTTGAGCGTCTGGCGCACGGCCTCGCGGCTGTCGGCCCACCAGGCCACGTCGTCCATGTAGCGGACCATGCCGCCGACGCGGCAGTCTTCGAGCAGCAGCCGGTCGAGGCCGGAGAGATAGTAGTTGGCGAAATGCTGGGAGGTCAGCGCGCCGATCGGCAGCCCCTTGCCCGGCCGGTCGTGATGGGCATCGATGATGCGGGCCATCAGGTCGAGCAGTGGCCGATCCTTGAACTTCCGGTGCAGCATCGCCACCAACACCGCATGATCGATGCTGGCGAAGTAGGCGCGGATGTCGATTTTGGCGTGCCAGGAAAAGCGGCGCAGCTGCTGCTGGCAGCGGTGTACGGCGGCGAGGGCCCCCTTGCCCACCCGGCAGGCGTACGTGTCGTCGACCAGCGCCCGATCGAGCACCGGGCCGGCGTGCGCCACCAGCGCGTGCTGCAGCACCCGCTCGCGGAAGCCCGGCGCGTGGATCAGCCGCGGTTTCGGGTCATGGATGCGGAACGCTCGCATCTCGCCCAGCCGCACCGTGCCATCGAGGATCTCACGCCGCAGGGTGGTGAGGTGGCGGTCCAAATCGGCGCGGAAGGCGGCGACATCGGCGCGCGTGGCCTTTCCCCGGCTTGCTTGCCAAAACGCGGCGTTGAGGTTGTGCCAGTCGGCGACGTCGGCGAGACTGACTGTGCTCCGCTTCATTACGTTTCGCCGCTACCGGCACCGGCGGGGCCGTCAGCCCGCAGAAGTGCGAGGAAATCTTCGCCGTACTTCTCGACCCGGGCCTCGCCGACGCCATCAATCTCACGCAGCGCGCTGAGCGTGCGAACATGGCGCCGAACCATCTCGGCCAATTGCTCGTTGGTGAACAGGGCGTATGCCGGCACGCCCTCCTTTTCGGCCAACGTCTTGCGCAGTGCGCGCAGCTTGGCGAAGACGGCGAAATCCGGTTCGCTTAGAACTTCACGATAATCAATCTTGCCGCGTTTGCCGGTCTGCGCGCGGCTCGATTGCTGAACGTAGGTCACACAGATCGCCCAGGCGCTGTTCGGCCCGTCATGGACCAGCTGCCTGTCAATGGCGACGATGCGATGGGCACCGAGGAAGCGGTTCAGCTCCTCGACCTCTTCCTCGCCACCTTGGATGGGAATGGTAAAAAATCGCAAAAGCATCGGGCTCGCTTCGCTCGCCTAAGCCGCGGTCACGCCGCCGCCTCCGGCGGCTTGCTCGGACCGCGGCGCTTTTTCTTCTTTCGGGCCTCCGGCCCGCTTGCTGGCTCACGACCCTCCTGAACTCGGGCACAGCGAAAGCCGTAGTAGAAGTTGCGGTAGCCCGGATCGAGCGCGCCGCGGTACGCGGAGCGCACGTACTGCGCGAAGTTGAACCAGGAGCCGCCACGCAGCACACGGGTCGCGCCGGGATCGATCACCGCCGCGCTCCCATACGTTCGCATGCCATCAAAGCACCATTCCCAGACGTTACCCAGCATGTCGTAGAGCCCCCAGACATTCGGTTCTTTCAAGCCGACCGGGCGGGTGCCGGCCCGGGTGTGCGGATACTGCTTATTGGGCCAGTCGGCGCTGTCCCAGCCGTTATCGAGATCGAAGTCGACGCCACTGTTGCCGCCGTACCAGGCGATCGGGTCCAGGGCAGGCGCGTTGCGCTCGCCCAGGATCTCCAGGTCGCCCAAGTAGATTGCGGTCTCCGTTCCGGCGCGGCAGGCGTATTCCCACTCTGCCTCCGTCGGTAGCACCAGGTCGAGGCCCGGCACGAGGCCGTTGATCCGCTTCAGGAACTTCAGCACGTCCTCCCAATTCACCTGCTCAACCGGACGGTCGGGGCTTTTGAAATAGCTCGGGTTGTCGCCCATCACCGCCCGCCAGAGGGCTTGCGTGCACGGCGTGTCGAACAGCCAGAATTCGTTGGAGATCGTCACCTCATGCCGCAGGCCTTCGTTGTCATCCCGCCCCGCTTCCGTGTCCGGCGAGCCCATCAGGAACCTGCCGGGCTCGATCCAACGCAGGCGCTGGGTGGCGCTGCCGTGCCGGGTGTTGACGGATAATTCGGCGTAAACGCCGAAGCGGGGATCGATGCCGAATTTCAGAGCGCCTTCGGATTCCACGTTTGCTTTGGCGTCGGCTTCTAAAGCCCACAGGTCCGCTGCCGGGCCTGCTTCCTGAGGTGGTGCGACGCGGAGCGTGGTGCCGCTCCAGCGCATGTCCCACTCGCCGATCGGTGCGCTGCGGACGGCGATGCCGGTCTTATCGCATCCCCAGCCGAGCGCACCATGGGGCCGCCCGACCGCCGCAACGAGGACGGACTCGTGCGCCGTCTCAAGATGCACCGCCGCCGGTTCGCGCAGCGGAACGAGGCTTACAGGCAACGCACTCGCCGAAAACCAGCGAGCAGGGCCGCGTCCCGCCACGCTGACGCGCACGCCGGCAGCATCGACCAACAGGGCCTCGCCAAGCGGGCTCTGTCGAGCGCCTGCGGGCTCGGCCTGCAACACCAGGCAACCGTTGGCGGCGTCCCGCACGAGCGAACAGGGAATGTCGGTCAGGTCAGGATCGAGCAAGCCAGCCAACGCCGCCGGATCGGCCCACCCGGGCACGTTTGCGCGCCCGCGAGAGGTGCGCACCAGCGCCGCCACCAGGGGGTTCATCAGGTCCGCGTATCGCTTCGCCATTGCGACGTCGGCGCGCTGCACGATACCTTGCGCCACGCTCCACCACTCAGCCGAAGACTGACCTTCCGGCCGTGTCAACGTTGCCGCCAACCGCCGCATGAAATCCCGCGCTTCCTCGATGCGTCGTGCCGCGCCACGGGACCGGGCGACGGTTTTCTGCTCGACCTGCGCCGCCCATAGCAGTGTCTCCTCATGATTGAGCACCGCGCGCAGATGGCAGTGGTGTTGGTAACGGAGTTGGTCCAGCTGGTTGTGCAAGAGCGGCAACCGCTCGGAAAAATGGTGCATGTGCGCCTCCCGCTTCTCTGTCCGGATGCCGGCGGTGTGCACAGCCTCGACGTCGGCATGGCACCACAGCGCGCCCTCGAGCCCGGCGTTGAGCGGCGCGCTTAGGTTGAGCCGGCGCATAGCGCGCAACAGCGGCGGGTCGACGCGCCGGGTGGCGGCGACCATCGCTAGCAGATCTTTCAGGCCGTCCGGCTGGGGTACGGCCGTGCCGTGCACCCGGGTCGGCCGAGGGCGCGCATCGGAACTCCAGCGCAGGACGGGCAGTGTCGGCGGCACCGGCGCGCCCAGCTGGCCGGCGCCCAACGGCACCAGTGCCACAGGCCGAACCTGCGCCCGGATCAGATCCCTGACGAATTCCGCCCAAGCCCGGGCCGGAGCGGATTGCGGCCCGAGCAGCATGCCAAGGTCGCTGACAATCAGCACTGGAGTCTCAGCGGGCGGCTTCCGCCATGGCCTCTCGGCCGGATCGGCAGCGGATTGCCGGCCCTGATGCGCCAACCAGTCACTCCAGGGACCCATGGGGCCGTGGTCGACGATGCGCAGCGAGACGCCCGAGCGCCCGATGTGGTGCAATAGCCGCGCCGCAAGGCGGTGCATGTCCCAGCGGTACGGCCAGAGCCGCGGGCAAAAGTCGAACAGCACGATGAGATCAGGATGCCAGCGCTGATAGATGCGGCGCGGCAGGTAGCGCGGAAGTCGACCAGCCGCGAGCTGTTGCGTAAGACGATGCACGTCCAGCTCGCCGGTGCGCGTCGCGCCGAGCAGCCGACGCAGCGCCGGCACAAGCCGCGCCTGCGGAACCAGGTCTTCGAAGCCGATCAAGCGCTTGTTTGAAGGCGCCTTTGCGCTGGCCTCGTCGATCGGCGAGGCGTGCGCGAGCGCCGCTTCAGCGGCGGCGTCAGGTTCCGATGGCGTGCGTGGCTCGCGCTGGACGATGGCATGCACGAAGGGAAGCCGCAGTGGCAGCTTGCGCTCTTGCACCGGCGCTAGCATGGTGGGCGCCACGACCCTGGGCTCGGTCCTTTCTGGCGGCGACGCCTGTTCGGGCCGGCGCACGTAGCCGAACCAGCCGGACGCGTCGACGTCGAGCATCAGAGAGTCGCGGTGCGCTAGCGTTAGCAGCCGCAAGAGATCGGCGCGGCAAGTCGCGCCCCGTGCCATGGCCGGTTCCACGGGGTTCACGGGCTTGCGTTTCCGGTCTCCGAAGCCACCCCAGGGGGTAATTCCTTGGCGCCTCGATCCTGCCGCTGATCGGCATTTTTTACCAAAGCATAGGCGCTGAGGCGTTGCAGCCAATCTAGCTGTACAGTAGATCGCTCGTCCTGCGGGCTGGCCCTCGACAACTCGTGCAGTGCGGTGAGCAGATCGATGTACTCGGCGAGACCGACCGGCGGATAGCCCGCCGAGACGGCGGACTCACGATCGGCGAACACCTGCTCCGCGGCGTGACGGCGTGCGTCATCCGAGACGTCAAGATGGCGGTGGACGCGACCGCGAACGATCAGCCAGTCGACGAATGCATTACGATCGTTGGGCGGGTTCAGGTTGAGGACCACACAGCGGCGCACAAAGGCGGGGGGAAGTTCCCGTTCCTCGTTCGTGGTGATGATGATCATCGGCAGCCGGCCGCCTTCGGCCTGCACGACGCGGTGCTTAAGCGGCGGCACGGTGAAACTGCGATTGCCGAGCACCTCGAGCAAGGCGTTCGGCACTTCAGCATCGGCCTTGTCGATCTCGTCGATCAGCAGAACCGGGGCGGCGCTACCTTGGCGTGCCTGATCGATCGCCTCCCATAGGCGCCCGCGTTTTACGTACTTTTCGTTCGTGACATCGAGCTGTTGAAGCTGTGCGTCGGCCAGCCGCTCGACGGAGTCGACCCGGTACAACAGGTCGAGCGCCTCAAAGCGCGGATGAATCACCTCGACCAAAGGCTGTTCCGAGCCGACGACTTTCGCCGCTGCTCGCGCGATCTGGCTTTTGCCGCTGCCGGCCTCGCCGCGCACCAGGAGCGGGCGGTGGGCGGCCCAGGCGAGGATAAGCGCGTCGATCTCGGGCTGGCTCCACAGGTGACCGGCCTCGGGGTAGCGATCGCTCGCACTGAGGCTGTCAGCGGTGTCCGCCGTTCGGTCGATAAAGGGGTTGGGTGCGGTGAAGCTCATGGCAGGGGCGACGGCGGAAGGCCGAGAAGCGGTGCAACCGCATTATACGTCTTGTTGCAGAGTGCGATGATCTTGCCGCCATGTTCGAGTCCTTCCGCGCCGGACTTGACGACATCAAGGGCGCGTTTGATGCGGCCGGGATCGGGATTGTCCTTCTTGCCGGCCTCGTGCTTAGCGAGCTCGACATGAGCGATCAACTCGTCGCGCTTTTCGGCTGACGAGAGGTTGCCGATTTCCTGTGCCAGCTCCTGAAGCAGCGGGATGAGCACCGCGAGATCGGCGCCTTGCCGGTGATCGATATGGGCGCTGTGGCCTTTTCCCGCCAGCGGGGCGGAATGAGATCCGGTGGAAATGGCGGCATTACCGTGAACGTGGATGTATTGGCCGGACTGGGGCATGGCTGAATCTCCTGAGGCCGGGGGTGGCGGCTGGTCTTGTGATGGCGACGCCGAACGCGAGACGTCCAAATCGCGCCAGAATTCCTTAATTTCAGCGAGCAGTGTTTTCACTTTCATGCCCAATATTGCTGTTGTCCCTTCCGTTTCCGGCACCATGACGGGGACCTTATGCTTAGACGCGAATTCTCTGCACCCATCGGGCGAGTTCAGGCCGCGCACGACCAATGCCAAGCTTCTTCGCCTTATATCCCTGATGGTGCGAAACCGTGCCGCCAAATCTTCAATTTGCTGTTCCTTCAACGGTCCGTCATCAAGCCTAATTTCGGGTGTTTCGCTAAAGTTAGAAAAAACCGCGACGTAAGCAGCGCGTTGGAAATCCGCGACGATCTGGTCCCCGCCATCCGGGATGGGAACGTCGAACACGTACTCGGGACGCGGAAGGTCTGGATGCTCGGCCGCCATCAGGCGAAGTTCCCCACCAAACACCGCCGTTGCTATGATAGCAGAGATCAAGTGCTCATTGCCGGGCACAGCCGTAACGTAATTTCCGAATTCAGGAGCGCGCGCCTCATGCGCCGCTTTATTCACCAAACGGCAAGCGGCAAGACAATATAATGCCGCCGCAGCTTCCTCCGCCGCGCGCCGCACCGGGCGATGTTCGTCCGCCGGGAGCGTGAAGTCTAGAGCCCGGCGTATGACAATAAAGAGCTGCGGGACATCATCCGCCGGGCATCGTGAGAACCATTCCACGACGTCCGCGGCCGTTCCCGGGGAAGGAGTTATATTAAATTCTTCAAACAGTTCTTGCTTCAGCTTTTCGAAATACGGCCGGACATTATCGGTGCCAAGCAGACGGATCGCCATTCGCTCGTGATGAGTGCTAGGCTGCTTTTCTCCCACTGAGTTTGCGCCCATGAGTCTCCCCCTCTTTTTCGCTGAAACCGGGCTACGCTGGAAAAGCCATCCCCAGCCGCATCGAAAAGTCAACGGTTGTCATGACAGGACTTTCCCCAAGAATCTAATGTCGTCAAGGCGATGATTTTGATTTTACTCGGGAAACCGTGCTTGGGAAGTGGACGTGGTGATTTTTGGGAAACTTTTTGCGGCTGGCGGTGGGGTCGTCGGCGGATAGGTTGGGGCCTGCTGCCCAGAGGTCTTGTTAGCGGATCGTCCGGGTCGTTGTAAGATAGGTTTGAACGTCGGCGTGGCCGTCGGCAAAGGTCGGCGTCGATGGTCCTTCTCGCGGTGTTGACTGTCATGGGCTTTCGCCGCGTGTAAATGGCGGTGCGATTTTGCGTTGCACATGGCCTACGATCGCCGAAAGCCGGTGATCGGCGCAAGGGCCTCGGCCTTGACGGCCGTGAACCGGCAGGTTCCGAGACAAAAAAAGGGCCGCCGGTGAGGCGACCCCGTGGTGGGGGAGGCCAGCGTTCTCAACGCGGTTTCCGCAGTTCAAAAATAACGGTATTGATGCGGGTTCCGACGCTCGCGAAACTCTCTGGCGGCAAGTCCCGGAAGTTAAGGCCAGTTCCAGCCCGAAGAGCGTTGTTCCGCCCACCTGCGGAACGCGAGATGGCGTTTGCTTTCGCCGATCTCGGCTGTGACCGGGAGAATGGGTTCAACCGCATAAAGGTCCCGAAAGTCTCACAGGATTTCTGAGATCCTCATGAAGTACCGATATTCTTATGGCTTTGGCACCCCC
>RCNG010001691.1_pt1 | contig 10996 bp, 6 predicted proteins | sample 2041371 | NCBI WGS metagenome assembly RCNG01 (sample SAMN09708227, study PRJNA481090) | Marine sediment metagenome, whole genome shotgun sequencing project. | biome: marine sediment; feature: ocean; material: sediment; isolation source: Sewage treatment plant 1 marine sediment (STP1) ... | reverse complement strand
TCGCTGGCAACCAGGGCGGCATCGGTCTCCGAGTCAAAAAAGCCAATCTGTAGCCCGTGCCATGTTCGGCTGTTGACAATCAGCTCGGTACGATACGCAAAGTGCCTGGTGGTCGTCGCCAGTAACGCGCGTTCGGCGCGATCGGCGTCGTCAAATACACCAAGTTGGACGACGAAGTCGCCACTCGATGAGGGTGGTACGTTCACTCGAGTGGCTGGGCGCTCGGTGCTGGCAGACCTTGACGGTGTCCTCGGGGCCGCCAGTGATCGTAGCGCCGATCGCGGCTGTTCCGGTACATCGGCGGAGGGCAGTGCTTCTGCAACCGCCGCGGGAAGCGTTGCCGAGTCGATTTCCGTATCTACGTAGACTTCGATCCAACCAACCATGTGTTGGCGGACCTCGAATTTCTGAGGATCAAGGAAACGTAGCAGGATAAAGGTGTCCCGTGGGCTGAAGCGCTCGAAAACAACCTCCTCGACATTACCGAGACCCAGGCTCGATGGCGCGTAACGTTCCGATACGACCTCGTCCAGCAATGCCTCACAGCCAGGGTCCACGCTCACGCGGATGCGGACTTCGACACCGGCATCGAACGGCGAATGATCGATGTAGCGCATGCGGCAGGCAGGCCAGAGTTGCACCGTAGTTACGCCGTTCTCTTTCGACATGAGGATGTTGTCCAGCGCGACATTGCCGGCCGCCGTGCCCAGTGTCGGCCACACAATGGCGCCAAGTATCCCCACGATCAGTAGCCTGGCGAAAAGCAACATCAGAACGCACTCGTGTTGTGGCATGCGTCGCATTCCGCTGTTGTCGGAATATGGTCCGCGTCCTTACCGCGTGCGAGTACGCCATCGTGGCAACTCGAGCACGTTCCAATTGCCTGAATATGGGCAAACGCCACGTTAATCCAGGTAGTGGTCCGATGGCAGTCCTCGCAAAGGTTTGTCGTCGGCAGATGATTGATCGGCTTGCCAGAAGCCGTAGTACCGTCATGGCAAGCAAAGCAGTTGGAAGTGATGCCGGAATGATCAAAACGAACGACAGGGGAGAATGCGACAGTCAGGTGACAGCTTTGACACTGGTCACCTGCCTGCGGGTGATCGACGGGCTTTCCGGGTGCCGTCTGATTGTTATGACAGCTTGCACACTCGCCATAAACTTCATTGTGATCCATGCGCTCGAGTGGCAGAAAACTGCGGGTCGCATGACAGGCTTCGCAGCGATGCGTTGCTACTATGTGCCGAACAGGTTTCGCGGTGGCAGTAACGATAGCGCCCTGACTATGGCAATCCTCGCATTCGCGAAGGGTGCCGGCGAAATTGCCGCGCCTGTGACAATCGCCGCATCCTCCGGCGAGATGTGCGCCGTCAAGGCGGAAGCTTGTCGAATCGTGATCGAAGTCAGAGCGAATTACGGTCTGCGAAAACGTCGCGCCGGACCACAGCAAAAACACACAAATGAATGCGCCGGCAAGGCGTCCGCCACGGCGTGTCAGTTGCCGCATCATGGCGAGCGTCCCGAAAGTGACTCGACGTCCCGAAATGAATAGACGGAATGACACTGTGAGCATTGGGCGCCGAACTGACTCTGGTGAATATCATCCGTCGCATGACAGCCGCCGCACGTCGACGGCACATCAGCGGCGCTGGCCGACGCATCACGATGGCAGTCGTCACAGCTGAGATTAACGTGCGCACCGGCCAGCGGAAACGAAGTATGCACATCGTGGTTAAATGTCGTTGTTGGCCATGCGTTACTGTTGTGACAAAGGCCGCACTCGTCGCCAAGAGCACCTTGGTGCGGGTCGTCGTCCCGGTGGCAGGCGGCGCAGTCATTTGCTACATCATGAAATCGATTGCTGGCATGGCACTCGCCGCAAGCAACTGTAGCATGCAGGCCGTTGAGTGGAAACGATGTCAGGTCGTGATCGAAGCGCAGGCCCGTGTGCCATGCGGTTTCCGAATGGCATTGATCGCATTGATCATCAAGCTGACCACGGTGCGTATCGTCGACGCTGTGACAGTCACCACAAGTTTGCGGGACCAGGTCCATCGCCGCATTTTTATGACAGGCGACGCAGTCCAGGCCGGCGTGTGCTTGCACGAGCGCGAATCCCGTGTCGGTGTGGTCGAAAACGGTGTCTGCCCATTCCGTGATTTGGTGGCAAGAGTCGCACTTGTTGCCGTTGCGCCCCTGATGATCATCGTCCATCGAATGGCAGTCCGCACAGCCACCATCGAAAATGTCCGTATAGCCATCACGGCGATGGCAGTCGTTGCATTGCAACCCACCGTGCCCGTCGGCGAGCGGAAAGCCAGTTGTCGCATGATCGAATTTCACGCCTCGCCACGATGCCGGCGAATGACAATCGTGGCAGGCGGTGCCGTTCGACCCCTTGTGCGCGTCGTCGATGGCATGACAGGCCGCACAACTCTTTGGAGTGCCAGCGTAACTATTGTCACGATGGCAGTCGCTGCAGGCGACTCGTGAATGCCCTCCGCTCAAGGTGTAGCCCGTCACAGTATGATCGAACGAACTGCCTTTCCAGCTTGATGACGCATGGCAGCTGTCGCAGGACTCCCCAAGCCCGCCCTGGTGGATGTCATCTTCCTGGTGGCAACTGGCACAACTCGTTGGCGCCTCGCGAAAGTTCTTCTCGGGCGTGTGACAGCTCGAACAACTTGTACTGAGGTGAGCACCAGTCAGTGGGAAATCCGTCCATCGGTGATCGAATATTCCGGCGTTCAGTGCAACGATGTCTGCATCTCTACCTTCATGATCCGTATGGCAAACAACGCATTCGTTTTCCTGAGAGGCCGGGAAACGGCCATGAAATCCGGATCTCGTTTCGCGATCGACCGCGAGATCTTCATGGCAACTGGTGCAAAGTAATGCGCTCGCCTTGTCGGATCGATCGTCGTGGCAGGCTCCGCAGTCACTCTCGACTTCGGCATGACCTTCGATAACACGCCCGGGCATGAGCAGACGCTCTAAACCAGTGGCGTTCGCGGGACTGCTACCCACGGCGAGCAAGATAAGTATGCCGGCCTTAACCAGGCGTGCGACGTGAGTGCGAGCGCCAACCGTCATATCGAATACGTATGGACGGCGACAACGTGCACAATGGCCGTGACCAGTAGTAGATAGAAAAAGGGTTTGTGCACTTTGTGCCAAAGCGCGAATAGACGCTCATAGGCGACAAAGCTGGCTACGCGACGGACCCGATTCAGGTGTTCTTTGACGAATGTGGATGTCAGCTCCTGTAAACGTTCGCGATGCTGTGCGACGGCGTCAGAGGTCCGGGCCTGCATCTCCAGCTGTACGGCGACCTGTGCGACGATGTGCCGGTAGCCGCTGCGGGTTTTGAATGACAGCTTCACCGGCAAGGTCATGCATTGCCAAAGGCCTGTTGGCGGTTTTAGAACGCCGCGATCATATTCCGCCAGAATCTGAAGGAGATTCGGTACGAACTGCGCCGCTGCGCCGGCTCCTTCCGTCGTTAGTTTTACGCCGGCGAGCAGTTCTTTGAGGCTGGCTTTTCGTCCGAATAGACCGTGATGAATTTTTTGGTACAAGAAGCGACCGACGAGACCACTGCCGGCAACCAGGAGCATCGCGATCATTGCGGCGGTGCTGTTGATAGAGCCGAATGCAAAATTGCTGTGATAAAGAATGGCGAGTGGTCCGACGACACCGAGGATCATATGAACGCGGAACCAGTTGCGGACCTGCCCCAGAACCTTCAGAAACTTGAATCGCTTTCGGAGCGGGTAGAGCAAAAGCGTCAGGATCAGAAGGCTGCCAACGATGCCCAGCGCATAGCCAAGTCCATGCTCGGCAAACAGGCGACGAGAATCACGCCCCAGGTAACCGACAACGATGGTTATTGCGGCCAGCAGCAATCCAGCGTAACCACCCCACGCCTTATATAGGCGCCGCCAGAGCGGCAACGGCGGTTTGACGCGTCGTGCGCTCTGCGGTCTGGCGGCAGTCGTTTGAGTCTGCTGCGCTATCGGTCGGACAGCTTTCGGGTTGGCGGCCATTTGGAGTGACAGGCGTTAGTGCCGTGATCCCAGTCGCATTGTAAGGGGAGGTTGCGCCAACGCCCGAAGATCGGCGCCCAGCTTAGTGGGCCTGCGCCTTGCGTTGGTTGCATCACTCAATCGGCGCGGTGACGCGGTTGGCATGAAAAGCTTCGACATTTCTGACGCTACTCCGATTCCCAATTTGATAAGCCAACCGTCTGTCGCTGCGGGTTGGCCGTTAGTCCATGATGGTCGCCTGTCACTCGACACGGGGCGGCCTCCAAACTTCCACAGGATTGCCAGAATGACTGTATCGGACCGCCGTGCCGGTTCCCGTGATGGCCGTCACATTAAGTCTGGGGGTATTCGATACACTGCTGTACGGCACACAAAGGACTGTGACGCACAGTCAGGTTTCTGCTCAATATGCCTATCGACCGAGGCCCAAAAACAGCGCTTTTCGTAATGGCAGCGGCGCTCATAGTCACTGCAAGCGTCTCCGCAGGTGCCGATGTACCGGTGGGCGCACTTGACGCAGTGCGCGTCAAGAATTTTGATATTGCTGCAAGCGTGCTGAACGAGCAGGCTGCCCGTGGTGATCTCGACGCTATGTACCATCTGGCGGGGCTCTATCGGCGTGGTCTCGGCGTACCCAAAGACAGTCGTAAAGCTGATGAACTATATCGGCAGCTCGTGAGCGCGGGGTACCAGCGAGCGCTGGCCGAAACAGACGGCCGCCAGGATGAGTATTGGTGGCTGTCGCGCGGTGAAATCAATGTCGCCCAGGCACTGCATTGGTCGGCTCAGCTGGGGCTGCTGCCGATCGTCGAGGATTTGCTCCGTGTCGGGGCACCGATTGATACAAAGCTGACGTTTGGTCGTACGGCCCTCATTGAAGCGGTTGAAGCGAACCAGCCGGCAATCGTTCAACGTCTACTCGAAGCAGGCGCTGATCCGAACCGCGCTGATGACTGGGGCGATTCGGCCTTGATCCTCGCGTTAAAGCAGGGTAACGAGGACGTCGCAATCGTCTTGTTGGCGAATGGAGCAGACCCGAATCAGTCCGGGAGCGGCGGCAACACGCCTCTTATCGTTACCGCCCAGAGAAACCTGGTCGTCGCCGTCGCGGCTTTGATCGAGTCCGGTGCGTCAGTCGACGCAAGCAATGAGGCCGGACAGTCGGCACTGGGTATAGCCGAGGTCCGCGAACATAAGTCTCTCGCGTCACTGTTGCGGCAGACCGGCGCTACAAGCAAGGGCTTCGAGCCGCGTCGGATATCGTCCTTAAGTGGATTGCAGTTGAATGCGGGAACGTCAAACGGTCGATCGGTCTGGTTTATTGCGGCCGAGCGCGGCCTGGCGGATGCGTTGTCGACGCTGATCGCAGGCGGCGCCAATCCCGATCAGCGTGATTCTTCTGGAAAGACGGCGCTTATGCTTGCTGCCGAGCGGGGTGAGCAGACTGCGATAGAAGCTTTGCTTGCGAGCGGTGCGAACCCCGCACTAAAGAACGACGACGCAACAGCATTGGAACTGGCGGTCAAATCCGGCCACGCAACAGCAGCTCGTACGCTTTTTGGTCGCGCCCCAGAGGGCCGCGGCAACACGGCTCGCCTGCTGCGACTCGCCGTATTGAGCGAATCGACTGAAACGTTGTCCACGGTTTTGTCGGCGGGCGTAACGGACGAGGCGGAGCCTGGTACCGGTCGGACCGCAGTAATGCTTGCGGCATCGCAAAAGCACAATGCAATGCTCGAGGGCTTGCTTGACGCGGGTAGCAATATCGATGAGTTCGATGTAAATGGTCGTAATGCGGGCTGGTATGCTGCGGACGCCGGCTCTGTTCAGAACATAGCGTTACTGGGTAACGCAGGTGCCGATCTTAAGTTCGCAGACAAATTCGGCGATACGCCGTTGCATCGTGCCGCTACTCGGGGATACGCAGGTACCGTGAGAGCACTGTCGGGCGTTGGTGCGCTGACCGATGACCAGAACGAGAAAGGGCTGAGCGCAATTATGCTTGCAGCGATATACGGGTGGCCAGAGGTCGTCGACATACTGCTTTCTGCCGGACATGACCTTGAGCGCAAGAATCTGGATGGCAATACGGCGTTGCACATCTGCGTGCAGCGTGGCGATGCACTCGGCGTACAGTACTTGCTTGCTAGTCGCGCCGATCCAAATGCAGTGAACGGCAATCGAATGAACGCATTCGATATCGCCGAAAGACTCGGCCACGAAACGGTTCTCGCGGTACTGAAGAAACGCTAACTCCGTTTGCTGTTTCATGAGGTGGTTGCTTGACTGTCGCAGTATGGAGACGCTTATTCGTTCTGTCGGCGATCGGAGACGGTGATGACCGCGCAGAATCAAAAAAAGAACTTTGACGCCGTTTCTTTTTCCGTTTTTGATCGCAGCAAAACTTTTCTGCGTAAGTAATTAAGATCGTTCGTCATATCCGCTGTATGGGGAAAATGGCAGGGGATGCCTGCACTGCGTTCACTGTGAGAACCGTCACATTATTCGATGACTTTCATTGATTATGTAGCAATCCGAAATTCTCGCCTTCTCGAAAGTCTACATTCCACGCAACGACTCCAAACCTACACCGCGATCAGGTCGCCTTTGGCAAAACATTGAGAACGTTTTGAAAAGGCGCGGTTCCGGTGGTTACAGCGAGAGTGATGCGATATGACTATGTGGCGAGTTACAATTTCGGTTCTGACCGTGGTACTGGCACTTTCCGGTTGTGTGCAGGAAGAAGAAGCACTAAGCAACAACCCGTCGGATCCGATTGGTAATGGTGGTGGTAACCCGCCGGCGGCATTGTCTATAGCAGCACCGTCCGCCATGAATTCCGAAGCAACTGCCCCGATGACAATGGTCGACATTGGCCAGGCGACAGCTGCAGGCGGTGACGGTACCTATACATTTAGTCACGATGCACCAGCGACTGGTTTCGCCCTGGGCATGACCATGGTGACCTGGACGGTGCAGGACGGAGCGGGTGCTTCGGCAAGTGCGCCGCAAAACGTAATGCTGTCGGACACGACGCCACCGACTATCGTCGGTCCCCCTGACATGCAGGTGGAATCGACCGGTGCGCTGACGACGGTAGATATCGGCAACGCAACGGTGACGGATCTCGTCGATATGAGTCCGGGCCTGGCAAACGACATGCCGGTCGGGGGCTTCCCGATGGGGACGACACCGGTTATGTGGACAGCGACGGACGCGAGCGCCAACGTTTCGACCGCGATGCAGAACGTGACTATAGCGCCGCCTTCCAGCGGGCCGCTTGCAATTAGCGCTCCGAGCAGTGTTGCGCAGGAAGCAACGGCGCCTTTGTCGACAGTCATGCTCGCCGCCGCCATGGTCTCCGGCGGCGAAGCGCCAATCATGATTAGCAACGATGCGCCAGCCGGCGGATTTCCAGTTGGCCCGACTACAGTCACCTGGACCGCAACTGATGCTGCAATGACGACCGTAACTGCGACTCAACAGGTCACGATTGTCGATACCGTGGCTCCACAATTTACAGCTCCGACTGACATGTCGATAACTCAGGGCCCAGAACTCGGCGCTACCGATGTGAATCTCGGCGCGGCTTCGGTGAGTGATATTGCTGACCCGAATCCGCTCATTGGCAATGACGCGTCTCCGGGTGGCTTCCCTGTTGGAGCGACGACGGTCGTCTGGACGGCACAGGATGCCAGCGGCAACACGACGACGGATACACAAACGGTCACGGTCGATGCGTACGTGGTCGAACAGTGTTCGGCGCTGTTACCCGACCTCCAGGATACGATTTACCCGATAATGGACCGGTCTGATCCATTGCGATGCAGCGGATGTCATACCGGGCCGAATCCGGAGCAGACGACGAATGGCTTCGCACTCACGAATGTGCCACCGACAGCAGCTGACCTTGCTCTGTTTCTTGCTGTCGCACGCATTGATTCGGGCGGCGAATCACTGATCAAAGTCAAAGCTCGCGGCGGCGCCAATCACGGCGGCGGCAACCGATTCCCGGATGGCCTCGACGATCCGGACTACTTTGCGCTATCTGACTTCGTAACACGCGCCGAGTACTGCGTGAGCGGGCTGCAGATCACGGCGCCAGCCGCGATTGGCACCGAGGCAAGCGGGCTACTGAGCACTGTCGATATCGGTCAGGCGACCGCGGTCGGCGGCGACGGGGCGTATACGTTCAGCGACGATGCGCCCGTAGGAGGATTTGCACTCGGGACAACGATCGTTACATGGACCGTTCAGGATGGTACAGGCACGACCGACTCTGCGACGCAGGATGTCCTTGTCTCGGACACCACCGCACCTACGATTACTACGCCGCCCTCGATTCAGGCGGAGTCGACCGGAGCGCTCACGGTAGTGGATATTGGCGCGGCGACAGTCTCCGATGTTGTAGACAGCAATCCGGGAATTTCCAACGATGCGCCGGCAGCAGGATTTCCTGACGGTACAACGACTGTTACGTGGACCGCGACTGACGCAAGCGGCAACGTCGCCATGGCGACCCAAATGGTTACTGTTTCGCCAGCGGCCCCCGGCCCACTGACGGTTACGGCCCCCGCCAATATCACCCAGGAAGCAACGGCAACTTTGTCGCCGGTTACTCTCGGAAACGCGATGGCGGCGGGAGGGCAGGCACCGACGATGATCATGAATAACGCCCCGGCGAGTGGTTTCCCCGTTGGGGCGACGTCGGTCACGTGGACGGCCACCGACTCTGCGGCCGAGACCGCGACGGCGACGCAGCTCATAACAATCACAGATACGACCACGCCACAGCTTTCTGCGCCTGGCGATGTCTCGGCGGATCAGGGTGCCGGGCTTGGCAATACGACCGTGAACATCGGCACCGCGACGGCGAGCGATCTTGCGGATCCGAATCCGACAGTCGCCAATGACGCACCCGCGATCGGTTTCCCGGTCGGAAACACCACCGTGACCTGGACGGCGCAGGATGCAAACGGCAACACGGCGACGGCAACGCAGACGATCACGGTCAGTGCTTATGTCGTGGAGCAATGCTCTGCGCTTGTTCCCGACTTCGCTGACACGATCTATCCGATCATGAACAGCACGAATCCAAGACGTTGTGAGGGTTGCCATACGGGCGTGCCGCCGCTGTTGGTCACGCCAAACGGCTTCGAATTTCCGAGCGATCCACCGACGTCAGCCGATTTCGAGGTGTTCCGTACGGTCGCCAGTATCGACTTTAACAACGAGTCGATGATAACCGTCAAGGCTCGCGGCGGTGCGAGCCATACAGGTGGCGACCGTTTCATCGACGGAATGAATGACCCTGACTTCGTAGCTCTGGCCGGCTTTGTTGCACGGGCTCGCAGTTGCGATCCTGGTCCTGGTTCGGGCAACAACGAGAAAGTCATACTTGGCACCGGCTACGAACAACTGCATCGGGTCGTATCGACACTCGGTTCCAGAACGCCATCCGTAGACGAGGTGAACCTGGTTGCAGCAGCGATCGACCAGGCGAGTATCGATTCGGCACTTGATGCAGTCATGGACGGCCTCATGAATGAGGCGCCTTTTTACGCGCGAGTTCGCGAGATGTACAACGACCTGATTCTGACGGATAAGGACGCCGATAGTCGCGGCTCCGTCGCAGGAAATTTCGATTTGGACGCGTTCTCAAATCGCGACTACTACGATGATAACTTCTCCGGCAACACACGCGGCGACCTGCGGGAGAAGGCCAACTACGGTATTTCGCGCGCACCGCTCGCGTTGATCGAGTACGTTGTTACGAACGACCTGCCATTTACGGAGATTCTGACCGCGAACTACCTCATGGTGAACCCGTATTCGGCAGTTATTTTCGGTGTGAATGCCGGCGACGGAAGCTTCCCGTTCAGCTCGGACACTAACCAGGCGAATCATGACATTGACGACTTTCGTCGCGTCAGCAACCTCATGCAGACGGCCGGTGAACAGGCGCAAGTACCGCTGGCGGGAGAATGGTTTGGTTCGGACAACAAAGCATATCGTTTCAAATAAATCTGAGAACATTCACGAGACCTCTTGAAAAGTCCTTCGAAACAAGCACAAAGGCAGGGTAAATAATTTCGCAGACAGGTGGTATTATAAATATTTTGACTTATGTTTTTTTGTGATTAAAATTCCAAAAGTCTTAATAATTAATTTTGTGCATTTTAAGCCCAAAACGATTGAACCGGATAGTTGAAAGGAGAAAGAATGACATTGATTCATTTTCTAAGAAACCAAAGGACTATATATGCGTTTATTGTTGTTTCGGCCATTATTTTGCTGCCTTTTTCGGGTGCATTCGCTGGGAGTGATAAAAAGCCGGAACCAATGCCTATGACCACTAATAATCCCGACATATCGAAAGAAGAACTAGCCTATCGTATTCAGCCGCTGACAAAGGATGATTTATCTGTGGAAGCTAATGGATGGCTGAAAGTTTTAAAAAAACATGTGAGGGAAGTCAGTGAGGTGCAAATTCAGGTTTTGACGGCCGAAGGTGAGCAAAAAACGAAATTGTTAGAATCGGTAACAAAGCTCAAAGAGGAGCAGACAGCTCTGGCCGATCGCCTGAGGGTGGTGATTGAAGAATTACGATCAAAAGGGGGAAAAATCGAGGATTACGAAGCGTATATCACGGCAGTGTCCGGTGTTGAGGTAGATGTTACCGATGCCGGCGCGGCCTGGACGGTGGTCACGGGCTGGTTAACATCGACTGAAGGCGGGATCCGATGGGCTAAGAATATTTTATTTTTCCTGTTTACCATATTGATTGCCTGGATCCTGTCAAAAGTTGCCAGCAAAGCAGTTGCAAAAGCCGTCACGAATGTTAAAAGCGCCTCTGAACTTTTAAAGGATTTTATTGTGAATATAGTTCGCAAAGCCATTTTCCTGGTCGGTTTTGTCGTGGCCTTGTCGATGTTGGAAGTAAACATCGG
>RCNG010001690.1_pt1 | contig 10998 bp, 8 predicted proteins | sample 2041371 | NCBI WGS metagenome assembly RCNG01 (sample SAMN09708227, study PRJNA481090) | Marine sediment metagenome, whole genome shotgun sequencing project. | biome: marine sediment; feature: ocean; material: sediment; isolation source: Sewage treatment plant 1 marine sediment (STP1) ... | reverse complement strand
GCGCTGGATCACGGCCTGCATACTGGGACCACGCCGGGATTCGCGGCTCTTGGTCTTGCCGTTCAGACGCCGTTGGTATTCCCGCTCGATCCGCTGCGGCTCACGCAACAGCGAGCAGACATCCTCCCATACGGCTTCTTCCAGAACATCCGTCCGGACCTGCGGATTGTAACAGATCCGTTGGCCGCCGAAACGATACGCGTCCGTCCCGATACAACGGTAATAGGCATATAAAATGAATAAGATATTACCGGGAGTTGTTGTAACCGTATCTGTCACAGCTTCATGATAATATCCTCCTAAAAAAGGAGGATGTTATGAACATAAGAAAACTGAGAGAACAATTTCCAAATGAAGCAGCATGCCGCAAATTTATTGAGAGCATCATCTGGCAAAACGGCCGTATCTGCCCAAGCTGTCAGCATGAAAAATCGTGGCCAATAAAAGGTAAAATATCACGCCCGGGCTTATACGAATGTGGAAAATGCAAACGTCAGTTTACTGTTACAACCAGAACCCCAATGCATAGCACGAAGCTGCCGCTGTGGTTATGGATACAAGCCATGTACTTTATTTCTTATTCAAGCAAAGGGATCTCATCCATTGTCTTAGGCCGTTTGATTGGTGTCTCACAAAAATCTGCCTGGAAACTTGGTCATGCGATCCGTGCTTTAATGACTGCCGAAAATCCAACATCAACTTTGCTCGGTGGTATCGTTGAGTTGGATGAAAAATATTTAGGCGGCAAACCGCGTTATCAAGAAGGTATTACCCATAAACGGGGTAAGGGCACTGACAAACAGGCAATCCTAATTGCTGTCGAACGTGGTGGACAGGTTCGAACAGAGCTGATCAGTAGTGATAAACGCGTTGAGCTTGAACCTATTATTGAACGTTTTGTTGATAAAAAATCTCATTTGATGACAGATAAAAACCGATCGTATATCAAAATTGGTGAAAAATATTCTGAGCATTCCAGCGTCAATCATAGCAGCAAAGAATTTGTTCGTGATGATGTGTACAATAACACTGCAGAATCCTTTGGATCAATGCTTGAACGAGCACGCATTGGCGTTTTCCATAAAATGAGCGAACGACATCTCCACCGTTATTTAAACGAAGCGGAATTCCGTTGGACCCATAGGGTGGAAGTTAAAAACAAATCCGGAGTAAAGCCCAGAAAAAAGAGATGGAAACCACGGCCTGTAATAGAAATGCTGACTATTATGTTTGAAAACATTGCTGGCCTTCAACTCCGAAGATCGAAAAATGGTGGCGTATTTAATCTGAAACTGGCCATAGCCTCATGTTATTCAATGGCATGAGCCTTTTTTTGGGTTATAATCCCGATTTCTTTTTTTTGAAGGAAGCCAAACGTCACAGTGAACCAACGGTCGATGCGGCCGCGAAAGCTCTGAACCGTTTTGAGGTTTATGCCAGGTATCATGATTTCAAGACATTTCACTTTGATCAGGCAATCGCCTTTAAGCGTCATCTTGCCGAGCAGAAAGGGAAGCAATCCGGGAAGAAGCTCAGCAAGGCCACCCTGCACGCTACCCTCACACAACTCAAACGTTTTTTCCAGTGGCTGGCCAGGGAACCAGGTTACAAGTCGCGCATTCAGTATTCCGATGCTGAATATTTCAACCTGTCTGACAAAGATACCCGAATCGCAACCGCTAAACGGCATCAAAAAGTGCCTACCATGGAACAGATCAAGCATGTCATAAGCACGATGCCCACCGATATAGAAATAGAAAGGCGTAACCGTGCACTGATTGCATTCACCTTGTTGACCGGTGCGAGAGATAGCGCCATTGCTTCGATGAAGCTGAAGCATGTCGATCTCATTGCTGGTTATGTCAATCAGGACGCACGGGAAGTGAAGACGAAATTCAGCAAAACTTTCAATACCTTTTTCTTTCCGGTGGGTGGAGAAATTTACGAGATTGTGGCGGAGTGGATTTCATATCTTCGGAATGAAAAGCTGTGGGGCAACGATGATCCGCTCTTTCCCTTAACTCGTATTGAAGTGGGTCCTTCCCGCCAGTTTGAAGCCGCAGGGATTGAGCGGATGCGCTGGAGCACTGCAATTCCAATACGCAAAATATGTTGTGATGCTTTCACAACTGCTGGCCTGCCATATTTCAACCCGCATAGCTTTAGGAATACCCTTGTCCAATTCGGCCAAGAGGTCTGTAAGACTCCGGAACAGTTCAAAGCGTGGAGTCAGAACCTTGGGCACGAGAACGTTTTGACAACCTTTTTAAGCTATGGTGAAGTTGCGTGCCAGCGTCAGGGGGAAATCATACGTGATTTGGCAATGCCTCAAAAATCCATGCAAATGGATGTCAATGAAATAGCCGAGGCAGTTTTTGAAAAATTTAGTAAGGCTAGAGTGGATTCCTTCTAAATGCCATACCATGTTTTTACCTTACAAAACCGCAATTCACGACTACATAAAGGAGTCTTCAGCCGAGTAGGGGCCAGGTATGTAAAGACTTGGTTCTGCCTCCAGATTTTTCCGGTTCATTGATTTAATCATAATCTTCAAATTCCTGTAATCCCCAAATCTGATGAAATCTTTATTGTCTCTGATTCCTGCCACGTTGTTATTTCTATTTGTAATCTTTGACTGTGCCTAAAAAATTTGGCCCCAAATAGCGACTAACATTTCTTGATGCTATCTACTTATCTGCAATTTGACTTTTGTTGCGACACTGGTATGTTATAAAAGAAGATAAACCATGGGGCCATTCATCGGATGAAGATTTATATAAAAAATGAAGGGAGAACCAAGACATTCTTCTGACTCGGCTCCGTCTCGCCAGAAGATGCTGGTACGTTAGCTCCTGTAAAAATTACATAAGGAATATCAGTGAAAATTGCCTTTCTTTATGAACACCCCAATTGGTCGAATCAATTGATCCAATGTTTTAAAGAAAACGGGATTGAGTTGAAATTGCTCAATATTGATGAACTGGCCTTTGATACTGGGCAACTGGATGTGGATTTTGATCTACTCATCAACCGCGTCAATATTATGCCCTACGAGCAGCATGACTCAGGCGTAGTGTTCCACACCTTGCATTTTCTCAACTGGCTGGAGTTAACCAACGTGCAAGTTGTCAATGGTGCACGGGCGCATTACACGGGTTCCTCCAAGGCAGTTCAGAACGGTATCTTTGCCAAGCTGGGATTGTACTTTCCGCAGGCTATTGCAATATACAAAGTGGCGGATGCTTTGACGGCCGCTGAAAAAATTGGCTATCCGCTAATTGTAAAACCCAATATCGGTGGTTCTGGTAGAGGTGTGGTCAAGTACAATAACTCTGATGAATTGCAGCGGGATATTACCAACAATGTCCTAAAGCTTGGTGTGGATCGTAGCGGACTGGTACAAGAGTACATCGAATCAGATGGTTATATTTATCGCGTTGAGATTCTCGGTGATCAGCTGTTTTATGCGATAAAACAGAAAATTATCGCTGACCAGTTCAATTACTGCGCAGCCGATGGTTGCCATGTTCCCGAGGTGCATCCTGAGCAGGAATGTGAATTTGATTTCTGTACTACCGATCCAACAGCGCATATTGAGCTGTTTGTGCCGACTGATGATACCGTCGCACAAGTAGTGTCGATTATTCATGAAGCAAAGGCGGATGTTGGTGGCGTCGAGTTTCTGCTCAGCCAAAAAACCGATTACCCCTGCTATTACGATTTCAATCCATACTCTAACTTCGTCAGCCACGGCGAACGACTGCTTGGATTCTCTCCAGAGCAGCGTTATGTGGATTTCATTAAAGCTAAAATCGGAAAAATTCGATATTAGGGTTACATGGACAAAGCCAAAAATCAGATTGCATTTCAAATGCATTTTTATCCCATTAATTAATGGATACCAAAGCTTTTTCTGCCTAAGGAAGCCATTACTTTGTAGACTTGTGTTTTCGTAAATTATATGTTTCGTTTTCCAATATAATATTTCACTGTGAGAAATAAATTGGACAGGTCCGTCGCCAGGGTTATGCTGTCAACAAAGGGGAACTGTCTCCCGAACTATGCTCGGTAGCGGCACCGGTCCTGAACCAAACAGGCGAAACCATTGCCGCCCTGAATATGGCCGTTCATACGTTCCGTCATGATGACACCTATATTGAAACGGTCATGGTGACGGCGGTTGTTACCTATGCCGCCCGCATTTCACAGGCCAAGGGATATTTCGGCGATGATGAGGGGCGCTCGCTCGATCACATACCCGATTGATCATATGTACAAGAAGTGGTAAAGCAGACATGTCAAAGGAGGTGATGGAAGGACACAAACGACGGAAGACCAGGAAAGAACGTACTTTCAACGAATCAAACTATTCACATGAAGGAGAAAACATGATGAAAAAAAACAAGCTGATGATTTGGGGTATTGCATTGTTGCTGGCAATCGCATTCGCACTTCCTGCCGGCACTGTGGAGGCGGCCAAAAGACGCTACGTTTCCATCGCGTCCGGCTGGGTAACCGGCGCCTATTTCCCCATGGCGGGGGCTATTTCACGCATTGCGTGGAAGCATCTGAAGGACGACGGCATCAAAGTTACCGCAGAATCCTCCGGAGCATCAGTGGCCAATGCCAAGCTCATCGGAGCCGGCGATACGGACTTTGCCATCCTGCAGAACGACATCGCCTCCTATGCCCATTATGGGAAAAAGGGGATGTTTGACAAACCGATTAAAAATTTGCTCGGTGTCTGCACGCTTTTCCCGGAACACGTCCAGCTCATTGCCCGCAAGGATTCCAATATCAAATCCCCTGCCGACCTGAGGGGCAAAAAAGTGGCCATTGGTCCGGTGGGATCAGGCACCACTGAAAATGCCAAGCAGATCCTTGAAGCTTGGGGCCTGAGCTCAGGTGATCTGGCCAGGGCAGAGCAACTCACCGCCTCACAGTCCGCGGACTACATCAAGGACGGACGTCTGGATGCTGCCTTTTTCACGGTAGCCGTGGGTGCCGCCGTTATCATGGACACCTCGTTGATCGTGGATACGGATATTGTTCCCATCGAAGGCGCAACTGTGGACAAGCTGATCGCAAAATATCCCTTTTATGCCAAGCAGGTCGTTCCCGGCGGCACGTACAAAGGTAATGACAGCGACATCCCGACCGTTTCGGTCATGGCGATGCTTTCCGCCCGTGCTGATCTGGAAGCGGACATCGTCTATAAGATTATCGACGCCATGTATTCGGATCTAGCCCAGTTAAAAAAAGCCCACGCCAAATTTAAGGATATCTCCATGGAAAATGGGCTCATCGGCATGGGGATTCCGCTGCATCCGGGCGCTGAAAAATACTTCAAGGAAAAAGGCGTCCTTAAGTAACCCCCGAATCGGGACATGTGTAAATCTAATTGCAATAGAGAGACTCAGGGCACGCAAAAAAAATTAACTTCACATTATAAGCGCTGATGTATCCCACCTGACAGTGCTGCGAAAGCTTAGAATATGCCTGATATTCCTTAAGTTTCCAAGCCTGCCAGGCAAGTGTCGCAACACCAATAATTGCGAACTAATTTTTGTGTAGGCTCTTAGGGGCTGCTTTCATAGCAGCCCCGCTCTCTTCGTTCTTGTTTTACCCGCACGATAAGCTCAAAATATATGGATTTTCTGTTAGTCGTACACAGGAGGTGTCACCTTGCCGAACCAGGAAAAGCAGAACGTCGGAATGAGCCAGGAGATGGCCGAGGCATCGGAGATCGGATCCATGAAGTTATCGGGTGCGGCCGCCTGGATCATTTTTGCCATTGCCGTGAGCATGTCCCTGTTTCAACTTTTTACCGGTTTCTACGGGGAACTGCCTGGCTCGAAGCAACTCTCCATCCATCTGGCCTTTGCCCTGGTACTTTGCTATCTATGCTTTCCCCTGTCAAAAAAATCACCCCGGAATAAAATCGCCATATGGGACATCGCTCTGGCGCTTCTCGGTGGAGCCACCGCCCTGTATCTCTTTTTCAATTACGACCACGTGGTTACATCCGTGGGCGATGCCGCCACGTACGATCTGATTGTCGGCGGCAGCCTGATCATTCTGGTACTGGAGGCCACCCGGCGCAGCATCTCCCCGATTCTGCCGATCATCACCATCATCTTCTTGCTATACGCCTACTTCGGCCCTTATATTCCCTTCGATCTGGCACACCGGGGTTTTCGGGTCAAACGAATCATCGACCACATTTTCATGTCCGGCGAGGGACTATGGGGCGTGCCCCTGCGGGTATCGGCCACCTTTGTCTTTCTTTTCGTTCTCTTCGGCGCTTTTCTCGATAAAACCGGTGCAGGGGAATACCTCATCAATCTCTCTTTTGCCCTCATGGGGCGTTTTCGGGGCGGACCGGCCAAGGCCGCCGTGGTGGCCTCGTGTGCCATGGGCTCCATTTCCGGTTCTTCCATCGCCAATACGGTGACCACAGGGGCCATGACCATCCCCCTGATGAAAAAGGTCGGTTTTAAAAGCCATGTGGCCGGGGCCGTGGAAGTAGCAGCCTCCACCAACGGCCAGCTCATGCCCCCGATCATGGGAGCTGCCGCCTTCATCATGGCCGAAATCATTGGAGTTCCCTACTTTGAAATCGTCAAAGCGGCATTTATCCCGGCGATTCTCTCCTATACAGCCATTTTTTCGATTGTTCACCTGGAGGCGGTCAAGGAAAACATCCGGGGATTAACCAGGGAAGAGTGCCCCCGCTTTATCAAAACGCTTCTTTCGGGTGTTCACTACACCCTGCCGCTGATCGTCCTGATCTGGCTTTTGCTGATCACCATGTGGACACCCACCACCGCCGCCTCGTGGTCTATCCTTATGGGGGTTGTGGTGGCCGTTGGCAACAACTTTTACCGCAGCCGGTGGACGTTTCCGAGATTGACCAAGCAGGGTAGCGAAGACGGTGACCCCGCCTATACGGCGTATCAGGCCAACCCTCGGAACTTCACCTTCACCCGAAGCCGGCAGGAGATCCTGGGCGCCCTGGAAACCGGGGCAAGAAACATGGCCGGCATCGCCGCTGCCTGCGCCTGCTGCGGCATTATCATCGGCGTGGTAACGCTGACAGGGCTCGGACTCAAAATGGCCACCCTGATTACCGAAGCCGCAGGGGGCAATCTGTTCTTAACCCTCGTTTTTTCCGTATTCGCCTCCATCATTCTCGGCATGGGGCTGCCTACCACCGCCACCTACATCATCATGGCGGCCATGACGGCGCCTGCCATCTTGACCATCAGCGCGGATCTGGGTCTCGGTTTACCGGTGGTGGCCGTCCATCTTTTCGTTTTTTACTACGGCATCGTAGCCGATGACACCCCCCCCGTGGGGCTGTGTGCCTATGCCGCCGCCGGAATTGCCAATTCCGATCCTGTAAAAACAGGCTGGAAAAGCTTCAGACTTGATCTAGCGGCATTCACCTTGCCCTTTATGTTCATTTACAACACGAAATTGCTCATGATCGGCACCTCCTGGCAAGAACTGCTCTACATCATTCCCATATGTATCCTGGGGATGTTCTGCTGGTCGGTCTTTATCCAGGGATATTGGATAACAAAGACCTACCTCATTGAACGGTTCGCGTTTCTGGGGCTGGCATTTCTACTGGTCAACCCGAGTGATATTTCCTTCGGCGGAATCGTGATCAACCTGCATCTGGTGAATGCATTTGCCATCGCAGCCATGGGATCGATTTACCTGTGGCAACGAGCCCGGATAAATCGGAACAAAGTCCCTCATCCGGCAAAGGCCAGCGTGTGAAACGAATCAGAGTTATAGGGCCGATTCTGCTGGCCGTGGGGGGCCTGATGGTATTCCTGCTGCTGTTTTCCATCAATGTGGTTACCATCCGGTTGCCGCGATCGGAACAAAAGCTGGTTTGCGCCCTCAAGACCATCGTCGGGGGCGATATCCGGCTGAATTACCTGCATTCAGTCGAGCGAACACCGGTGGAAGGCCGCTTTATGGTGGGACAAGGACCGACTCTGCTGATCAGAGAGACACGCATGATGTCGGTGGGGACCGGTCTTCCCAATACAGTGCCCGAGCGCACCCGCCGCGATGGCCTGTGGATGGTGGTGGATGAGGGCCTGCAGCCGATGTCCGGTCTCGATTTTTACCTGTCATCCGTCAACAAAACGCGTATCACGGTAGACGGTTCACTGATGTCCCTTAAATCCGTTCCGTCCGGCAGCGTGATTCGACTCAATGTGGAGAAGGTCTGCTTGGGCTGCTTTTGGCTCTGGCGTCTTTCCGGAAAAGACTGGAGAAAGGATTCATGATCAATGGTCAAAGAAGACTGTAATATCGGGGGAAATGTTTTTCCCCGGCGCCTGGACCGGTCGATGCCCCGGGTGGGAAAAGCGGAGGGTGTTTGGATCGAAGACACGGAGGGCCGCCGCTATCTGGATGCCAGTGGTGGCGCTGTCGTGGTGAACGTGGGTCACGGTCGGGAAGAAATCGCCCGGGCGGTCTCCGAGCAGATATCCGCCTATGACTACATCCATCCCACCATGTTCACCACGCCCGTGGTGGAAACGTTTGCCACGGCCCTGGCCTCCCACACACCGGCCGGCATGGACCGGTTCTACTTTCTTTCCGGAGGCGCCGAAGCGGTGGAAACGGCCATCAAGCTGGCCCGACAAATCCATCTGGCAGCTGACCGGCCGCAAAAAATCCGTCTGATATCCCGATGGAAATCCTACCACGGTCTGACGCTGGGTGCGCTGTCGGCCATGGGCAGAACAGTTTTTCGCGCACCCTACGCACCCCTTTTGTCCGATGCGGTTCATATTCCCCCGCCCTACTGCCTGCGCTGCTCCTATGGTCTGCGGTTTCCCGAATGCCGTCTGCGATGCGCACTGGCCCTGGAAGAAACCATTTTGAATCTGGGACCCGAAACCGTATCCGCATTTATGGCCGAAACTGTGAGTGGGGGCACCCTGGCCGCTTACCCGCCACCCGAGGGCTACTTTTCTGTCATCCGGGAAATTTGCGATCGATATGATGTTTTGCTGATTCTGGATGAGGTGATGTGCGGCATGGGCAGAACCGGCCGCTGGTTCGCCTGCGAGCACCAGGATGTCATCCCCGACATGATCACCCTCGGCAAAGGTCTTTCTGGCGGTACGGTGGCACTGTCTGCCTTGGCTGTAAAGTCGGAACACTTTGATCTAATCCGGGAAAAAAGCGGGGTTTTCGTCCACGGCGGAACCTTTTCCCATCATTCAGTGGCCGCAGCTGCCGGATTGGCCGTTGTGGGGATCCTGGAACGGGAGCGATTGGTGGAACGGGTTGCCCAATATGGTCCGGTGTTGGGTGATATGCTGAGAGAAAACCTGTGCGATCTTCCCTGGACGGCGGATATCCGGGGCATCGGTTTTCTGTGGGGAATCGAACTGGTGCACGACCGGAAAACCAATACACCTTTCAACCGCAAAGAGCAAATCACCGAGAAACTCTGGGAAGCGATGTTCCAAAAAGGTGTGATCGTTTATAAATCCACCGGCTTAGCTGGCCTTCACGGTGATGCGCTGATCGTGGCTCCGCCTTTTATCATCAAGATGGATGAGATGCGCAGGGTTGCCGAAACACTTCGGGAAGCGATCTTGGAAACCCTTGGTTCTTGACCGAAGCGGACTTCTTTACCTAAGGAGAAATAGTGCAATGGAAAAACTCATTATCACGGTGGCGCCCACCGGCTCTTTGCCCACAAAAAAAGTGACTCCTCATGTGCCCATAACACCGGAAGAAATCGTCCTGACCGCCGCCACTTGTGAAGCGGCCGGTGCCGCAGTCATCCACATCCACGCTCGGAATTTGGTGGATGAATCCCCTTCCACAGATTTTGCCATCTTCGAGGAAATCTATCTGGGGATCAAAGAAAAAACCAGTCTCGTCATCCAGATTTCAACCGGCGGGCGGGCGGGGATGAGTTATGAAGCCCGCAGTGAACGACTTCGCCTTAAGCCAGAAATGGCCAGCCTCACCACCGGATCGGTCAATTTCCCCAATTCCGTATATGCGAACAGCCCACAGCTCATCGACGCACTGGCTGCGGATATGAAGCAGCTGGCCATCAAACCCGAAATGGAGATATTCGATACCAGTATGATCAGCAATGCCACGACCCTGGTTTCCAAAGGACTCGTGGCTCCACCTCTACATTTCGATTTTGTCATGGGTCTCAGGGGCGCCATTCCGGCAACTATTGAAAATCTCGTTCACCTGAAAAACGCCATTCCATCTGACGCCACGTGGACGGTGGCCGGTGTCGGGCCGACCCAGTTGTCCATGAATACTCACGCCATCCTCATGGGAGGCCACGTGCGGGTTGGGCTGGAAGACAATATTTATTTCTGCAAGGGGGAACTGACCACCAATGAGCGCCTGGTGGAACGCGTGGTAGGTTTAGCCGAAATCCTCGGCCGTGAGATTGCAACGCCTGACGAAGCTCGGGAGATCATGAGCCTGTAAGAGCCTTGGCATCCATGAACTCGGAAAAATATTGACCTATGGTTTGTCTGATATCTGTTCTCCGAATACCATATCCGCTTGTGGAGGGGAGCTTCATTTTAGATGGCCAGAGTAAATCAAGATTTACTTGGTTTGAAAACCAACAAAGATGATATCTGCAATCTATTTGGGTTTAAATATCTTTTGAATTGTCTGCAAAAACCACATAAATAATCATTTGCAAACCCGTTTATTTTTCCAGCTCATCGTTATTTCACTAAAATTACAGATAACATAACATGGTATCATTCACACTCAAATTGGAGTCATTCTCAATTTAGACTCCCAAAAGAAGCCTTTGATTATTGGCAGATGAATGAACTCGGAGATTACACCAAGCTCGGTGACCCCCCTCAGGTTAAGACTTTGTAACAGAGTGTCGGAATTTTGAGTGATATTAATTTGTTGACATAATACAGAAAATCTTAACTTTGCTGCAGTAATCATTTTTCGTTG